>Ga0136636_10000190_pt1 | contig 27656 bp, 13 predicted proteins | sample AntDrymUQ8522106_2_FD_104653 | JGI IMG/M metagenome (GOLD analysis project Ga0136636, IMG submission 104653) | Polar desert sand microbial communities from Dry Valleys, Antarctica - metaG UQ852 (21.06) | ecosystem: Environmental > Terrestrial > Soil > Desert | place: Antarctica: Dry Valley... | reverse complement strand
TATGGTGGACGCGGTGCACATGGTGGTGGTGCTTTCTCCGGAAAAGATCCTTCAAAAGTCGACCGTTCAGCGGCTTATGCCGCTCGCCATATTGCTAAAAATATTGTGGCAGCAGGAGTTTCAAAAGAGATACTGGTGCAGCTTTCGTATGCTATCGGAGTTGCAAAACCAGTAGGTGTTTATGTTGAAACACGTGGAACTGCGCTTCCGGGTTTGAGCGATTCAACGATTGCAGAAAAAATTCAGGAAATCTTTGATCTTCGCCCTGCTGCCATTGAACAACGCCTGAAACTTCGCAATCCAATCTATCGCGAAACTGCAGCTTATGGACACATGGGTCGTCAGCCAAAAACAGTTACCAAAATATTCGAATCGCCTTACAATGGGCGTATCGAAGTTGAAGTTGAACTGTTTACCTGGGAAAAACTTGATCATGTTGATCAAATAAAAAGTGCTTTTGGAATTTAATTCCATGAACTGAGATAACTAAAATCCGGATCTGTTAAGGTTCGGATTTTTTGTTTCCTGTTTGGAGCTAAGTAAAATCTTATCTTTCGTTAGACCATATTTTGGCTTGATAAACATCACTTCCTTTTTACTTGTCCAAACAACTCAAAACCTCGGTAAATGAGTTATACCTGAATTTGTACTTCAGCATACAAAAACGGGCGTTGGAAAAATCAAATTGAGACATATGCGAATACTTTAGGGACAATAACATCCAGCAAAAAATACCATTTGCAGTTTATTTACGAATCAAATTTCAACCTAAACATGATGAATTACAAGTGGAAATATCGTTGGACAATGTTGGTGATGACGTTTATTATAGCCGTCGTTCTCATGACATTGTTCGCGTACGTTTATTTTCTAACTAAATAAGTTTAATAAAAATACGACCTATGAAGAATTACTTTATCCTTGTTTTTCTCTTTATCTCCATTGCAACTTTTGGGCAGAAGGCCATAAAAGGAAACATTGTTGATGAAAAAGGGGAACCGCTTATCGGCGCCACGGTGGTGGTTTCAGGAACGACAAAAGGCACTGTTACAAATATTGATGGTCATTATGAATTATCGGTTTCGGCCAATGATCAGGAATTGACCTATTCGTATATTGGTTATTTAGCCAAGAAAATCTTAATCGGGAATAAAACAACTATCAATGTTGCAATGACTCCCGACCAGGTGTCGTTAAGCGAGATTGTAGTGATAGGATACGGAACGACTAAAAAGTCCGACCTGACCTCATCCATATCGACCATAAAAAGTGAAGAGCTTTCGAAATTGCCAGTCACAACCCTCGAACAATCGCTACAGGGCAGAGCTGCCGGGGTAACCGTCATCCAATCAGCGACGCCGGGTGGTGGCGCCACCATTCGTATCCGTGGAACGAATTCGCCAAATGGAACCGATCCGCTGTGGGTTGTCGATGGCATTATTGGTGCACAGGCGCCAAATTCGAACGATGTTGAAAGTATGCAAATACTGAAAGATGCAGCTGCATGTGCCATATACGGTTCGCGCGGTTCGAACGGCGTAATCATTGTATCAACTAAAAAGGGTAAAAAAGGCGAACCTAAAATGACTCTCAATTCATTTTATGGTTGGCAGGACATCAAGAAAAATTTGGCTATGATGGATGGCAACCAATACATCCAATATTGGCAGAACAACAAGGCGGTGAACAATTATGTAGGTCCCAATGGCGAAAAATACCCCAATGGCTTATCCATGCCTGCAAGGGTTGACAGTGCGCTGGTTAATCCGGGGAAATACAATGCCAATACCAACTGGCTCGACCAGATTTACCGTAATGGTTCAATCCACAACCTGAATTTCTCTATTTCGAATGGTTCGGAAACTGGGAATTATTTTGTTTCGGTCGATAACAAAAGTCAGGATGGGGTACAAGTTGGATCGGGGTTTCAGCAAACGTCCCTTCAGGTAAATTCTGAATTGAAAAAAGGGATTTTCAAAATTGGTGAGAACCTGAACGCAAAACAATCGAGTGCAGGTGACAATGGTTCACGCTTGCAAAGTGCGTTGCGGCAGTCGCCACTTCTGGCCGTTAGAAACATAAAAGCAGATGGTGAGATTGAACTATGGCCGGGCAATACCTCGCTCGATAACAGCAACAACCCCAATCCGGTGGCCGATATAATGAACCACTACTATAAGAATGTCTCGGATGTAATTCAATTGGCCGTTTATGCCGAAGCCGATCTTTTCAAGGGCATGACATTTAAAAGCAACTATTCTACCATTATTGCCAACAGCAACGACCAAAGCAAGGGTTTTAAATACCTTGACGGACAGGCTGGGCCGCAAAATACCACCGTAAGCATGAGTGTTAACAGCAATCGGTCGGTATATAAGCAGTTCGAAAACATCCTGACTTTTAACCGGTCCATTGCCAAACACAACATCGTTTTGATGGGTGGTTATACCCGCGAGGCATCAGCTTACCGTGCACTCAATACCAATCATTCAGGTTTTAATGTTAGCAATCCCGAAACCTACGCATCAAAAGAGCCAAACACATCTGATTATATAAGCGGCTATTTCGAAGAAACGTCGCTACAGTCGGTTATTGCCCGTGCAACGTACAACTTCAATAGCCGTTACTACCTTACCGCCAATGTGCGTAGGGATGGATCGTCTAAATTCCTTGAAGGGCACCGCTGGTCAACTTTTCCATCGGTCTCGTTAGCATGGCGAATCAGTGATGAGTCTTTCCTGAAAAACATCAGGCAAATTAAATACTTAAAACTACGCGCCAGTTATGGCAGTATTGGAAGCCAGAGCGGTATCGGGGCATATAACCTGAGATCGTTGTCATCGAGCGCCAACTATGTTTTTGGCAATTCAACACAACAAGGAATTACGCAAGGTGGCATCATCGATAAAAATCTCACCTGGGAAACAACCTATTCAAGTAACTTAGGTTTCGACCTTGAACTATTTGACGGCTTGTTGAGCTTAACTGCCGACTATTTCAACAAAAATACAAAGGGATTACTATTGAATACTCCGGTGCCATTTTCGGCCGGGCTCGATTACAGGTCATCTGTTTTTCGAAATGCAGGCGATGTAAACAACAAGGGACTTGAAATTACATCAAGCATTCGGAAAAAGTTAGGCGATTTCTCATTCGATATTTCAGCCAATTTCACCAAAGAAAAAACGACTGTTACCAGCCTGATCAAAGACCAGATTTTCAGCGGGGCAACCCAATATTACAGCTATTTGACCAATACCGCTGTTGGTCATGGTATTGGCGATTTCTACGGATATGTGTTCAACGGGATTTACCAAATAGGTGATAAAGACATTCTAGCCGGGTTACAAGCTGGCGATGTACGTTATAAAGACCTGAACGGTGATGGTAAAATCACTGCTGAAGATCAAACTTTCATTGGCAAGTCTGTTCCTGATTATACTTTTGGATTAACCATCAATGCTGAATGGAAGAATTTTGATTTATCAATATTCTTTCAAGGAGTTCAGGGAAACCAAATCTTCAATCACAACCTCTATCATACCGAAATTTTCGCCAAAGGCTTTAATCAGTCAACCAAGGCACTTGATGCCTGGAGACCAGACAATCCATCAACTACAGTTCCACGATATACCGATCAACATACCAATAATTACGCTTTACCATCAAGCAGGTTTATCGAAGACGGCTCCTACATCCGACTGCAAAATCTTACACTGGGTTATACCGTTACAAACAGTTTAATGAGCAAGATCAAAATTGACAAACTAAGGTTCTATGCGTCGGCTCAAAACCTGTTAACCTTCACCCGTTATTCGGGCATCGACCCGGAAGTGAATTCAGCAGCCCCAAGCTGGGACAACATGAAAAACACATTCAGAGGCATCGATAACAGTCTCTATCCGGTTGCAAAAACATACGTGGTAGGTATGGAACTTAATTTCTAATCTAAAAATTAAACTAGTTATGAAAATAGTAAAAAATATCTTTCTTGTATTAACCGCATTAATTTTTGGTTGTTCAGAAGATTTCATTACCAAAACCAACAACGACAACATGGGTGAAGGTTTTTTCAACGGGGGTGCCAGCAATGCCGAAAAAATGGTGAATGCGGCTTATGCACCACTTCAGAAAAATGGGTTGTATTGCAGGACCGCTTCGCAATTGGCACAGACAAGGAGCGATGAGGCGCGCATTACCAAAAACACGCCCAAGATGCAGGAAGACGGCGTGGCAATGGGAACCTATAACGAAAATGCTAACAGTCAAATGGCCGAAATGATTTGGAGACAAGCCTATAATGGTATTTTCCAATCGAATGTGGCTATTGACAACATAACCAACAACAAAAATATTGCTGATGAAAAGAAACTTCAGTTTTTAGGCGAGGCATACTTTTTAAGGGCATTCTATTATTTCCATTTGACAATGTACTTCGGCGAAATAATTCCTGAACAAACCAATAGCGGCGAATCGGTACCTAGCCCATTCAAAACCGACACCGATGTATGGGAGATGATGGTTGCTGATTTAAAGCAGGCACAAAAGAATTTTGAAACCATTGGCTTTACCAATGCGAAATCGGTTGGCGACAACCTTGGGCGGGCCAATTTAGGGGCGGCAACTGGTTTGCTCGGGAAAGTATATCTCTATAATGCCCAGATGAAGAAGAGCAACAGCACAGATATGCTCAACCTGGCAAAAGCCGAGTTTAAGAAAATTGTTGACCAGAAAGTAGGTTCTTACAGTTTGATGCCCAATTACATGGACAATTTCAGGAATAGCACCGAATACAACAGCGAAAGTTTGTTCGAAATCGGGTTTATGGATTATGGGACAAAAGTATGGGAGATTGATCAGGACAACGATGGCGGCGCCGAAACAAATAGAATAGCCAAAAACGCTACCATGTGCGACGCCGTTGGCGAAATGTGGTGGAATGAAGCCCCGACTGCTCGTATCCTGAATGAGTATGAAACAAATAATGGTGTAAAAGATTTCAGGTGCTATTATACTTTGTGGCAACCGGGTGGTGCATATTTTAACGATTACAAACTCGAAAACGAAGCTGTAAAAGGCTATGTCGTTCACTATGAAAATGCGTTTACCGACCTGACCAATACTACCACCAAATGGGGCACCGAATACGGCGATTATCGGTTTTACGGTTGGCGTAAGTATGGCTTCGACTACAACTACTGGGTGAAAGACAACATCGACAAGGTAAATAAGGTGGGAAGCGACATCAATTACCGCTACATGCGCTATGCCGATGTGCTGCTGATGCTTGCAGAATGCGAATTTTATACTGGCGGCGACCCAAAACCCATGATCAACCAGGTTCGTGCACGTGCCAACAATGTTGTACCCGATATTAACCAATCGACTTGGGGAAATTCATCATTGCCATATTTGACAAGCCAAGGTACTTTGCCAACTGTGGAGAACTCAAAATATAGTTCAAACCTTGAAGCTGCCATACAGCATGAACGCATGGTTGAACTGGCCTGTGAAGCAACCCGCTACTATGATATTATCCGTTGGAACAAAGCATCTCTATTAATCGATTTGCGGAAAAATGGATTTCCAAAGGCTAACATTCACGAAATTATTATTGATCCCGGATTTACAGGCAACTTCTTATTGCCTATCCCTCAAGAAGAACTGAACAGAAATTCTAATATTAAACAAAATAATTCTAATTAATTACTAATAAAAAACAAACGGATTATGAAAACAAATTTACTTGCCTTGTTCGTTTTTATGATTTTGGCCAATGTTGCCAGATCACAACAAGTTGGTGACATATCGAATGTTACCGATGTTGACGGAAATGTGTATGAAACCAAGTTCATGAAGGATAACAACTGGTGGATGATGGAAAACCTAAAGGTGACCAAAACACCTGATGGCAAAACTGCAACTTTTGTGTACCCTTGGAATGGTACCGCAAATGATGCTTCGTTGGTTGCACTGGGCGCTGGCTTGCTTTACGACCGCGATATGTTGATGGGCTGGCCACATGCACTTGGCGCACAAGGTTTATGCCCAAATGGATGGCATGTTCCCACACGGGCCGAAATTGAAAATTTACTTCGCAAATTAGGGAAAGAACCAAATCTTTGGGCGGGCGATGGTACTTGGGCTCCGCTTGCCACTGAATTAAATTTAGGATCCAACCGAGGTGGTAAGTGGGATCCGACAGCAAAAACTTATACCGATGCTGCCTTGACCGGGTGGGGAGTTTATTTGTACACTTCTACTTCCGCTTGGGGTAATAAAGACATTGCATATATGTTAGCTATTGCTAATGATGGCATCAATGGCGGTATCACACAGGACCCGAAAACCGTGGCCGGTAATTGCCGTTGTGCCAAAAACAAAGAAGTAACAATGCAGGTAACTGATGTGACCGATAACGGTTTGAAAATTGCCCTTTCAGATTCTGTTATTTCCAGTACTTCACAAGTTCAGGTTTATGATGTAACCGACCCTACTGATAAATGGAAAGTTGATCTTACTTCGGTCGCGTTTTCATCAACCGATAAAAAGAACATTACTGTAAGTGCATATCTGGATGTGACGGTAGGAAATAAATACGAAGTGAGGTTTACCGACACGCAAGCTACTACGTTGCCAATTGGGGGAATCAAATTTGTTTTAGTAACAGGAGTGTCAGATTATAAGTCAGCTAGAATGAATATCTGGCCAAATCCAGTTGTTGATGTATTAAATATCAGCATGAAATCTCTAAAAAGCGTTCAGATTTATAACATTAGCGGCCAATTGGTATTTCAGGTGAATAAGCTGAACGAAACCGCCTCGATTAACATTTCCAAATTGAATTCAGGAATATATTTCGTGAAAGCCAACAACGAAGCTGGTCTTTCTGTTACCAACAAAATCATAAAGAAATAAGGATGAAAATTTGAAATCGAATGGATCTGATAGTTAAAAAGTAAAAGCTGGAATGAAAAATCAAGGGGATAATGTTTAGTTGTCCTCTTGATTTAAATTTAAGATTGCCAATATATTACGAAATAAATGAAACCCAGAATTAACCTATATCGAACCATCATCCTTTCAATAGTCCTGCTATTTGGGCTGAAACTTCAGGCGCAGCAAAACGCCGAAAAAATTTGCATTAACTGGCAGACCCAGGTAGGTGAATTGAAAAAAGCACATTGGGCTATCAATGATTATGAAACAATTACACCATCATTGATTTCTGATGCTGGATTGTGTAAGTATTCCCAATCGTTGAAGCCTGAGCTTGTTCGCATACATCAGGCTTTGATTGCTGACAGTTTGATTAATCCAACAACTAAAACCTGGGACAAGGTCAGGATTAAAAAATGCTTCGATCTGGCTCAGAAAGCATTTCCAGAGGCAAAATTTTTAATCAACCCAATTTGTGAATGGCCAAAATGGATGGGTGTTGAGGGGTCGATACTAAATCCTGATCAGGAAAAGGTGATAATCAGGCTTTATAGTGAATTCGCAGTGGTAGTTAAAGAGTTGAATATTCCGGTTTTGGCAATCGAAATATTTAATGAGCGGGAAATGGGATATGATGAAAAAGGTAAGTTGACTTTACTTTGGAATTTATATAACCGAATAAGCAAGGCAATACAAGCAATTGATTCAAATCAGCAAATTGCCGGACCCGCGCTTACCTGGCCAAAAAAGGAATGGATCGAAAGCTTTTTGGATCAATGTGGAAAAAATACCCAAATTTTTACCTGGCATTGTTATGTCTCCGGAAGTCCGGGAACCAGTAACCACGATATCGTATATAAGGGTATCGAAAAAATTGATTCATTCGCCCATTTTACCCATGATGAAATAGCCAAAAGAGGCTTGAGTAAACTTCAGAATTATTTGACTGAATACAACATACAATGGGTTTGGGAACCATTGGAACTCAGGCATGGATCAAATGTAGGGGCAGTATTCCAGGCGTTGGCAGTTACAAAAGCCGCCTTACAAAATATGGATGGAGTAATGGTCTGGCATTTGAAAGGGCTTTCGTATGGTTTGATTAATGGCCAGGATGAAATCAGAAGTACAGGACAACTTTACCTTTGGGGAAATAAATATCTGGTTGGGAAAATGGTTGAAACAATGAGCCCGGATCCAAGAATAGAAATTGTAGCAGTTACTCGTCCTGATGGCAAAAAATCAATTTTGCTGATCAATAAATCGGACGAGCAACTAAAAATAGATGTTTCACCAAGCCGAATTGGCTTTAAGGTGAACTATGGTGCACAATTGACATCTGAAGAATTTCTACCGCAGAAAATTGCTTGGGAAGAGCCAGAGCTTAAATTGTTGGCCTGTTCGGTAACATTATTAAGTAGCAGTAAACAATAGAAATATCATGAGTAAAATATTGGTAATTACAGTGTTGTGTTTTGCATGGTTCACAAACCTTCGGTCGCAAACTAAAGCGGATCTTACCGCCAATTGGGCTTCAGTAACCGGGAACATAAGTTCAATGCACTGGGGTTACAACGACTTTTCAGCCAAAACACAGTTAACTCCGGATAAAGGGTTTGTCGATTTTGGCCAAAGGTTAAATCCCGGTATCGTGCGAATTCATCAGGCGGGCTTAATTGCCGAGTGGAGCAACCCGACGAAAAAATGTTGGGATACCTTGAAAATCAAAACCTGTCTCGACAATGCCACCAAAGGCTACGAGAATGCCAAAATTCTACTGACATTTTCCGATTGGCCTGCATTTATTACCACACAGCAAGGCACTGTGCCATTGGACAAAGAGCAAGCACTCGAAGATTATTTTGCTCAACTCCCAGGTGTCCTGAAATCAATCAATCACCATGTTGATTACTATGAATTCTTGAACGAGAATGATGAAAGCTATGCCAATGGTATTGGCATCGACAAATATGCTCTTTTGATTAAACGCCTTTCAATCAGGATAAAAGCTGAAGTTGCGAAGCTTTCGCTTGGCTATCCGGTAATGGTGGGCGGAAGTGCCATTCGCTGGCCCAACCCTGCTTGGTATCAACCCATTATTAATTTGGCAGGTAAGTACATCGATTTTTTCTCCTGGCATCATTATGCAGCTGGTCCGATAGCAAGCGGTGTTAGCGAAGAGCAGCGCAACATCGATATTTTTGCCAATGTTGATTGGATTGCCGGATCTGCTATAAAAGATATCCGTTCGTATGCCGTCAGCAAAGGTTGTGGAAATTTGAAGTTCTTTATCGACGAATTTAGTGTACAGTATGTTTGGTCACCTTACGAACCCCGTACACATAACAATGTTGGCGCAGTTTGGTATGCTTCAATCATCAAAAGGATGGTTGATAATAAGCTGGATGGTGCAATGTGCTGGAATGGAAAAGATGGTGCTTATGGTTTGATTCGTGGCGATAATTCTATTTCGGCACCAGGTTCGCTTTACCTCTGGAGTACCAACTATTTGCGGGGAGATGTGGTGAAAACGACCAGCACGGTTTCTAAACTTGAAATGATGGCAGTGAAAAGAACCAACGGTCATTCGGTATTGCTCATTAACCGCTCTGCCAATAGTTATTCTGTTGCAAATATTATGGCCATGTTGGCCGAAACTAATGGTTCGAAATTGAAAGCTGCTTGTATTGACGCTTCGGTTAAAAATGGCGACAACTGGATTCCAAAATCAGTTGATGTTTCATCTGATAATATTGTGATTACGCCATGGTCGTTGGTGCTTATCACAAACGTAGCCGATGCAACGATCCTTCCGGTTGAAAAATTGGGTATCAATTATATCCTTCACAATTCGGTAAAATTATCGTGGGTAAATCCAAACAAAGTGATTAACGGGTTCAACATCTTGTTGGATAATAAGAAAATAGGCTATACAAAAGAAACCAGTTATATTGTGAATTCGCTTTCACCTTCAGGCAGTTATACTATTGGGATTGCCCCTGTAGATGAATTCTGGGTAGCACATGATACCGTTTCTGTCAATGCAGAAACCATCAGTAAGCCATTGTTGGTCAATGATCAAACGACTGGGACTAAAAAAAATCACTGGTCGTTTTCAGGCAATTGGAAAGCAGTTTATAATTCAAGTTATTTCAATGGTGATGCTTCAGAAAGTACAACTATTGGAAATTCTGCCTCCATCTCATTTGCAGGAAGTAAGATTTCAGTATTTGGCAATAAAGTTTCAGGCGTAACCAAAGTAAAAGTATTGATTGATGGAAATGAAAGCGGAACAATTGATGCCAATTCGCTTTCGTCCGACTATGGTTTGCTTTGGCTTTCGGGCGACCTGACAGAAGGCAATCATTCACTTAGACTTGAACTCGTTTCAGGCACAAAGGTTTCGATCGATTATGCCGGGATTTACAGCCCAAACTTTCAGGAAGATCATACCGCACCCAATCAGGTGGCCAAGATTACCGATCAGGTAACTTTTAAAACACTTTCGTTAAACTGGCCTGAACCGGTTGACCAGACCGGCGTTCAAGGTTATTATTTAAGTGTCAATAACCAGCCAACCGACACGGTCTATAGCCCTAAAGTTTATCTATCTGATTTGCAACCCGAAACACAATACCAAATCGGGATCGTAGCATTCGATGTTAATTTGAACAAGTCGGCTGAAGCTGTTTTCAATGTTTCGACGGTTGCCTTAAATTACCAATCAGTTTATGCAACCACAACGCCGCCGTTAATTGATGGTGTTAAAGATGAAATTTGGAATACCGTTAAGTTTTACGATCTGTCAGCTTTAACTAAAAATTCAACCAATGTAGGCCAAGTTGCTTGCCTGTGGGACAAAAATTACTTGTATTTGCTCGTTGATGTAAAAAAGAACGATTCTGAAGCAAATAATGTAGTTGAGGTTTTCTATGATGCCAACAACACCAAAGCCAGTAATTACGGCTTAGATGATTACTGGTTTCAATTCAATAGGCAAACCGGCATAACCAAAGAAATGTATCACAATGGGACTGCCAATGCCAAATTTAAAACTACCGATACTGGCTACATATTTGAAGTGGCTTTCAAATGGTCGGTCATCAGAACTACCGGGGTAAAACCACTTTATACATTTGGCTTCGATATTCATGTGAGTTCGGGTCTGCCAGAAGCGGCCAATTATCAGTCACTATCGTGGCAACCATTATCTGCCAATGCGGGTACCGACACCAATGTATTGGGCAATTTGCAACTCATTCAGGAGGTTACATCAGCAAAGTATCTTTTGTCAAAAGATAATGAAATGAGTTTATACCCAAACCCAACATCAGGCGATCTCTATGTTTCGACCAATGGGAATAAGGTTATTGATGTTTGTGCGAAATCTGTTTCAGGGAAAAATGAAACCATGGCTTTTCGTGCAGTTTCGCCGGGGCAGCTTGTTGTAAATGTAAGCAATTTAATATCAGGTTCTTACGTACTACATGTTCGAACCGATCAGAAAGTACTGGCAAAGAAGTTTATAAAAGAATAAAGTCATCATTAAATAGTTGAGCGATGAAACAAATTATGAATAATGTTTTGGTTGTCACTGCTTTGTTTGTGGTAATCAATTTAGTAGGTTGTAAAAATGAAATCGAAAGTCCGGTAGTTAATTTTAAAGTTTATACCGCCGATGCCAACGGAAATGTAATTAAAGAGGTGAGCCAGGGTGGAGAATTGACAGTAAGCCCCGGACAGAAAGTTTACTTCAAATACAATGGAAGTAAGGATGATAAAGTATCGGTTTGGCCAGGCGACAGGTCACTCGAACCGGGCGATTCTACTTCGTTCGACTATGATGCATTTGTTAAATCGGGTGGCGATGTACGGAAATACCATGGGTTTGCTTTAACCCAGGGAACAGGCTCGTCAGATTTTTCGTATACTTTTAAAGCACCCGGAAGTTTCAAAACTTATGTTTTAGCTTCGGCAATCGGAAATTGGGGCGACGACAAAGCAAGCTCTACCCAATATGTCAATATCAAAGCAATTGATTCAGAATCGCTTTTTACTTCATTTAAATCGTTCAATGTTAAAAAATTAGGAAGAAACATTCCGGTTGTCAACATATATGCAGCTGAGGTTTCGGGCAACAATCTGCTGGTAAAAGTTCCGGGGTCGAGCGATGTAACAGCAGTTATTGCTCAGTTTGAAGTTGAAAAAGGTTCGGTGGTCAAGGTGAACAATTCGGTTCAAACCAGTGGGCTCACCGAAAATGATTTTACCAATCCGGTGGTTTATGCCATCACAGGACCAAACGGCGACTCAAAAACCTATACGATAACCTTGCAGAAAGATGCAAAGAAAACAGAAGCTGTTTTATACACCTACGAATTGACCGACATAAATGCCAAAGCTTCAATTGATCAAGTAGCAGGAACGATCAACTTTTTACTTCCTTATGCAACCGATACAACTATGGCTTACAAAACTGCCTTTACCAAATCGGATCTGGCAGCAGTAAAAAAAGGTTCACAAACGCTTACCAGTGGCCAAACCAGTTTAAAATACAACAAGCCATTGAAAATTAATGTAATTGCTGAAGATCCGGCTTTCTCAAAATCGTATTCCTTGAAAGTTGAATATGGCATCGGAATTTCGTCTGCATCCCTTCCTGGATTGATGCCTTCGCCATCTGCAAGTTTCGATTATAAAAATAAAGTCATTGAATTTAAGGTTCTGAATGGCACCTCCATTAATTCGCTGCCAATCAATTTGACCACTTTCCCAAGTAATGCGACAGTAAAAATTGTCAACGAAAACGGTCAGGCGGTCAGTAAAGACTTTGTCAGCGGAGTTAGTTTGATTAACTTTAGCAAGCCGATCAGTTTGGAAATATCAGATAGCCGTCTGGGAACAATGGTGTATACTGTCGAGATAAAGGTACTTGAATAAATAGAGATGAAGAATAATTACAATTCAAAATTAGTACTGTTTTTAAGCTTAATAATAATGGCTTGCAGTAAGCCAAATGAAACTCGTTTGGTTCAGAATATTGATGCTGACTGGTTGTTTGCAAAAACCGATACCATTTTTGATGGCAGTAAACCTACGCTAAACGATAGTATTTGGAAAGTAATTGATTTGCCGCACGATTGGACTGTTGCCGATTCGGTGAAAAAAGATAATCCATCGGCCGAATCCGGTGGATATTTTGGCGGGGGCATTGGCTGGTATCGTAAACACTTATTTGTTCCCGAAGAATATACGAATAAGAACCTGTTTATTACATTTGACGGGGTGTACATGCTTTATGATGTGTATGTTAACGGCCAAAAAGTGGGTTCGCAATCAAATGGCTATATTACATGCATATTTGACATAACTGCTTATGTGAAGACCGGCCAAAACAACCTAATTGCTTTGCGGGTTGATAATTCGGTGCAACCTTTTGACCGATGGTACACTGGTTGTGGCATATACAGACATGTTTGGCTAACTGCTACATCTAAAGTTTATATTCCAATTTGGGGTACTTATATTACAACGCCAATTGTAACAACCGATTCGGCAATTGTTAATCTAAATCTAAAAATCAGCAACAGCTTTAATTCCGACATGTCGGCTCAAATTGTTACCAATATTCTTTCATCAAATGGCAAAGTGGTTTCTACATTTCAAAATGACATTCAATTAAAAAAGGCATCGAACGACTCAATTAATCAATATTTTGTGATAAGACAGCCCCAGATTTGGGATACAGAAAATGCCTATTTGTATAAAGCAATAAGCACGGTATTAATAGGAGGAACTGAAGTTGATAAATTCGAAACACCTTTTGGGATTCGAAACATTGTATTTAGTAAAGACTCGGGCTTTATTTTGAACAACAAAAAAGTTTTACTTAAAGGTGTTTGCCTTCATCACGACCTTGGTGGCGTTGGTGCGGCATTCTTTGACAAAATTATGTTACGTCGCTTGCAATTGCTTAAGAGTATGGGGTGCAATGCTATACGATTAAGCCATAACCCATACGCCCCGCAAGTGCTTGATATGTGCGATTCGCTTGGAATACTAGTTTTTAACGAGGCTTTTGACCGATGGGAAGCCCGAGTTGACCGTAACCGCAGCAAGGCCGTTTCGTTCAAAGACTCCTGGCGTGATGATCTGGGTCGTTTTATCGAGCGTGATCGCAACCACCCATCGGTAATAATTTGGAGTGTAGGTAATGAAACTTATGAACAGCAAATAAAAGCACCCCGAGGAATTGAAATAATTAAAGAACTGGATGCTTTTGTTCACTCTAAAGACCCTTCACGTAAAGTAACAAGCGCCATGCATCCGGGGTTTTTGAAAGACCCCGAACAATTTGAAATCTCAAATTACAATGACGTAGCCAGTTATAACTATTCAACCCGTATGTTTGCCGAGTGGCGAAAAAATGACACCTCAAAAATATACTTGTCAAGCGAAACCAAGCCCTATACCGATTATGGATCGTTGCAACTTGGCGAAAATCCCGATTTTACTGGGAATTCGTGGTTTGCCCTATCAAAAGCCGACTGCGGACAGTTTATCTGGACAGGGATTGACTATTTTGGAGAATCGCCCGGATGGCCGTTCAGGGGATTTCCTTGGTCGCCCATCAACACTTGTGGCTATAAAAAAGGTTATGCAGGTTTTACACAAAGCATCTATTCATCAGAACCAATGGTGCAAATTGCGGCATTCGACAAGCAATTGTCCGATTCATTAATTCATTACAAAAGCTGGTCGAAAATTTGGTCTGGCCCCCCATTTGCTGCACATTGGAATCCGGTTGCTAAAGTAGGCGACTCAATAAGCGTGCTAACTTTTACCAACTGCCAAAGTGTTGGTTTATACATTAATAGTAAATTAATTGGTAAAAAGAAACTTTGCAATTATTCCGATAGAGTTATTAAATGGAAGGTAGCATTTGAACCGGGAATAATAAAAGCTGTGGGGATGAATAATGATAAAATTGAGTGTTCGCATCAACTAATAACTGCCGGAGTGGCATCCAAAATAAAGCTAATAACTTCTGATGCTTCAATTTCAGCAATCGAAAAAGAAATAGCAATTATTGATATAGAAATAACAGATTCGGCAGGAACTGTTCAGCCACACGCTGTAAACAAAATTGCTTTTGATGTAGATGGGCCTGCAAACATAATTGCCGTTGACAATGGCGATTTAAGCGAGCATTTTATGTTTACCAACAAATTTATTTATGCCAATGCGGGCAGATGTCAAGTTATTGTAAGAGCTAACGGCAAAAAGGGGATGGTTACGTTAAAAGCATTCTCAGACAATTTAGTTTTTAGCAAAACTGTAATCAATTGTAAATAAATAAAATAGAACAATCTGATGTAATATTTATTAATAGTATTTGGTATCGTTATTTCATTATTTCAAGTAAAAGGCCTGCAAATAAAAAAGAATTCGTTTCCTCAAATAATTCAGCAAGCTTCAAGGTGCCAACTCATGGAGTCGTTGTTTTAAAAATTTCAGGAAAAATGATGCCTTTCAATGTGTTTCAAACAAAATAAATTGTAATTGGATTGGTGTTATGTTTGTTGATTTGTATGCCAAGCTTAAATGAATTTAATTCCCTGATTTATAATCAGAAGGATTAACACCATACATTTCCTTGAAGCACTTAACGAAATAGGCCCGGTTGCTGATCCCAACCATGCCCATTATTTCGCCAACACGCAGGTCGCCTTTATGAAGCAATTCGGCAGCAGAACGAAGCCGGATATTGCGAACAAACTCTTTTACCGATTGACCGGTCAAAGAATTTAGTTTTCGATACAATTGGGCACGACTCATGCCAATTTGATCAACAATTTGATCAACATCAAAGTCGGGTTCATCAATATTTTGTTTCACAAGTTCATATAACTTTTTCATGAATTTTTCATCAGCCGAGGAATAGACAATTTCAACTGATGGCGAAATCAGTGCATTTTTGTATTTGGCATGAAGCATTTCACGGTCGGCCAAAATGCTGCGTATTTTAAGCTGAAGCAAATCAATTTTGAAAGGCTTGGTAATATAGTCGATTGCCCCTTCGCCTATGGCTTCGCGCTGCGATTCGATGGCCGATCGTGCCGAAAGCAGTATGACCGGAATGTGTCTGGTAATTTCATTCTTTTTGATTTTCCTGGTTAGTTCAATCCCGTCAATTTCAGGCATCATTACATCAGTAATTATCAGATCCGGCATGTGCTTGAGAGCCAGATCAAATCCTTCTTGTCCGTTTTTACCTATATAAATTTTATAGATTTTTTCCAGATTCATTTTTACGTATGACGATATATCCGGATTGTCGTCAACAAACAAGATGACGTAGTTCCGTACACTGGCTGTTTCCTCTCTTTCTTCAAAAACCTCAACATCTTCATCCAGTACTTTTTTAGTAACCGGATCATTAATGTACATCTTTTCAGATTCCTCGCTAACAATCTCCGATTGGCTGAAATGCTCATTTCCGGTTGGAAACTGGATGAAAAACCGACTTCCTATGTTGAGATTGCTTGCTACACCGATTTGGCCATGGTGAAGCTCGACCAGATCTTTGGTAAGCGAAAGCCCAATTCCGGTTCCTTTTTCGACAATTTGTTGCTGATCGGATACTTGAAAAAAGCGGGTAAATATTTTTGTGACATTTTCAGGAGAAATTCCCATCCCGGTATCTTCAACCTCAATTTGCACATATTCACGTGTTTGTTTTGTCTGTTTTTTTAATGCAAACCGATTGGGGACAATCGCAGCCACTACATTTGTTCCAACTGAAATAGAAATGGTAATTCGCCCATGTTCGGGAGTGTATTTGAAGGCGTTTGACAAGAGATTGAAAAGGATAATATCCATTTTTTCAGCATCGAACCAAAGCATGATTGGTTTTTGCGCCGATCTGGTTTCGAAGGTGATACGATGCTTTTCAGCCTTTTCCCTGAACGATTCTGCAAGGTTTTCAGTAAAATCAACGATGTCGTGCCCGGTAATTTTCAATGCGGTGTTACCGGTTTCAATTTTCCTGAATTCAAGAAGTTGGTTCACCAATCCAAGCATCCGGAGCGCATTCTTATGCGAAAGAGCAAGTGTTTTGCGCAACGAAGAGTTCTCGCCCAACTGTGTTAGTGCGTTTTCAATCGGATCGATGATCAAGGTTAATGGCGTCCTGAATTCATGCGAGATGTTCATGAAAAAGCGCATTTTTAGGTTGTAAACTTCTTTAACCTTTTCTTTTTCAAGCTTCTCTAATTTAAGCGCATTTTTAACTTCCACCGCAATAATAGAATATTTTCTGAAGAAATAGAGTAAAACTATTGGAATCAGGAAGTAGATTACACGAGCCCACCACCTGGCCCAAATAGGCGGCCGTATCATGATTTCCAGTGCAATTCCTTTTTCGTTCCAAATGCCATCGCTGTTGCATGCTTTTACATGAAATTGGTATTTTCCATAAGGCACATTGGTGAAAAATGCCATGCGCCTTGTCCCGCAATTAATCCATTCATTGTTAAAGCCTTCCAGTTTGTAGGCATATTGACTTTTTTCAGAATGGATGTAATTCAGCGCCGTAAAGCCCAAGTTGAATGTATTTTGGTTGTAGTTAAGAGTAATTTTTTTTGTGCTTTGCAAGCTTTCTGAAAGTGGCGATCTGGGCGATCCTGCTTTAACTTCTTGGTTATTAATAAACAATGAATTAAGCTGAATTTGGGGAGGCGTTGTGTTGATTTTTATTTCATTGGCTTTAAATGAGTTAAACCCATTTACCCCACCAAAAAACATTTCGCCATTTTTTGATTTCAGGAATGCACCTGCTAAAAACTGATTGCTTTGAAGTCCGTCGTTTATATCGTATGCCTTGATTAGTTTTCCTTTCGAATCAACGTGAATAATCCCCTGATGCGAACTGATCCAAAGGTTTTTATTATGGTCTTCTAAAATCCCCAATAAAAAGCTTGATGGCCAATTTTGTGTATTGATATTGGTAAAGTTATCAGCGACTGCGTTGTATTTCGATAGGCCATTGTTTGTTGCTATCCAGATATCGCCATTCGATGACAAAAAAATGTGGTTGATGCTGTTGTCAGCAATCGAATTAGTCTCTTTTTCGTTGTGTAAATATTGTTTAAACTGCTTGGTTTGGCTGTCAAAATAATTCAATCCATTTTTTGTGCCTATCCATAATTTTCCATTATTGAGTGCCAGAATTGAAGGAATACCGTTGTTGCTGATGCTGTTTCGGTTGTCCTGATCTGATTTAAAAAGTTCAGTTTGTTTGCTCTTTGAATCGAACCGAACAAGTCCTTCTGAAGTGCCAAGCCATAAGATTCCGTTCTCGTCTTTTGTTATACACCAGATTTGAGTTAGAATATCACTCAAACAGCTCAATGATTGAAATTCATATCCACCTTTCGATGGATTAAATTTATGGAGACCAGCAACCGTTCCAAGCCAAAGCTGTTGATTGTTGTCTTCGCAAATAGCCAGTACTACCAAGCTACTTCTTTTATTGACTGGTGGAGTAATATTGAAATAGTGCGCGAATTTTCCGGTTAGTTGGTTGTATGCATTCAATCCTCCATCTTCGGTTCCAATCCACAAAACCTTATCATTTTCAGCGAACGACCGTATCACATTGTTATTTAAACTATTGGAGTTTCCTGGAATTGATCGGAATTGTTTAAACCGCCAATAATTCTTGTTGTAAATATTTACACCATTGCCGTTTGTGCCAATCCATAAATTTCCGGTCGAATCGAAACTGATGCACTTTATGCTGTTTGATAGTATAGAAAAAGGGTCTTCCGGATTATTCAGGAATTTTGAAAGGGTTTCTGAATGCGGGTTATACTTACATAAACCGTCTTCCCAAGTAGCGAGCCAAATTATCCCTTGTTTGTCTTCTGCAATTGATAAAACTCCACCAACCGATTCATGCCTTTCAAAACAATCCTTTGAAGCAATATATTTATTTAATCCTGAAGATAAAGCAACCCAGAGATTTCCCTCATGATCAACAAAAAGTCCATTTAGATCAAGATCACCAATTGAATGCGGATTTTTTATGTTGTGGCTATAAATACTTGATTGGCTGGTTTCTATATCCCACTTCATCAATTCTGACTTGTTTGTAATCCATAAATTTCCGTTTCGGTCTTCAACCATGTTCCTATATGAGCCATTTTTTGAAGCAGGAATACCCAGATTTTTAAATATTCTTGTTTCGTTTAGATATTGGTAGCAGGCGTCGGAAGTAAGGACGCAAAGAGATTTGTTTTTATCGAGAAAGAGGTTTTGAATGGCGATGGGCTCGATGTTGGTTTTCTCATTCTTCAACGAATGCCATTTAAACTGCTGGGTAACCAGATTGTATGAAGCCAAGCCTGTTGATGTTGCTATCCATAAATTCCGGTATGTATCTTCCAATACTTGGGTAACTTCAAGTGAAACCGGAACCGAAGAGAAGGGTGATGGGATACTCAGAGAAGTGATTCCGTAGCCATTATAACAATTCAACCCAAATCCGGTACTAATCCAGATGTAACCATAGCTATCCTGGTAGATATGGTTAATATAATTGCTGTTCAGTAGGTTGCTTTCCTTTATGGTTTCGAAATACCCAGTTTGAGCTATTGAACTAATACCGCTAATCAAGGAAAATAGTATGGTTGTCAGAAAACAAATGAACAAATGAACTATACGCATATATTTTTGGTCAATATTGATATTCCTTGGTAAAGGCTGTTGCATCAACTTGTTTTTATAGATTCAAAATTACCTGAAATAATTGATTCGTTGGCATCAATCATTATCAATCTGAATGATTGTTTTTTAAATCGGGGCTTAGTCTTGTTTATGGAGTTAAATTTCAACTATTTTTGGCACATTCAATCATGTAGTAATTTCTTTTATGAAGACATACTCGGCAAAACGGTTATCGCTATCTATTTCAGTATTACTGCTGATTTTCAACTTTGGTTTTTTCCTGATCGTGTCGAAAAAAGATTTCGATCCTGTTTATTCCATATCTGCCATTCTTTTTTTCTGTATGATTTCTTATTTTCTGGTTCTGTTTATCCTGAACAGATACATCAACGATAAAATCAAACCGATCTATAAAACCATTCGTGAAGTGCCCATTAGCGGAAAGAAAAGCAAACTGGCAGAAAAACTAGGCACAACGAATATCGCAGATGTGCAGAAACAAGTAGAGGAATGGGCCAAAAATCAGACGGATGAAATCACCCGTTTGAAAGATCTGGAGCGCTATCGAAAAGAGTTTGTAGGAAATGTTTCGCACGAGCTGAAAACACCTATTTTCAATATTCAGGGCTATGTACTTACCTTGCTCGACGGAGGGATGGACGATCCAAAAATCAATAAACTTTACCTTCAACGAACCGAAAAAAGTATCGACCGAATGATCTCTATCGTAGAAGATCTTGAATCGATCACTAAACTGGAATCAGGAGAATTAAAACTCAACCTGGTCGATTTTGATTTGGCCCGACTGACTGAAGAGGTGTTTGAACTTGCCCAAATGTTTGCCAACCAAAGGAGCATTTCGTTGCAGTTTGCCACCAAAACAGACAAACCAATATTGGTGAATGCCGACAAAAAACGAATCATGGAAGTACTCAACAACCTGGTCGGAAATGGAATTAAGTATGGGAAGAAACATGGCCGGGTAAATGTTGGTTTCTACGATTTGCACGAAACCATATTAATCGAAATCAGTGACAATGGAATCGGAATGGAAAAAAACGATTTGCCGCGCATTTTTGAACGCTTCTACAGGGTCGATAAATCGCGGTCGCGCGAGCAGGGAGGCACAGGTCTTGGGTTGTCGATTGTGAAGCACATTATTGAAGCCCACGACCAAACTATCAACGTAAAGAGTGCAGCCGATAAAGGAACGACTTTTACTTTTACACTCGAAAAAGCCAATTAAAAAACAGAAAAAAGGAATCAGAAATTGGAATGTCTGATGAAATTGCTAATTTTCAGGCAATTTTAATGCAAACATACCATCTGAACCAAAAGTAATCTCTACTTTTAAAATCAAATTCAAAACTATTATGAGCGAAAGTCAATCAAAAATTCTGCTGGTAGATGACGAAGTAGACATTCTCGAATTTATCAGCTACAATCTGGAGAAAGAAGGATACAAAGTATATACAGCCCAAAATGGAGCTGAAGCCATTAAAGTAGCAGAAAAAGCGCTGCCTGATCTGATTATTTTGGATGTGATGATGCCCGAAATGGATGGAATCGCAGCCTGCGAAGAAATCAGAAGAATCCCTTCGCTTCAGCATACGATCATTGCTTTTCTGACTGCACGAGGCGAAGATTATTCTCAGATTGCCGGATTCGAAGCTGGTGCTGACGATTACATTACCAAACCAATCCGGCCAAAAGTTTTAGTGAGCAGGGTAAAAGCTTTATTGAAACGCACTTCGGCTCCCGGCATTCCGGCTGCGGCCATCATCGAAAATCCGCATACTGTAACTGTTGGAAGCCTGATAATCGACAAGGAACGCTACCTGATCGTTCAGGACGGAAATGAGATGGTTCTTCCCCGGAAAGAATTTGAATTATTGTCGCTTCTGGTTTCCAAACCCGGCAAAGTTTTCACCCGCGAAGAAATCTATTATTCGGTATGGGGCGATAATGTGGTAGTCGGAGATCGAACCATTGATGTACATATCCGGAAATTACGTGAAAAAATCGGCAACGATCACATCAAAACCTTAAAAGGAATTGGCTATAAATTTGTGGAATAGATCCTCTTCTACGATTTGAACTTTATAACAAAAACCAAACTGATTTATCCTGAAACGGAAAATTGGTTTGGTTTTTTTCTTTTTTTTTACGGAAAATAAAAGGCACAATCTGCCTGAATATTAATTTTTCCCTGCAATTCAACAGATCGCACCAGAAGGAAAAGCTTTTTAAATTCAAATACCAAATTTTTCTATATTTGTACCTTTCAAAAAATAAGGTTATAATTTAAGTTCCGATGAGTAATAAATTTCAGGTTTACAAGCAATTAGACCTCTCTCAAATTAATAAAGATGTGTTGCAGCGATGGGAAGCTGACGATACATTTCACAAAAGCATTTCAACCCGTGAGGGTCACCCAACTTTTGTATTCTACGAAGGACCTCCATCAGCGAATGGAATGCCCGGAATCCATCATGTGATGGCACGCGCCATCAAAGATACATTCTGTCGGTATAAAACCATGAAAGGTTTCCGCGTTCACCGTAAAGCCGGGTGGGATACTCACGGACTTCCGGTTGAACTTAGTGTTGAAAAAACACTTGGAATCACCAAAGATGACATTGGAAAAAAAATAAGTGTTGCCGAATACAATGCTGCCTGCCGCACCGAGGTAATGAAATATACCCGCGAATGGGAAGAACTCACACGTCTGATGGGCTATTGGGTGAATATGGATGATCCATACATCACCTACGATAACCGCTACATCGAAACCGTTTGGTGGTTGCTGAAACAGCTTTTCGAGAAAAATCTTCTGTATAAAGGATACACCATCCAGCCATTTTCACCAGCTGCCGGAACCGGTTTGAGCTCTCATGAACTGAATCAACCAGGTTGTTACCGCGATGTAAAAGATACAACAGCCGTGGCACAATTTAAAGCCATCCGGAACGAAAAATCAGAATTCCTCTTTAAGAACCTTGAAACTAATTTGTACTTTCTGGCATGGACAACCACTCCCTGGACTTTGCCATCGAACACGGCTCTGTGTGTTGGTCCGAAAATTACCTACCTCACAGTACAAACATTCAATCCATACACGGGCGAACCAGTTACTCTAATTCTGGCGAAAAACCTGTTGGCAGCTCATTTCGATCCAAAGAATGATAGCCTTGCGTTGGAAGATTACAGCGTTGGTGATAAAAAAATACCTTATCGTGTACTGGGTGAATATTCAGGAACCGAACTTCAGGGAATCAATTACGAACAACTTATCAATTGGGTAAAACCAAAAGGTGATGCCTTCCGTGTGATTACCGGCGATTTTGTAACTACCGAAGATGGAACAGGTATCGTTCATATTGCGCCGACCTTTGGTGCCGACGATGATCGTGTAGCCAAACAACATGGAATCGCACCTCTAATTGTTGACGATCTGGAAGGAAAACGTCAACCACTTGTTGACCGTAACGGCCGCTTCTTTCTGATTGAAAATATGGATCCGTCATTTGTTTCGGAATATGTGAATCAGCTTTCGTATTCCGAATTTGCTGGTCGATTTGTGAAGAATGCCTACGACGAAACCCTGACTGAAGATGATGCAACCGCCGATATTGACATCTGTGTGATGCTGAAAAAGGAGAATAAAGCGTTCAAGGTTGAAAAACATGTTCACACCTATCCGCATTGCTGGAGAACCGACAAACCAATTCTTTATTATCCGCTTGATTCATGGTTTATCCGCACCACTGCAGTAAAAGATCAAATGATCGCACTCAACAATACCATCAACTGGAAACCAGCCTCAACCGGAACAGGACGCTTCGGAAACTGGCTCGAAAACCTGGTGGACTGGAACCTAAGCCGCTCACGTTTCTGGGGAACACCGCTCCCATTGTGGAGAACTGAAGATGGAATGGAAACAAAGTGCATTGGATCGGTTGAAGAATTGATGAACGAGATGAACGCTGCAGTTACAGCGGGAGTGCTGGATAAAAACATCTTCGAAGGATTTGTAATTGGAAACAATTCCAAAGAAAACTATGAGCTGATTGATTTGCACCGTCCGTTTGTCGACGACATCTTTCTGGTTTCGGCTTCAGGAAAGAAAATGTTCCGCGAGCCCGACCTGATCGACGTTTGGTTTGATTCAGGGGCAATGCCATATGCGCAGCACCATTATCCGTTTGGCCTCCCCCCAACCCCCTCCGAAGGAGGGGGAGCAGAAGAAGCCCCCTCTAACTTCCCTCAAGGGGGAGAACTCGATCCAAAGTATCAGACAGCAAGGTCATCAGCTTATCCTCTTTTAAAAGAATTAGCTGAAAAACAAAAAGAAAATCCAACTGAAGCTGAGATTTTTCTTTGGAATAATTTGAGAGGCAAAAAACTGGAAGGTTACAAATTTCGGCGTCAGCATATCATCGATCAGTTTATTGTTGACTTTGTTTGTTTAAAAAAGCAATTGATTATTGAGGTTGATGGCGGATATCATAGCCTCCCAGAGGTTGAGTTTTCAGATAAACAGAGAACAGATATCTTTGAGAGTTTTGGATATAAAGTTATTCGGTTTTCGAATGAACAAATTCTTAATGAAATAGAAGTTGTTCTGGAGGAAGTCATTCGCGTACTGAACTCCCTTCCCCTTGGGGGAAGGGTTGGGGATGGGGCTTTAGGGATTCCTTTCCCTGCCGATTTTATAGCCGAAGGCGTTGACCAGACACGTGGATGGTTCTTCACATTACACGCCATTTCAACCATGATTAGTGGATCGGTGGCCTTTAAAAACATTATATCAAACGGATTGGTGCTCGACAAGAGTGGAAACAAAATGTCGAAACGCCTGGGCAATGCGGTTGAACCGTTTGCAGCGATCGAAGAAAACGGCTCCGATCCGCTGCGTTGGTACATGCTCACCAACTCGCAGCCCTGGGACAACCTCAAATTTGATATTTCCGGAGTTGACGAAGTGAAACGCAAATTCTTCGGAACGCTTTACAATACTTACAACTTCTTCGCCATGTACGCCAACATCGACGGGTTTACTTATGCCGAAGAAGAAATTCCTGTTCCTGACCGGCCTGAGCTGGATCAGTGGATTATTTCGTTGCTGAATACTTTGATTAAAGAAGTTGGGGAAAGTTATGAAACCTACGAACCGACACGGGCAGGACGGGCAATTTCAGAGTTTGTCTCAGAAAATCTGAGTAATTGGTTCGTTCGTTTGAGTCGCAAACGCTATTGGGGCGGTTCGTACGATCAGGACAAAGTTTCGGCCTACCAAACACTTTACACTTGTTTGAATGTTGTTGCAAAACTTTCGGCGCCAATCGCTCCTTTCTTCTCCGATTTGCTTTATACCGATCTGAATAAAATAACAGGTAAAGAAACCGACCAAAGCGTCCATCTTTCTGATTTTCCGGCTTGCGACGAATCGGTGATCAATAGCGATCTGGAACAACGTATGGCGCTTGCTCAAAAAGCATCATCCATGATTTTGAGCCTTCGACGGAAAGAAAAACTGAAAGTTCGTCAGCCATTGGCAAAAATTATGGTTCCCGTTTTGAGCAAAGACTTTCAGGAACAATTTGATGCGGTTAAGAATATTATTCTTTCGGAAGTTAATGTGAAAGAAGTTGAATACCTGACTGATGCAGCCGGGATTATCAGCAAAAAAATAAAGGCCAACTTTAAGACACTGGGGCCAAAATATGGAAAACTGATGAAACAGATTTCAGGAGAAATAGCCATATTCACTCAGGAAAATATCAGTCAAATTGAAAAATCAGGAGTTTACAACCTGAATATCAACGGCGAATATGTTTTGTTAAGTCTCGAAGATGTTGAAATTCAAACTGAAGATATTCCGGGTTGGCTGGTTGCCAGCGAAGGTGGGCTTACCATCGCGCTCGACATCAATTTGACTGAAGAACTAAAGCAGGAAGGAATTGCCCGCGAGTTTATTAATAAAATTCAAAATATCAGGAAAGACAGTGACTTTGAAGTGACCGACCGTATCGTGCTGAAAATTCAGAAACACGAATTTTACAATGCTGCGGTGCTTCTTTTCAAAGACTACATCAGCAATCAAACACTTGCTTCAGAATTAGTTATGGTCGATTTGATTGAATCTGTAAATTCACATCTGGTTGAAATAGATACCGATGTTGAAGCACGCATTCAGGTTCTACGGAACTAGTAATTTTGTAAGAATCCAGAATGAATAATAGCTTGTTTGGAATCGAATTATTTTTATACTTTTAGAGTCTGAGGCAAGCAGACACAACTTGAATCACGTACGAAAAATTAAAGCTTTAAAGTTATGAGTGAAAAAAACAGATATTCGGATGATGAGCTTCAGGAATTTAAATCATTAATTCTTGAAAAACTCGAAAAGGCACAAAAGGACTATGTCATGTACAAAAGCTCCATAACCCAGAGCGACGGAAATGATACGCAGGATACCTCTCCAACATTTAAAGTATTGGAAGAAGGAGCAGCAACGCTTTCGAAAGAAGAAGCGGGAAAACTTGCTCAGCGTCAGCAAAAATTTATTCAGTATTTGCAGGCAGCATTGGTACGTATCGAGAATAAAACTTACGGTATTTGCCGCGAAACAGGCAAGCTGATTTCGAAAGAACGCCTGCGTGCAGTTCCCCATGCTACGCTTAGCATCGATGCGAAGAACAATCAAAAGTAAAAACTGAAAAGAAATAGTTGGAAATGATTGGAGGAGCAATTCTTTCAATCATTTTTTTATAAGCCTTAATCATGTCAAAAATAAATAAATCAATCCTCATTGTTGTTTTGGTCTTGCTGGTCGATCAAATCCTGAAGATATGGATCAAAACGAACATGACTCTTGGACAGGAATTCAAAATAATCGGACACTGGTTCATCATTCACTTTGTCGAAAATAACGGCATGGCCTTTGGATTCGAATTTGGAGGTGAATATGGAAAAATCTTCCTGAGTTTATTCAGGGTGGTGGCAGTATTTGGCATTGGCTGGTATATCCTGAAAATGGTAAAGAAAGATGTGTCTATGGGTTTTATTGCATGTGTTTCGCTCATTTTTGCAGGTGCAATCGGAAATATTATCGATAGTGCATTCTACGGATTGATTTTCAACGACAGTTACGGACAAGTTTCAACTTTATTTCCTGAAGGTGGCGGATATGCTACTTTCCTGCATGGTCGGGTGGTCGATATGTTTTACTTTCCACTGATATCTGGCACTTATCCCGATTGGGTTCCTTTGGCCGGAGGAAGCGATTTTCAATTTTTCCGCCCGGTGTTTAATGTAGCCGACTCTGCCATTTCGATTGGAATTTTCTCGATCATCTTCTTTTACAGGCAACAATTCAACAAACTTGATCTGCACGGGAATGATTCTCATGAAGAAGAAACCCTGCCGAAAGAAGAGCCAATTGCAACTTCTGAAAATGAATCATCGAAAATTTGATAATTTCGTTTGTGAAATCAGTGTGAATTCAGTAAACTTGCACTCCGAAAAAAAGCGTTCAGTTTATTTAGTTGTAATTTTTACCTGAAAGAAAAACCATAAAATATTTCAGGGCCTATAGCTCAGTTGGTTAGAGCACCTGACTCATAATCAGGGAGTCACTGGTTCAAGCCCAGTTGGGCCCACTTAAAAATCAAGCAGTTACATTAATTTGTAGCTGCTTTTTTAATTAAATTACCAGTAGACCATAAATTGATTCAGGTTATAGGGAAAAAGTAACAGCCCGTCCGGCTGGAGGACAGTATATCCGTTTAATGGAAATATCTAAATATTTTCGAATCAAGAGAAGAGAATTATTAATATGCCATTCCCCACAAGAATCGCATATGATTCGAACAAAGCTCAACATCATTTCTGATATTGAGATTTGTTTATATAGGTAAAAAGAGTTTGTTGTTTCTTAATTCGAAATCTTCATTTCGTTGAGCAGATAACCAGCTCCGCCGAAT
>Ga0136636_10000189_pt1 | contig 27806 bp, 26 predicted proteins | sample AntDrymUQ8522106_2_FD_104653 | JGI IMG/M metagenome (GOLD analysis project Ga0136636, IMG submission 104653) | Polar desert sand microbial communities from Dry Valleys, Antarctica - metaG UQ852 (21.06) | ecosystem: Environmental > Terrestrial > Soil > Desert | place: Antarctica: Dry Valley... | reverse complement strand
GAATGGAAATACTGCGGAAGTAAAAGCAGTTTCAGTAAAAGTTACACCAGCAGCCGATTGTGTTTTTAACCACTACATTCAGGTACAGGGTACCGTTGACGGCGATCAGAATATTGCTGTAAGTCCGCAAATGTCTGGTATAGTTACCGGCGTTTATGTTACCGAAGGTTCATTTGTAAAAAAGGGACAGGTGATGGTTGAACTCGATGCCATGGTTTTGAAACAATCTCTTGAAGAAGTGAATACGCAGATGGCTCTGGCCACGAGTATGTACGAAAAACAAAATGCACTTTGGGATAAGAAAATTGGCAGCGAAGTTCAATTTCTTCAGGCAAAAGCCAACAAAGAATCGATGGAAATGCGCGCAAACACCATTAAAGAGCAGCTGAAAATGGCCAAAATCTTATCCCCGATCAGCGGCACTGTCGAAAGTGTTCCATTGCGTGTTGGTCAAATGGCTTCGCCCGGAATGCCAACTTCAACCATTCGCGTGATTAATATGAATGTAGCCAAGATTACCGCGGATGTTGCCGAGACCTATGCCACTCGTATTAAAGATGGCAATATTGCTTTGGTGAGTTTCCCCGATTTAGGAAAAGACATCGAGACGAAACTGAATTTCACCAGCCGTTTTATCGATCCAACCAACCGGACATTCCGGATTGAATGTAAAATTTCGTCTAAGGAAGTTGAGTTGCGGGCCAATATGATCGCCTACATAAAAATTCAGGATTATACCAACGAAAAAGCATTCTGTCTTCCGGTCAATCAGGTGCAGAGCAACCGCGAAGGTAAATTTGTTTTCATCGCTAAATCCGAAGGCACTGGATTTGTGGCTGAGGCCAGACCTGTGAAAACCGGAATGGATTACGACGGAACGATTGAAATTCTGGAAGGAATTTCAGCCGGCGAAAAAATCATTACTTCCGGGTATCAAAGTTTGAATGCCGGCGAAAAAATCGTTTTCTAATATCAAATATGACCTATTATGTCGAAAGAAAACAAGTTTAAAGAATTTTTTGGGACAAGCTGGGCAATCGATAACCGGACAAGTGTATATGTACTTGCAACGATAATTTCGGTTCTTGGTTTGATGAATTACTATTTTATCCCGAAGGAACAATTTCCTCAGGTAATAATTCCCTATATTATAGTCACTACGCCCTATCCAGGAACCTCTCCCTCCGATATCGAGAATCTGGTTACCCGTCCGTTAGAGAAACAACTCAAATCGATTGCCGATGTTAAAAAGATTACCAGTAATTCGGTTCAGGATTTTGGATCGATCATCGTGGAGTTCGATCCCGATCTGAAAATCGAAACTGCCAAGCAGCGTGTTCGCGATGCGGTAGATAAAGCAAAAGCCGATTTGCCAACCGATTTGCCTGCCGATCCTCAGATTATGGACATCGACCTTTCGGCGATGCCGGTAATGTTCATCAATATCTCCGGAAATTATGATCTCGATAAACTGAAACGTTTTGCCGAAATCGCTCAGGATAAAATTGAAGGGCTGAAAGAGATAACCCGTGTGGATATAGTCGGTGCACTCGACCGCGAGATTCAAATCAATGCCGACATTTTCAAAATGCAGGCTGCCAAAGTAACTTTTGGGAATATTGAACAGGCCGTTTCGTTAGAGAATCTGACTATTTCGGGAGGTTCATTAACCAGCAACGGAACCCGCAACACCGTTCGTATCAAAGGTCAGTTCGAAAATGTTGAAACACTCCGTAATATTATAGTGCATTCGTCGAGCGGCGCTTTTGTCCGATTGGGCGACATCGCAGAAGTAAACGACAGTTTCGAAGAGCAAGAGAGTTTTGCCCGTTTGAACGGTGAAAATGTAATTACCCTGAATGTGATCAAAAAGAGTGGATCAAACCTACTCGATGCATCCGATCATATTAAAGTGATTATTGATGATTTGAAAAGTAATAATTACCCCAAAGGTTTGGATGTAACCATTACAGGAGATACCAGCCTTTTGACCCGCAACACCCTCGAAGAACTGAATAATACCATTATCATTGGGTTTATTCTGGTTACTATCGTACTGATGTTCTTTATGGGGATTACCAACGCGTTCTTTGTTGGTTTGGCGGTTCCGCTTTCCATGTTCGTTGCCTATCTGATTCTTCCGAGTCTGGGTTACACTATGAATATGATCGTGATGTTCGCCTTCATTTTTGCCCTCGGAATTGTGGTTGACGATGCCATTGTGGTCATCGAAAATACACACCGTTTGCACAAATTCAATCCCGATATTAATATAGCGGCAAAAAAAGCTGCCGGAGAGGTCTTTCTTCCTATTTTATCAGGAACATTAACCACGCTGGCGCCATTCTTTCCGCTGGTTTTCTGGCCCGGAATTGTAGGGCAGTTTATGCATTATTTACCGGTAACCCTGATTATCACCTTGTTCGCTTCGCTTTTTGTGGCCTATATATTCAACCCGGTATTTGCAGTTTCGTTTATGAAACATGAATACGATACTGAATTTCAGAAGGGTAGTGGCTGGAAAAAAGCTAAAATCCTCATGATTGTAATGCTTGTAGTTGCTGGAATATTCTATGCCACCAAAGTCTATGGATTGGCTAACTTCCTGGTATTTGCCGTAATCATGATTCTTCTTTTCCATTATGTGATCAAGAAAATGATCACCACTTTTCAGGAAAAAACCTGGCCTTTTCTCATGCGGATATATGCAAGGCAGCTTCGCTATGTATTGCAGGGAGCTCGTCCGATATGGATTTTATTCGGAATGGTCGGTTTGTTTTTTGCGACAATCTTTTTAACCGGACTCGCTAAGCCAACCGTTTTGTTTTTCCCTGAAAACGACCCCAATAACATTTATGTGTATGTAAAAATGCCATCGGGTACGCATCAGAATGTGACCGACAGTGTTACCAAAATAGCTGAAGAACGGGTATATAAAGCCATTGGACGGAATAATCCCGATGTTGAATCTATTATCTCGAACATTACCATCGGCGCCGAAGAAGAAGGTTTTACAACAACCGGAACTCCCTTTAACCGGGGAAAAGTATCGGTGAATTTTGTGGAGCACAAGCATCGTACTTCAGGAGTTTCGACCACCGAATACATGGAAATTATCCGAAAAGAGACCTCCAATATTAGTGGTGCAGAAATTACCGTGGGCAAAAACGGTAACGGACCACCAACCGGAAAGCCTATAAACATTGAGGTGACCAGTGAAAATCTGGAAGAACTGGTTGAGGATGCGAATTCGTTTAAGGCTTATCTCGACTCGATGAATATTCCGGGTGTGGAAGAGTTAAAAACCGATTTCGAGATGAATACGCCTGAAATTATCATTCAAATCGATCGCGATCGTGCTCAGCGTTTAGGAATCTCGACCGGACAGATTGGCATGGAAATTCGTACCGCGTTGTACGGAAAGGAAATTTCGAAACTGAAACAGGAAGAAGACGAGTACCCGATCATGCTTCGATATGGAAAAGTGACCCGTGACAATATCAACTCACTGGTTAACCTTGAAATCACCTACCGCGACATGAATACCGGGATGCTGCGCAGTATACCATTATCGACTGTTGCACGGATCGATTATACTTCATCATACGCCGGAATTAAACGATTGAATCAGAAGCGCATTATTACCGTTTATTCAAACTTGCTTTCGGGATATTCGGCCAACGATATTGTTCCGATCATCAAGAACGAGGCAAAAACTTTCGCACTTCACTCGGGTACTGAAATCAAATTAACCGGTGAACAGGAAGATCAGGATGAAACCACTGCGTTCTTTCTGAAAGCCATGATTATCGCACTCGGACTCATCTTCTTTATTCTGATCACCCAGTTTGGATCCATGAGCAAATCGCTCATCATCCTCAGTGAGGTAATCTTTAGTATCATCGGCGTTTTGTTGGGTGTTATAATTTTCGATATGGAAATCGTAATCCTGATGACTGGTTTGGGTATAATTGCATTGGGCGGAATCGTCGTCCGAAACGGAATTCTGATTGTTGAATTTATCGATACCAAGAAGGCAGAGGGAATGCCAACGCGCCGTGCAATTATCGAAGGTGGAATTACCCGTATTACCCCGGTAATCCTGACAGCTACAGCAACCATGCTTGGTTTGGTTCCGCTGGCGGTGGGTATGAACATCAATTTTGCCACCATGTTTACCGAACTAAATCCGCACATTTATTTTGGTGGCGACAACGTAGCTTTTTGGAGTCCATTGGCCTGGTCGATTATCTTCGGATTAAGCTTTGCAACCTTCCTCACCCTGATGTTTGTTCCGGCGCTTTATGAGCTTGATTATACCATTAAATTAAAGATGGCTAAACGGAGAAATCTGAAACGGATAAAAGAACTGAAGAAATAGAAGTATCCGGAATTTGAAATAGGAAAGAGGCTGGCTCGTAAGAGTTCAGCCTCTTTTCATTTTTTGTCTGATCACTTTGCGTTTTTAGTGATAGGCATTATACACAAAAGCTTTGGACTGATTCCGCACTGAAAGTGCAGATTATTCTAGCCCAACGCAACGCGTTGGGTTAAGATTAGTCCATGAAACACATCGCACTGAAAGGGCAGGTAAGTTTTTTGAAAAAAACATCTTAATAATTTTTAAAAGCGATTTCCCTGAATTGAATGTGATACAAACTCATAAATTCGTATATTTCCGGCTCGCGCCCCAAGACCTACTTCTAAATGAAAAAAGAAAAAAAACCATTCTCCGATTCGGTTACAAAAAATCCAAAATCTGGTAAGGTTCAGATCCAAAAAGTGAATATCCCGGATGTGATGTTCAATGAAACTGAAATCCGAAAACTTCTGCAGGAATTAAAAGCGAGTCAGCTTGAACTTGAAATGCAGAACGATAATTTAAGGAGAGCAGAAGCATCATTAAGTAAAAGTGAAGCCAGGCAAAGGGCATTTATTGAGAATATCCCCAACCAGGTACTGGAAATAAATAAGGCGGGATATATTACCTATTCAAACAGTTATTTTCCTGAATTTCAAAGTAATAATGTTGTTGGTAAAAATTTCATTGAACTGGCTGCACCACAATTTCAGGATGAAATGAGAAATGCGCTGGATTTAGTTTTCAGTGAAGAAACCAATCAGACTTATTTGTCTCGAGGCTTAGGCGAAAACGGCGAAATGAAGTGGTTTAAGTCCAATATCTCTCCAATGAAAGTTTTTGGATTGGTTGAAAGTGCTATTGTTATTGTGAATGACATTACCGATCTGATTCAGAATGCCGAACGACAAGAAACAATTATAAAGGCTGCAATGGATGGATTCTTATTACTGAATCATGAAGGCTTTCTGTTGGAAGTTAACGATGCATATTGCCAGTTTATTGGTTACAACCAACAGGAGCTTTTACAAATGCATATTTCGGATCTGGTACTTTCAGGAGATGGCGATAGCATCAATTTGAGACTGAAGAAGATCATTGAGCAGGGAGATGCTCGTTACGAATCCAGACACTTGCGCAAGAATGGGACTGTGATTGATCTTGAGGTGAGTATTCAGTATCATCCGGTTGATGGTGGACAGTTTGTTGCTTTCGTGCACGACATTACTAAACGTAAGCTGAACGAGAATGAATTAAAAGAAAGCGAACAGCGGTTTCGTAATTACATTGAATTTGCTCCGCATGGAATTTTTGTAGCGAATCAACAAGGTCAGTATATTGATGTAAATTCAGCAGCAATAAAAATTACGGGATATAGTAAAGAAGAACTCCTCTCGATGAAGTTATTAGAACTTATTCCGGAAGAATCAATAGAACAAGCTTCCGATCATTTCGCACGTTTGGAGAAAAATGGTTATGCGGAGGGAGAATTTTCTTTCATTAGAAAAGACCAAACCAAAGGACATTGGTCAGTCGATGCAGTCAAAATTTCAGATGATCGTTTCATTGGATTCGTTGTTGATCTTACTGAGCACAAAAAGACAGAGGAATCTTTACAACAAAGTGAGGATTTGCTAAAAATAGTAATGAAGCTTTTGCCTGTGGGTGTTTGGATATTGAACGAAAAAGGCGAAATTATTTCAGGAAATGATACCGGACAAATGATATGGGCAGGAATTCGTTACATTGGAAAGGAAAATTTTGGCGAATACAAAGGTTGGTGGCTAAATTCCGGTAAACAGATTAAACCTCATGAATGGTCAGCTTCTAGAGCCATTGATAAAGGAGAAACATCGATTGACGAGGAAATCGAGATTGAATGTTTCGACGGAACCCACAAAATTATTTTATCCTCAACCGTTCCTTTGTATAACAACAATGGCAGCATCAGGGGGGCAATTGTCACAAATAATGATATAACATTTCGGAAGCAAGCTGAACAGAACCTGATAGAAATTAGTAAAAAGCTTGAAAAACGGGTCCTTGAACGAACAGCAGAATTATCGAAGATGAATGCTGGACTTCAAGATGCAGAGGAGAAATATCGGACTGTGGCTGACCATACCTATGGCTGGGAATATTGGACTGACCAAAATGGGAACTTCATTTATTGCTCACCATCCTGTGAACGAATCACAGGATATCCGGCGTCTGAATTCCTGAAAAATCCGGGACTACTCCCTGACATTATTCATCCGGCTGACTTTAAATTTTTTAAATGTCATAAACAAAATGAAGATAAGGCAAAGGGTGCAAGTCAGGAAATAAATTTCAGGATCATCAGGTCCGACGGATCGATCAGGTGGATGGGGCATGTTTGCCAGCCTCTTTTTGATGAAAATGGAAAACATACCGGTAACCGTGGGAGCAACCGGGATGTTACACAAAGAATAAATACCCAACAACTGTTAAAAACCAGCAATGAGAAATATAAACTTCTCTCTGAAAACGTTGCCGATGGAATTTTTATATGTCGGGATGGGATTATCGAATATGCCAACTCAGCAATGGTTCAAACTTTCGGATATGATGATAATGAACTGATTGGAATGAGACTGACGCAGTTGGTTGTACATGATTATTTGGATGAACTGGAGATTTTTAATCCAATAAAGGTTTCGTCTGATCGAAATTTTAATGTGGAACTCGAATGTATCCGAAAGGATCTTTCACAAATTTCTGTTGAATTCTTTTTCAATTACCTTGGAAATGAGCGGGTAATTTATGGAGTTGCTCATGACATTTCAGAAAGAAAGCAAATTCAGAAAAACATTGTGAAAGCCATTATTCATACTGAAGAAAAGGAGCGCGCCTATTTTTCAAAGGAACTTCACGATGGTTTGGGTCCGCTGCTCTCAGCAATAAAACTATACCTGCAATGGTCTTTGCGACCCAATACCAACATCTCGCGCGACGATATTATTCATAAAGCAGAAGATATTATTGAAGAAGCACTGACAGCTGTTCGTGAGATTTCGAATAAACTGAGTCCGCATCTGTTAACCAACCACGGATTAAGTTCTGCTATACATAGTTTTGTAAATAAATTAGGAGAATCTTCAGGACTCAAGATCACATTTAACAGCGATGTCACCAGGCGTTTGGGTGACGAAATAGAAGCGGCTCTCTACCGTGCGGTAATTGAGTGCTTGAACAATACGATAAAATATGCCCGTGCGAAAAATGTCAACATTTTGCTGAACGATGCCGACAGTCAACTCCTGTTGCATTACAAGGACGATGGGATTGGCTTTCATCTAGCAGATACTCTTTCCAAGAAAAAAGGACTCGGTTTGTTTAATCTGCAAAACCGGATTCAAACGATCGGGGGGAAAATCACAATGTATAGTGTACCTGGAATGGGAGTTGATTATCAGATTATAGTTAGTTTATAAGCGTGGTCTAACGATATAAATAAGTGGATGAAATAATGTCGTGTTTTAGGGTCTTCTATTTAGATTGACTCACCCCCCTTCGCATCTGGAAACGGGAAATAATCCCGTTTCTCCGTATCCGATGGACTATTGAATGACAACCAATGACAACCAAAAGCAATTTTAATTCGCTGATTCAAACTGCTTCAAAAATCGCACATCATTCTCGAAGAAATGGCGAATGTCTTTGATTCCGTATTTCAGCATGGTGATGCGCTCGATGCCCATTCCGAAGGCAAAACCTGTATATTTTTTACTGTCGATGTTGCAGGCTTCCAGAACGTTGGGGTCAACCATGCCGCAACCCAGAATTTCGAGCCAGCCGGTATATTTACATACATTGCAACCTTCGCCACCACAAATCGAACAGCTCACATCCATTTCGGCTGATGGTTCGGTGAATGGGAAATACGATGGGCGAAGACGGATCTGAGATTTTTCGCCAAAAAGTTCGCGGGCAAAATACAGCAGCGTTTGTTTCAGGTCGGCAAACGATACATTTTCGTCAACATACAAACCTTCAATCTGGTGAAAAATGCAATGTGATCGCGCCGAAATAGCTTCGTTGCGAAAAACGCGTCCAGGGAAAATAGCACGGATTGGCGGCTGGGTTTTTTCCATTACCCGGATTTGTACGCTCGAAGTATGAGTCCGGAGCAAAACATCCGGATTTTTCTCGATGAAAAAAGTATCCTGCATGTCACGTGCCGGATGTTCTGGTGGAAAATTCAAAGCCGAAAAAACATGCCAGTCGTCTTCAATTTCAGGACCTTCAGCAATGGTGAAACCGAGGCGGGTAAAAATGTCAATCATTTCATTTTTGACAATCGAAAGCGGATGACGGCTTCCCAGTTTATTGGGTTCACCAGGCATGGTCAGGTCGTTTCCTGATTCACCCTGTTCCGCAGATTCAAAAGCGTCTTTAAGCTCATTGATCTTGTTGACAGCCAGTTCTTTCAATTCATTGATGGCTAGCCCAACCTCTTTTTTAAGTTCGGTAGGTACATCTTTGAATTCGTTAAAAAGCTGTCCGAGCAGACCTTTTTTGCTGATATATTTAATACGTAGTTCTTCAACCTCTTCTTTGGCCGAAACCGAAGCCTGTTCAATTTCTGCTTTTAATTCCCTGATTTTATCTAACATCGGATTCATGATCTTGAATTGAGCGGCAAAGATAATGATTCAGTGATTAAAGCGAATCAAATCTTCAGGATTCGTGATTTTTTTGGTTCGAAAGCAGGAGTACAATTAATTGAGCAGAGTAATACTGAATTTGATATCCTTCACCGGACGGTTTGAAGAATCGGTTTGCTGTTTCGCAATTGTATCTACAACATCCATTCCTTCAGTAACTTCACCAAATATAGTGTAGTTATTATCCAAGGAAGGATACCCGCCAATGGTTGTATAGGCTTTCCGCTGTTCTTCAGTGAATTTGAGACGGGATAATTTCATTTCGTCACTGGCGACTTCAGCTTTTAGTCCATTGATTCTTGCCTTCAACTCGTCCTGTTTCCCTTCGGCATTAAGCTGATTGAGTTCGGGTTCAATGGTTTTTATGCGCATTTGCAGCATATTTTCTTTGCGCGACTCGTTCATATTCCGTTCCAGGGTATCGAGTTCACCGGATCGAAATACTTTTCCCTGCATGATATAAAACTGTGTTGACGATGATCTTTTTTCCGGATTAATCTGGTCACCAGTGCGGGCAGCAGCCAAAACTCCTTTCCGATGAAAAAAATTCGGATTAATTTCTGCCGGAATGGTATATTCCAGACTTCCGCTGCCAAGTTGTTTCCCCGGTTCAGCATTTTTCGAGTTCGGATCTCCACCTTGAATCATAAATCCCTGAATTACACGGTGAAATAGCAAATCGGTATAAAAACTATCTTTAGTCAGCTTGATGAAATTGTCGCGGTGAAGCGGAGTCTCGTTGTACAACTTAATCTTGATCGTACCGAATTCGGTTTCGATCTGTAATTTCGTTTCATTACTACTTTGGGCATGACCCAAAGATGGGATAACGAATAATCCTGATAAGAGTATCAGAATAGCTAGTTTCTTCATGGTGTTGTTATTTAAATACTTAACTTCAAATTAAATCATTTCTGAAAGGCAGCAAATATAATCAAATCAGCATCAGATTAAAAATTCACCTTTTTTTGTACTTTAGCTATTGTTTCCCACAAATTTAAACCGAATAAATACGGCATGGAAAAACTTACCATCGATGATCATCTGTTTCTGGAAAGGTTGAACCTTTCGCATGTTGATTTGATTTTCAAAACCATTGACCAAAACCGAAAATTTCTGCGGAAATGGCTTCCCTTTGTTGATTTTAACCAAAAAGCTAAAGATACTGAGAAATTTGTCCGTTCAATTTTGGAGAAACCGATTTCGGTGCGCGATGAAGTCTATGTAATTTGGTACAAACATGAATTTGCAGGATTAATCGGTTTTAAAGATGCCGATCGGGTCAACGATAAAATTGAAATTGGTTATTGGCTGGCAGAAAAGATGACCGGAAAAGGAATTGCCACTGCCGCCGCCCGAAAAATGGTCAACCTTGCTTTCCGAAATATGGACATGAACCGCGTGCAGATTCGGTGCGGCGTTGGTAACGAAAAAAGCTCGGCTATTCCAAGGCGGCTTGGCTTCTCATTCGAAGGAGTTGAAAGGGCAGGAGAGAGGCACAATCATGAATACTTCGATCTGGAAGTCTATAGTTTACTGAAACGCGAATGGGCCGAAACCTTATTTTAATTTTTTCAGAACAAAAGTTGGGATTACCAATCTCATATTAAAATTGATGTGGATAAAAATATCGACGGAATTATTGAAGCGAGTGGTCCCCGAGTCCAGTTTAAAGAGATGTTTGGCCTTGGATTAAGCCTGAAATTTTGATTTTTAGCGTTAGTTTTTATCAGGCAATTAACAGTTCATTTGCCCAATTGACCCTTTCGTGTCGATTATTGACCGTTTCATTTAATTTAGTTAGAATTACTTCATAGTTTGTTTTGAACTAACTATTTTTGGAAAGCAAATCAGAAACAGACAATTCGAAATTGTAAAGAAAGTTTGCTCAGATTCACCTCAAGAGCACAAAATTAAAAGTCAACCGTTTTGGTTGACTTTTTTCATTTACCTCAACTTTAACATCGGCTTCATTAAAACTTTTAATGTATTTTTGAAAAAAAATAATAGTATGCCAAAATTTAAACGAATTCTCTTAAAGCTTAGCGGCGAGTCGCTGATGGGAAGTCAGCAATACGGAATCGATCATCAGCGCTTAGCCGATTATGCTGAGCAAATCAAAGAAATCTCAGAAATGGGTATTCAGATTGGAATTGTTATTGGAGGAGGTAATATTTTTCGTGGATTAAGTGGAGCTACCAAAGGATTCGACCGCGTAAAAGGAGATCAGATGGGAATGCTTGCTACAGTAATTAATAGCTTGGCTCTAAATTCGGCATTAACCAGTGTTGGGTGCAAGTCACGCGTTTTAACTGCTATCAGGATGGAACCAGTTGGAGAGTTTTTCTCGAAAGACCGGGCAATTGAAGTGATTGAAAAGGGCGAAGTTGCTATCTTTTCTGCAGGTACCGGAAATCCATATTTCACCACTGATACTGGCTCTTCATTACGGGGAATTGAAATTGAGGCTGATGTGATGTTAAAAGGTACACGCGTAGATGGCATCTACACCGCAGATCCGGAAAAGGATCCCACCGCTACCCGCTTCGACCGGATATCGTTTGACGAAATTTATCAGCGTGGTTTAACGGTCATGGATCTCACGGCTACAGCCATGTGTAAGGAAAATAATCTGCCTATCATCGTTTTTAACATGGATGTCATGGGAAACCTTAAAAAAGTTATGGAAGGTCAACCCATTGGAACATACGTTCATCGCTAGTAAATCGGATATTTTCAGGCAATTTTTTTTAATATTTTGATTTTCTTGAATTATTTCTATATTTGTTGTCAGCACTTTTAATAAACGAAAAGAGTTAGTTCATATGCACGAAGAGGTTCAAATGGTTTTAGATATTTGCAGGGAAAGAATGGAACACGCTCTTGCCCATCTCGATAAAGAATTGGTTCATTTGCGCGCCGGAAAAGCTTCTCCCAGGATGTTGGATACCGTGATGGTACTTTATTATGGAAATATAGTTCCAATCGCTCAAGTCTCAAACATTAATACTCCCGATGCACGAACAATTGCAATTCAACCATGGGAAAAAAATATGATTCATCCCATTGAGAAAGCAATTATAAACTCGAATTTGGGATTTAATCCTGATAATAACGGTGAATATATTCGGATTAATGTTCCTGCGCCAACCGAACAACGTCGTAAAGACATGGTTAAACAGGTTCATAAAGAAGGTGAAATTGCTAAAGTTAGTTTGCGAAGTGCACGTAAAGACGCCAACGACAATTTAAAGAAAATGTTGAAGGAAGGGCTTTCTGAAGATTTGGAAAAAGACGCTGAAGATAAAGTTCAAATCATGATTAACGACTTCAGCAAAAAAATTGACAAGATGCTTGATGACAAGAGTCAAGAGATTTTAACCATATAATTGTTTCTAGTTTTCTGTTTTCTGAATATTGTTTAATTGTTTTCATGGCTTTGAGGCGGCTTATTTAAGCCGTCTCAATTTTTTTTATACGGTTAGACTCTCCATAATTGCATGTTTTTTCTTATTCCCAATGCCTGATTCTGCCTATTGAAGATTTAAAAAAATCTCTATCACAAATATTGCCCATTTCGTTTTAAGTTAATACTTTCATGAGAATATTGTCAATAGGTATATTGATAGAATAGGTTGTATCAAAAGAATAATAAACTTCAGGAACTAAACCATACAAATTTATTTTAAATTTCAGATTATGAGAAGATTAATATTTTTATTCGCCTGCGTGGCAACTTTTTTGACGGTGACCGCGCAAGACAATTCAATGAATACCCTTTCAGAAATAGAAAAGAAAGATGGCTGGAAAATTCTTTTTAACGGGAAAAATCTGGATGGCTGGAAAACCTTTCAGGGAAAGGAAATTACAGGATGGAAGGTTGTGAATGGGATTTTAAATAATTCGGGACAAGGAAGCGATCATGGAGGGGATATTGTTACCAGGGAAAAGTTTCAAAACTTCGAACTTTCGGTTGAGTGGAAAATTGCTGCTAAAAGCAATAGCGGAATCTTCTTCCATGTGAACGAAAAAATTGGCAAAGCGATTTACGAATCAGGTTCTGAATATCAATTACTCGACGACAAAGGCTGGCCCGATATATTGCACGACGATCAGTACTCCGGCGCAAATTACGGGATGCAAGCCCCACAAAATGCACAGGTAAAAGGATTGGACGAATGGAATCAGACTCGCATCATTGTGGATGGAACCCATGTTCAACATTTCCTGAATGGTGTGCAAGTGGTTGACTATCAATTGTGGGATACCGACTGGAATACCAGAAAGGAGAATGGAAAGTGGAAGGACTATCCATACTATGGAATGGCAAAAAAAGGAAATATCGGGCTTCAAGATCATGGTGGATTGGCTCAGTTCAGGAATATTAAAATTAAAGTCATAAAATAACCGATGACTGGTCTCGTTGATTATCATATGCACACAGTTCTGTCGGACGGCAAAGATTCGCACGAAGACATGATTCTACAGGCCATAGCGAAAGGTTTGGATGAAATTGGTTTTAGCGATCATATTTGCCTTAAACCCGTGGATTGGGCCATGCGCGTCGAGGACATCCCGGTTATGACCCGGCAGATTCAGGATCTGAAGTCGAAATACAAAGACCAGATTCAGATCAGATATGGTGTTGAAATGGATTATTTACCCGAATATGTGGATGAAATACGCGGTATCATTGAAAGTATTCCGCTTGATTATGTGATTGGATCGGTGCATTTTATTGGCGACTGGAATTTTGACGCCGATCAGTCGTTGTATGGCAAATGGTCGAACGACAGGCTTTATGAAAAGTATTTCAAGCTGATTCAAAAAGCTGCACAATCTGATTTGTTTGATATTATTGGTCACATCGATATCATTAAAAAGTTCAGAATTTATCCTGAGACCAATCAGGATAAACTCTTCGATGAGACTGTAAAAATAATTAAAGCTCACAATTTGGTTGTTGAATTGAATACCGGGGGTTTCGATCGGCCTTGCCACGAATTTACTCCCGGACCCAGAATACTCGAGCTTTGTTACGAAAATCAGGTTCAGGTAACTTTGAGTTCTGATGCCCACAGTGCCGTTCAAATTGGCCGTCATTACAGCGAAGCAGCGGCATTACTTGCACAGGTTGGGTATACTGAAATTGTAGGCTTCAATCATCGTGTTCGACGGCCAATCAAGCTTTAGGGCTATTTTTCAGCGGATTAGTTACTTTCCAAAATCCTGAATATTTCATCGAGACGCGGAGTCAGGATAATTTCAGTCCGACGGTTTTTTTGCCGGGCTTCAGGAGTTTTTGCTTCGTCAATCGGGAAAAATTCTCCCCGTCCGGCAGAAGTAATCCGTTTGGGTTCAATCGCTTTATTTTTTAATAAAATCCGGGTGACCGCGGTAGCACGCAAAACGCTCAAATCCCAGTTGTCTTTCACCGTTCCGGCACCACGCATGGGAACATCATCGGTATGACCTTCGACCAAAACATTGATGTCAGGATTTTGTCCCAAAACTTCAGCCAGGTTCGAAAGTGCAAGCTGACCTTTCGGATCAACCTCCCACTGTCCGGTTTTGAAAAGCAGCTGTTCGTCAAGTGAGACATAAACTTTTCCATTTTTTTCCTGAATAGTTAAACCTTTATTGTTGAAGCCCATCAAGGCATCCATTACTTTCTGCCGGAGTTGTTTAACGGCTTCATCCTTTTGCTGAAGCGCAATTTCCAGCTCCTGCAGGCGTTTGGTACGTTGTTCTAATTCAGCTTGTGCCGTGTTTAGGATTTCTTCGCGCTTTTGCAAGTCGATTTGTGCCTGCTGAAGTTTTTCCATTAGTCGGGCAATTTCCGCGGAACTTCCGGTTTTCAGACTGCTTAACTGACTTTGAAGTACAATATAATCTGTTTGCTGTTTTTCAATTTGTTTCTCCAGTTCAGAGATATGAACCTTCAGAGCCTGATTCTGTTCTTTCAACGATTGAACAGTTTTTTCAGATTCCTGAAAATTCGCCGTGAGTGCTTTATACTTTTTGGGTGCAACACATGACGAACCAAGAGAAAGGATGAAAATAAAAATGAAAAAATTTTTCATGGCTTTTGTTTTTTAGTCGGGTAAATATAGAACTTTGCTGATTCTTTGGCAAGTCGGATTAATTGGACCCGCAAAAAAGTTTATTTTGAACGTTGAACCTGGAATAGTAGTATGTGTAGAGTTCAATAGTTGTATATTTGGATTCAAAATCGATGGTAGATGCTTGAAAATACGAAGGAATTATTGGATCAAATCAAAGATCCATCGGAGCTAAGGAAGTTAAAAGTGGATCAGCTACCCGAAGTTTGTAGCGAACTTAGGGATTTTATTATTGATGCGGTTTCTTCCAATCCTGGTCATCTGGGCGCCAGTCTTGGAGTTGTTGAGCTTACAGTGGCTCTCCATTATGTTTTTAAAACTCCTTATGATTTGTTGGTTTGGGACGTTGGTCATCAGGCCTATGGACATAAAATACTTACCGGGAGAAAAGATGTTTTTCATACGAACAGAAAATACAAAGGCATCAGCGGATTTCCAAAACCAGGTGAAAGCATTTACGATACGTTTGGAGTAGGACATTCAAGTACTTCGATTTCGGCAGCACTTGGAATGGCGGTTGCTGCAAATATGAAAGAAGAAAAAGACCGTAAAATTGTTGCCATTATTGGTGATGGTGCTATGAGTGGCGGAATGGCATTCGAAGGCTTAAATAATGCAGCGGTCAACAAGTCGGATCTGCTCGTTATCCTGAATGATAATAATATGGCCATTGACCCAAATGTGGGGGGGATGAATAACTACCTGCTGAAAATATCCAAATCACAAACTTACAACCGACTCAAACGCGACATTTGGGACGGACTCGGAAAACTTAACGGATTTGGACCGAAAGCCCGCCGCCTGGTTCAAAAAACTGAAACTGCCTTAAAATCCATGCTACTCAAACAATCGAATCTGTTTGAAGGAATGGGATTTCGCTATTTTGGTCCGGTTGACGGGCACGATGTGGTTTATCTGACAGAGGTTCTTACTAGTCTACGAAATATTCCAGGCCCTAAACTATTGCATGTTGTAACCAAAAAAGGGAAAGGATTTAAACTCGCTGAACTTTTGCAAACCGAGTATCATGCTCCCGGAAAGTTTGATAAATTAACCGGAGAATTGCTTGATTGTGAGTGTGCTGTAAATAAACCTCCCAAATTTCAGAATGTATTCGGTCAAACCATGATCGAGTTGGCCGAAAAGAACGAACGGATTGTGGCAATTACCCCGGCAATGCCTTCGGGATGTTCGCTCAATTTGATGATGGCAAAGATGCCTGAACGCGTTTTTGATGTCGGAATTGCCGAACAACATGCCGTAACTTTTTCTGCCGGACTAGCCATTCAGGGAATGATTCCGTATTGTAATATTTATTCAACCTTTATGCAACGGGCTTATGATCAGGTTATTCATGATGTAGCTTTGCAAAATTTGCAGGTTATTTTTTGCCTCGATCGTGGTGGATTAGTCGGAGCTGATGGCGCAACACATCATGGGGTTTTCGATCTGGCATACATGCGTTCTATTCCAAATATGATTGTGTCTGCCCCGATGGACGAACTTGAATTGCGCAATTTGCTGTTTACCGCTCAGAATGGAAATCATGGCCCTTTTTCGATTCGTTACCCACGTGGTTGCGGTTGTGTAATCGACTGGAGGCAACCAATGAAAGCCATTCCAGTAGGGCAAAGCAGACAAATTTCAGAAGGATCTGATCTGGCTGTTTTAACCATTGGAACCGTTGGAATTCAAACCAGCCGAGCAATTAAAATGCTTCTGAAAGATGGAATCAGCGCGGCTCATTACGATATGCGGTTTGTAAAACCTTTGGATGAAGAAACTCTTCATTTGGTATTCAAAAAGTTCAAACGTGTTGTGACCATTGAAGATGGCGTTCTGCAGGGAGGATTCGGAAGTGCGGTTTTGGAGTTCATGGCCGATCAGCATTATAAAATTAATCTGAAACGGATTGGCATACCTGACCAGTTTGTTGATCACGGGACAACCGATGAGCTTTACCGCGATTTTGGCCTCGATCAGCAAGGAATTTATAAAACGATCAAAGCGTTTATGTTTGACGAATAACCGCTTTGTATACTTTTTGAAAAGTTGGTGCGTTTATCAGGCATACATTTAAAATTATTTTGCCTTGGACTTCTATTTTAAGAAACGTCGCTGGAAAATCTTACTTCTTCTGCTGGCAGTTGGCATTGGAGTTGCATCATTTTTTTATACCAACTGGTTGGTCAAAAAAATGGCCGTTGAAGAACGTAAGAATGTTGAACTTTGGGCCGAAGCCACCCGTAAACTGGCCAGTCCTGAAATTAGTTCAAATCTCGATATTACGTTTCTGGTAGATATCATTAATCGGAATACCTCAATTCCGATCATCATTGCAGACAGCACCGATCAAATTCTGGGGGACAAGAATATTTCTTTTTCAGAAGACAGAAAGGACAAAGTGCTGCTTCGAGAATTGAAGAAAATGAAAGCTGAGAATGAACCGATTGTCATAGTAATATCTGAAACTGAAAAGCAATATTTATATTACCACGATTCTGTTTTGCTCGAGAACCTAAAGTACTATCCCGTTATCCAATTTGCCGTTGTATTTTTATTTATTCTGATTGCCTACCTGGCTTTCAATTCATCGCGTAACGCCGAGCAAAACCAAGTATGGGTGGGTATGTCGAAAGAAACTGCCCATCAGTTGGGTACACCTATTTCGTCGTTGATGGCTTGGGTTGAATTGCTTAAAATGCAGAAGATTGATCCTAACCTGATTCAGGAATTTGAAAAAGATACGCACCGGCTTCAAAAAATTACGGAACGTTTTTCAAAGATTGGTTCTATTCCTGAACTTATTTCTACCGATGTTTCCGAAACCATTCAGTCGACAGTTGAATACCTTCGGACCCGTTCGTCAGGCAAAGTGAAATTTGTACTCGATTTTGATCCGCTGAAAAGGTGTGACGTTCCGCTCAATGCATCGCTTTTTACCTGGGTGATCGAGAATCTCTGTAAAAATGCGATTGATGCCATGAATAACAGTGGAACTATTCAAATTACGATTGCTGAAAAAGCCGATCAGGTTTATATCGATGTTGCCGACACTGGCAAGGGGATTTCAAAAGCATATTTCAAAACTGTTTTTCAACCAGGGTTTACGACCAAAAAAAGAGGCTGGGGATTAGGGCTTTCGCTGGCTAAACGAATTGTTGAAAATTATCATAAAGGGAAAATATTCCTGAAGCAATCAGAAATCAACAAAGGAACAACTTTCAGGATCATACTCAACCGGAGATAACTTATTAACAATTCGTTGCTGAATTATAGTTTTGAATAGTAGTATGTTAGGGCTCAATTTGTTTTTTGGGACCAAAGGGTGTTAAAAAAATCAATATATTTTCGGTGTTTGTATATTTTTTATACTTTTGCAAAACTTTTTTCAGTCAATGAGCATATTATCATTTTATAACATCGCATTCAAAGGCCTTTCGCAAGGAAAGCACATTTTTGATTTCGAAATTGATGACAAGTTCTTTTCAGCATTTGAGGGCGGATTAGTTGAAAAAGGTCGGATAAACGTTCGGCTTTCCATTGAAAAACAAAGTTCGCTGATGATCTTTTGGTTTGATATCCAAGGGACTGTGAATGTACAGTGTGATCGGTGTTTGGAAATGTTTGATCAGAGCATCAAAAGTCAGGATCGGATTTTTGTCAAATTTGGCGAAAAAGAGTATGTTGATGGTGATGATGTGATTTGGGTAGGAGCCAATGACTATCAACTCAATGTTTCTCAGTTGATTTACGAGTTTATTGGTTTAGCGATGCCGATTAAAAACAATCATCCTGACGATGAACATGGGAATTCGACCTGCGATCCGGAAATGATTGAAAAGCTGAATAAGTATGTAGTTCGGGAAGAAGAAAAAAAGACGACAGTCTGGAACGATTTGAAGAAATTATTAGATAACGAATAAAGATAAGTTAAGATGGCACATCCAAAACACAGGGTATCAAAATCCCGCAGAGACAAGAGAAGAACACATTATAAAGCAATCCCAGCAACTCTGGCAGCTTGTTCTAATTGTGGTACAACCGTTAAATATCATACTGTATGTCCTGAATGTGGATATTACAGAGGTAAGTTGGCAATCGAAAAAGACGTTACAGTTTAATAACTACCCCAACAAGATCAGAAGAATGTTGAGTTCTTCTGATCTTTTTTTATACCCTCCTGATTTATTATTTAAGCAGTTAAATGATTGTTTAATAGGTAGATATGCAATTTTATGACTATTCATACTTTGCGATTCAGTTTTTTCCTTCTATCTTGCGCCCCGATTTATATTTCCAAAGTTTTTAATACTGTTTTCACAATCCGAAACTTTTCGGAAGTGACCAAGAAAATTGATTTGATTTAAAATATTTAATATGAATAAAATTCGTGCTGCAATAACAGGAGTTGGAGCATTTTTGCCGGAGTACCGCTTAACAAACGATGAATTAAGCACTACGGTTGAAACTTCAGATGAATGGATTATGCAGCGAATCGGCATAAAAGAACGCCGAATTTTGAAGGAAGAGGGAATGGCGACCTCTGATATGGGGACCGCTGCAATTATGGAATTGCTTGAAAAGACCGGAACCAAACCCGAAGAAATTGAATTACTGATTTGCGCAACGATTACTCCTGATAGTCCACTGCCAGCTACTGCCAATATTATCAGCTTCAAAGCTGGGTTGGTTAATGCCTGGAGTTTTGACCTTACAGCAGCTTGTTCAGGATTTGTATATGCCCTAACAACCGGTGCTAAATTTATTGAAAGTGGTCAGTATAAAAAAGTGATTGTTTTGGGTGCTGATATGATGTCGTCGATTACCAATTATAAAGATCGTACCACATGTCCTCTATTTGGAGATGGTGCTGCTGCTGTTTTACTCGAACCCAATACCGAAAATTTAGGTGTATTTGATCACATAAATCATGTTGACGGAGGTGGAAGCCAGTACCTTCAGATAAAAAGTGGAGGTTCTTTAAGACCTGCAACCTACGAAACCATCGACAATGATGAGCATTTTGTATATCAGGAGGGACAAACTGTATTTAAATCAGCAGTTTCGAATATGGCCGATGTGGCTTTGGAATTGATGGAAAGAAACCAAATAACCGGCGAAAGCCTCACTTGGCTGGTTCCCCATCAGGCAAATATGAGAATTATTGATGCAGTCGGTCGTCGCATGAGTCTCGACAAAGAAAAAGTGATGGTCAATATTCAGAACTACGGAAACACTACTGCTGCAACGATTCCACTTTGTTTATACGATTACGAAAGCCGGTTGAAGAAAGGTGATAACATCGTTCTTGTTGCTTTTGGCGCAGGATTTACATGGGGTACTGTTTATCTGAAATGGGCATACGATCCGAAATAGACAGTATTTTTCAAGTTACTTTAATACGATACGGTCATGGAGAAACTGATTATCAGAAGTCACGCTGAATTTGAAATGAAAGTTGGTCAGGAATTGGGGACCTCATCATTCATGACTGTTTCTCAAGAACAAATTAATAAGTTCGCCGATGCCACTTTCGACCATCAGTGGATTCATGTGGATGAGGAAAGAGCCAAAAGAGAAGGCAAATTCGGAAGTACCATTGCACATGGCTACCTTACACTTTCGCTATTGCCATTTATGTGGGATGAGATTGTTCAGGTTGAAAACATCAAAATGCTGGTGAACTATGGTATTGATGAGTTTCGGTTTAATCAGCCTGTTCTCGTAAACAGCCGGATCAGAACCCGTGTGGTGCTTAAATCGGTTACCAACCTGAGAGGAATTACCAAAATTTTGTTGAATGTTTACATGGAAATTGAGGGCAATAAGAAACCTGCCTTCGAAGGTGTCATGACGTTCCTCTACGATTTCATTTAAAAACCTAAAAAGATGGCAAAAGAAACCAATGCAATAAATCCTCAGGTTATTAATCTGATTGCCAAGGGAACGCAAATTACAGGCGATCTGATTTCTGATGGCGACATCCGCATCGATGGTGAAGTTTTGGGAAATCTGGACACGAAAGGCCGTTTGGTAATTGGCGTTTCAGGCCGTTTGGTTGGCGAAATCAGATGTAAAAGCTGTGAAATTGCCGGGACACAAAAAGGCAGTCTGTTCATTACTGAAATGCTTTCATTAAAAGCTTCTTCCAATGTTTCCGGGGACATTCTCACCGGAAAATTGTCGATCGAACCTGGTGCCTATTTCGCCGGAAATTGTACCATGGGCAATGAATCAGACAATAATGAATCCAAATAAAATTCAGAAACCAAAAAAGAAGCTGGATGATTTTATCCGGTACTCAAGTCTGGCTTTTGAAATGATCTTTATTATGGGAATTGGGGTATTCGCAGGAATTAAAATTGATAAATGGCTCGGATTAAGTTTTCCTGCCTTCACTTTTATCCTGATGATTTTGGCTGTTATTGGAGCAATTTATTATGCCATCCGAAAATTTCTGTAGAAAATAACACGAAACATAATTTGCCCATGAAGCAGTTTTTAATAAAATCTACCGTTCTGACAGTCATTGTATTCCTGCTGGGATTACTTTTTTATTCGACTTTTTTAAAGTCTTTTTATATCGATGTTTTGCCAGTTGCCCTCCTGTTTTTTTATTTTATCACAAACCTTGTTCATGCTTATTTGTTAAATATTTCCGACAAATCAGGAGCCCGGTTTACCTCCCAATACATGGCGGTTAGTTTTTTAAAAATGTTCTTTTATTTGGCGGTTGCCATTGTGTATGTAATATTCGATCGGGAACATGCTAAACCATTCATGGCTGGGTTTTTAGCACTTTACGTCATTTACACTGTATTTGAGGTCAAAGAGTTTTTGAAATTTATAAAACAAAAGAGTTAGAATTTTACTTTATGGATTTATTTTTAAAATAAATCGGTTTAAAAAATTATTTTTGTAGAAGCCAGAAATCAAAGTGAGATAAAATGACGCGAATTAGATTATCCTTCTTATTGATCATTTTTGCAGTTTTTCTGAACCCAGGAATTACCCGGGCAAATGAAGCTGATACGACTACCGTAGAAGGTAAAAATGCTGAAAAATTTAATCCCGGAAAGTTTGTAATTGAGCACGTTTCTGATGCTTATGAATGGCACATCGCAACAATTGGCGAAATCCACATAAGTGTTCCGCTGCCAATTATTCTCTACAGTTCAAAAAAAGGCTGGAATTTTTTCATGTCATCTAAATTTCACCACGGACGCGAACCCTATACTGATTTCAGGATTGAACACGAAGGCAAGAATGAAGGAAAAATTGTTGAAATCAATGAAGTCGGCGAAGTTATTGACTTACCAATTGATTTGTCGATTACCAAGACAGTTGCAGGAATTTTCGTCAGCGTAATCGTGTTGCTCTTCATTTTTCTGTCGATTGCAAAAACAGCCAAACGAAGAGGCAATAAGGCTCCTACCGGAATGCAAAATCTTTTTGAACCAATAATCATTTTTGTTCGCGATGATATTGCAAAACCTGCCATTGGCGAAAAGAAGTTCGAAAAGTTTATGCCCTATCTACTGACCGTTTTCTTCTTCATCCTGATTAATAATATACTGGGACTGATTCCTGTTTTCCCATTCGGTGCCAATGTTACCGGAAACATTAGTGTGACACTGGTTCTGGCATTATTTACTTTTTTTGTAACAACCTTCAACACCAATCATCATTACTGGAAAGAAATATACAATCCTGACGTTCCATGGTGGCTCAAATATCCAATTCCATTGATGCCCATTGTTGAACTGACCGGAGTAATTACAAAACCTTTTGTTTTGATGATTCGTCTCTTTGCAAATATACTGGCCGGACATTTAATTATCACTGTATTTGTCAGCCTGATTTTCATTTTTGCCAACTTAATGGGCATCGAAGCCAGCTTGGGAGTATCAGTAATTTCAGTGGCGTTTTCGGTATTTATGTTGTTGCTCGAGGTGCTTGTTTGTTTTATTCAGGCCTATGTATTTACTTTGTTATCAGCGCTGTACTTCGGTATGGCTTCACCGGAACATCATTAGTTTTCAATATATCTAAAAATCAATTTTATGACTGCATTATTCATCATTTTAGCAGAATTGGCTCTCGGGAAAATGGGAGCTGCATTGGGTGCTGGTTTAGCTGCAATTGGCGCAGGTATTGGTATTGGCCGGATTGGAGCCAGTGCAATGGAGGCCATTGCCCGTCAACCTGAAGCTGTTGGAGACATTCGTTCGAATATGATTGTTTCTGCCGCTTTGATTGAAGGCGTTGCGTTCTTCGCCGTGATCATCTGTGCATTGGTAATTTTCATTTAAGAAATTTAAGTTTTGTGACTCGCTCCCGGGGTTGCCGGGAGTATGAGTCGCTAATTAACTAACAATCACAACACCATGGGATTTGTAACTCCGGATTACGGTACAATATTTTGGATGCTCATCATTTTCGGGATCGTTCTTTTTATCCTGAAAAAGTTTGCTTGGGGACCCATTTTGAAAGCATTGAAAGATCGGGAAAAGTCGATATCTGATGCCCTGAATTCAGCCGAAAAAGCGCGAAAGGATGTTGCCGGATTAAAAGCCAGTAACGATCAGATTATTACCGAAGCCCGAAAAGAAAAAGATTTGATCCTGAAAGAAGCCCGCGACATTAAAGATAAAATTGTGGCAGAAGCTAAAAATCAGGCAAACGCTGAAGCGCAAAAAAGCATCGAATACGCCCGGCAACAAATCGATGCCGAAAAAACTGCAGCTATCAACGACATTAAGAAACAGGTAGCCGAACTTTCAATAATGATTGCCGAGAAAGTGATTAAAAAAGAGCTTGAAAACCCAAAAGATCAGCAAATACTGGTTGAAGGTCTGTTAAAAGACCTGAAGTTGAAATAATCGTATGGATCAAAGTAAAATCAACGTTCGATACTCCAAGGCATTCTTTTCGCTGGCCAAAGAAAAAGGTCTGACTGCTGAACTCCGCAAAGATGCCGGATTAATTGCTGATGTTTGCGCGAAAAGCGAAGATTTTAATGCGCTGCTTAATAGTCCGGTCGTAAAAACTTCAGGAAAAGTAAAAGCAATAAAAAGCATTTTCGAAGGAAAAGTAAATGTTTTGTCGCTTAATTTTCTGGTTTTAATTACTGAAAATAAGCGCGAAAAATATATGCCCGGAATTTTCAGAAACCTGGAAGATTTATACCGCCAGGAAGAAGGAATAAGAACTGCAGTGATTACGAGCTCTCAGTTGTTGAGTGATTCCATCGTACTTCAGGTTAAGCAAATCCTTGAAAAAGAATTCAAGTCGAAAGTTGAACTGAGTCAAAAGGTTAATCCCGAAATCATTGGAGGTTTTGTTCTTCGCATAGGCGATCAGCAATACGACGCAAGTATATTGAATCAATTGAAGAAAATAAAAGAACAATTGCTTCAAACAGAATTGAATTAGAAAAACGCTAGATAAAATCAAAATAAGATGGCAAATATAAAACCTGCTGAAGTTTCAGAAATTCTCAGGCAACAACTGGAAGGCTTAAAGAGTCAGGCCGAATTGGAAGAAGTAGGAACTGTACTTCAGGTCGGTGACGGAATTGCCCGTATTTACGGCCTTTCGAACGTGGAATCGAACGAGATGATCGAATTCGACTCGGGAGTAAAAGGAATCGTTTTAAATCTTGAAGAAGATAATGTTGGAGCGGTAGTTCTCGGTCTCACCAAAGAAATTAAAGAAGGTGATACAGTGAAACGCCTGCGGCGTATGGCTTCTATCGAAGTTGGAGAAGGTCTGCTCGGCAGGGTAATCAACACACTCGGCGAAGCGATTGACGGAAAAGGAATGATTACCGGACAGAAATATGTGATGCCGCTGGAGCGCAAAGCTCCCGGAGTAATCTTCAGACAGCCAGTAACTCAGCCTCTGCAAACCGGATTAAAAGCCATCGATGCCATGATTCCGATTGGTCGTGGACAACGCGAGCTGATTATTGGTGACCGCCAGACCGGTAAAACTGCTGTGGCCATTGATACCATAATCAATCAGCGCGAAAATTTTGAAATTGGGAAACCCGTATATTGTATTTATGTAGCCATTGGACAAAAAGGTTCAACCGTTGCCAACCTGGCCCATATCCTCGAGAAACATGGCGCAATGGCATATACCGTCATTGTATCGGCAACCGCTTCCGATCCGGCTGCACTTCAGTATTATGCACCTTATGCAGGCGCTGCTATTGGTGAGTTTTTCAGGGATACCGGCCGCGATGCGCTGATTATTTTTGACGACCTTTCGAAACAGGCTGTTTCGTACCGCGAAGTTTCCCTTTTGCTGCGCCGCCCGCCAGGCCGCGAAGCTTATCCGGGTGACGTTTTCTATTTGCACTCACGTTTGCTCGAACGCGCCGCGAAGATCATCAATTCGGACGAGATGGCTGCTAAAATGAACGATTTGCCTGAATGCCTGAGAGGGATGGTTAAAGGTGGAGGTTCGTTAACTGCACTTCCGATTGTTGAAACCCAGGCAGGCGACGTTTCGGCCTATATTCCAACCAATGTAATTTCGATTACCGATGGTCAGATTTTCCTCGAAACCAACCTCTTCAATTCCGGTATTCGTCCGGCAATTAACGTTGGTATTTCAGTTTCGCGGGTGGGAGGAAATGCACAGATTAAAGGAATGAAGAGAATTGCCGGAACCCTGAAATTGGATCAGGCTCAATTCCGCGAACTCGAGGCATTCTCGAAATTCGGTTCCGATCTGGATGCTGCAACCATGCGTGTACTGGACAAAGGACGCAAGAATGTTGAAATCCTGAAGCAAAAGCAATATGCTCCGTTTAAAATTGAGCATCAGATTGCAATTATTTATTGCGGAGTTAAAGAGTTGTTGCGCAACGTTCCGGTAGCTAAAATCGGCTTATTCGAAAGCGACTTCCTTGAATTGATGGAAATGCAGTATCGGGATGTTCTCGATCAGCTCAAAGCTGGTGTATTAACAGAAAAGGAAACTAAGACGATTGAAAAGGTTGCAGCTGAAGTAGCAGAACGGTATTCAGCCTAAGTCGCGACAACGGATAATTCACTCATTCATTTGAAATGGCCAACTTAAAAGAAATACGAACCCGAATAACCTCGGTGAAAACCACCCGTCAGGTAACCAGTGCCATGAAGATGGTGTCGGCTGCCAAATTAAAGAAGGCGCAGGATGCTATTATGCAGATTCGTCCTTACGCCGGAAAACTGTCGGAGCTTCTTTCATCGTTAAGTTCTGCCCTTGAAAGTTCTGAAGGTTCGGTGTTTACCGTTCAACGGAATCCTGAAAAAGTTCTGATTGTGCTGATTAGTTCCAACCGTGGTTTGTGCGGTGGATTCAATTCGTACATTGCAAAAAAGGCCATTCATTTGGCTAAAACAAGCTATACCAAACAGCTTAACGCGGGCAAACTCGATTTTTTGGTCATTGGTAAACAAGGTGAAAAAGTGCTTCGATCGTATCAGTTGCATTCGGTGGCGGATAAAAACTACTTGTACGATGATCTTACTTTCGGGCCGGTTTCTGAGGTAGCCACTTCATTGATGTCCGATTTTTTGAGTGGAAAATACGATCGAATTGAATTGGTTTACAACAAATTCATCAATGCCGCTTCACAAGAATTAGTATGTGAACAATTTTTGCCGGTGTTGCCTGCTGTTTCTGATCAAAAAAAACAGAATAATGTCAATTATATTTTCGAACCTTCGCTCGAATACATCGTCGAAGTTTTAATTCCACGGTCGTTGAGGATTCAGATTTATAAAGCATTGCTCGATTCAAATGCTGCCGAACACGGCGCCCGCATGACTGCCATGCACAAGGCTACCGATAACGCGACTGATTTAATTAATGAATTGACGCTTACATTTAATAAAGCCCGTCAGGCAGCCATTACCGGTGCAATTCTGGAGGTAACCAACGGCTCAGAAGCTTTAAGCGGATAATATTCCCTTGATTTTACAGAAAGTATTGCATAACTTTGAAAGGATAACTAAAAAAATTAAGCAATATGAAAAATTTAAAACTTATCCGGCTTTCTGTTTTTTTGATGTTTTGCACCTTTCTTTCCTGCGATTTGATTGAAAAGGCTGATGATGTAACTTTCTCAGCAACGGCTCCAATATCTTTCGTAGTGAGCGAAACAGCTACCAGTTCAGGTGGGCAATTTTATTCAGACACCAAACTTCTTAACCTGGTTTCTGATCCCGAAGTTGCCAAATATTCGAGTAAAATAAAGGAATTTAAGGTGAATAAGATAACGTATACCATTTCGGGGGCAACTCCAACATCGGTTACATTTAGTAACGGAATTATTAAGATTGCTTCGAATGGAACAACGATTGCCACCACCGGAACGGTTAGTTTATTGAATACTTCGGAAACAGAACTTTCAACCGACGCCAATGGAATGAAGGAATTAGCTGATTTATTACTGGATAATAAGCAAGAGCAGATTCAATTGCAGGGAACACTATCTCAAACACCTGTTTATTTTACCGTTAATTTCAAATTTTATTTAACAATTACTGCCAATGCTTTATAAATATTGAGTACTATCCGGAACTTTCCAGTGTTTTAAAAAAGTCCCTCGGTTTGTAATTTACAAACCGAGGGACT
>Ga0136636_10000188_pt1 | contig 27825 bp, 22 predicted proteins | sample AntDrymUQ8522106_2_FD_104653 | JGI IMG/M metagenome (GOLD analysis project Ga0136636, IMG submission 104653) | Polar desert sand microbial communities from Dry Valleys, Antarctica - metaG UQ852 (21.06) | ecosystem: Environmental > Terrestrial > Soil > Desert | place: Antarctica: Dry Valley... | reverse complement strand
TCAAAATTTATTCTTTAGGGTTCTCCCCAACGGGGAGATGTCCGAAGGACAGAGGGGTCATTTCAAATTTCAAATTCCAAGTCTCAAATGCCAAGTCTCAAATGCCTAATTCCCAATCCATCATCAAAATTTATTCTTTAGGGTTCTCCCCAACGGGGAGATGTCCGAAGGACAGAGGGGTCATTTCAAGTTATAAATTCCAAGTCAAAAGAATCAAATCCAAAATCTCTAACCAAATGATTTATCCGCTATTCCTGCGTAAAAGCTTCTACCATCAGCGTAATTTTATCCACAGGAACAACTCCTGCCTGTTCGCATACCAAACCGCCGGCAAGGTTCGATAAGTTGGCCATAAATACCGGATCGGTCTGAGTAGCAAGGCATAAAGCTGCAACGCTTATTACAGTGTCGCCGGCGCCGGAAACGTCGGCTATGCTTCTTAAAACTGCAGGAATAATTACTGAAATATCTCCGGTTTTATTTTTCGAACTGATAAATACACCATGTTCTGATAAAGTTATCATTACCATTGGAATATCCTGGCTTTGATGAAGTATTTCGGCAGTTTTCTGTAAACTTTCGATAGACAACGGATCTACTTCTGTTTTCAAACCTTCACTGATCTCTTTCAGATTCGGCTTGAAAAGCGTGATGCCTTTGTATGCCGTAAAATTCTTTTTCTTGGGATCCACTGCAACAGGAATACCAGCCTCTGAAGCCATTTCAGCAACCTTTTCAATAAAGTATGCCGACAAAACTCCTTTATTATAATCCTGCAGGATTATCACGTCCGGCTTCTGAGTTGCAATAAGATTTGAAACGCTTGCCAGCAATTCACTTGAATCAGCTACATTCAGATCGGTATCAATTTCTTCGTCAACCCTCAGCATTTGCATCCGGTTTCCTATGATCCGGAATTTTGTTGTGGTGATCCTGTTGTTGCTTCGGATAATTCCGTCGGTTTTCAGACCTTCCTTTTCCATCAGATCCAACAGTATGTCGGCTTGCTTGTCGTTTCCGATCACAGAACACAAAATAGCTTCTGCTCCCAGCGACTTGATATTAAGGGCAACATTTGCAGCGCCACCAAGCATATTGTTGCGTTCCTTAAGAGCGACCACAGGCACAGGAGCCTCAGGCGAAATACGGTCAACCTTGCCTATCAGGTACGAATCGACCATTACATCTCCGATTACAAGCACTTTGCATAACCTAAACCTGCTGAACAGATGCGCGATTTCTTCTTCGGTAATAACCATATTTCCTGAAAGTAAGTTTCCTGAATTTTGATTCCTGAAAAGTATTATTTCAATTTTGCCAATGCTTCGCTGATCCGTTTAATTGCTTCACGCAGGTTATCCTCGGAGGTTGCGTAGGAGAACCGGATGCAATCGGGCGAACCAAATGCTGCACCAGGAACCATGGCAACGTATGCTGTATCCAAAAGGTAATCGCAAAGATCAGATCCTGAAAGAATAACACGCTCGCCGAATTTCTTACCATAATACATCGTAACTTCCGGGAAAAGATAAAAAGCTCCGTCAGGAAGATTGAGATTTATACCAGGTATTTCGCGCAGCAGGCTGATTGCCAGATCACGGCGGTATTTAAAAGCTTCGACCATCAGTTTGATATCATTGCTTTCGGCCGGATTGGTATTCATGGCAACAATAGCCGCGCGCTGGGTAATGGAACAGGTTGCCGAGGTGATTTGTCCCTGTAGTTTATCACAGGCTTTAGCTATTTCCTTATTCGACGCCATATATCCCAGACGCCAGCCGGTCATGGCAAATCCTTTGGACAGTCCATTGATAAGGATAACCCTGTCGAATATTTCAGGGAAAGAGGCAATACTGAAATGTTTCCCTGTAAAATTGATATTTTCATAAATTTCATCAGAAATAATGAACACCTGCGGATGACGTGCAAATACTTCAGCGAATGCTTTCAGTTCTTCGAAATTATAAACGGTACCCGAAGGATTGCAAGGACTGCTGAACATAAACACCTTGGTTTTAGGTGTCATCGCTGCTTCAATCTGGGCAGGCGAAACTTTAAAATCAGTCTTCACATTACTGTCGATAAAAACGCCAGTTCCTCCGGCCAGTTTTATCATTTCCTTATATGAAACCCAGTAAGGCGCAGGAATTAAAACTTCTTCGCCGGGATTTACCAGGCACATAATGGCATTGGCAAGCGACTGTTTGGCGCCTGTCGAAACCACAATCTGGTCTACAGTATATTCCAGTTGATTGTCGCGTTTCAACTTATTGACAATAGCCTGCCTCAGTTCAGGGTATCCCGGTACCGGAGTATAATGCGAATAGTTCTGATCAATCGCTTCTTTGGCTGCCTCTTTTACATGATCAGGCGTGTCAAAATCGGGTTCTCCGATGCTCAGATTAATAACATCAAAACCCTGTGCGCGAAGTTCGCGGCTGCGGCGGGTCATAGCCAGTGTTTCCGATTCGGAAAGCAGATTAATCCTGTCTGACAGGTAGTTCATCGATGGAAGTTTTAATAATCACTTATGCAAAAGTAGAAAAAATATTGCTTTAACTGTGCATTTCGGGGATTGTTTGTAAGTCGTAAAATGCCAATAACAGGTAAATAGCGCAAAAACAGCCGCTTACACTCCGGTTTAGAATGATTCATACACTTTAAGTGAATAAGTTAATCCCTTACTGAAATGTGCTTGCTGAACCCGGGGAAATCTAACATCTATCTATGAGTCTGCTCCGAAAAGTCTTTTACCCCTAAATCCCCTAAAGGGGACTTAGTCCAATTTATTGGTTTTCAACGCATTCCCATTTAGGGGTCAGGGGTAAAAAAGTTGAAAATTATTAAATTGTGACTTTTCGGAGTGGACTCATCTATAGATAATTAATAATAAGTTGAGAAGCATGAGCAATTTTTCCGAAATTTGTCCGATAAATATTTTTAACCATGCAAGCTTTATCCGAATTATTGAAATACACAGTTCCCTCATTGGTTGTGCTTGCCACCGCCTATTACCTTTTAAAAATGTTTCTGGATAACGAAACCGCAAAAACACAGATGCAAATGCGGCTCGATGTTCAAAAAATCAGCCTGCCGGTCCGCATGCAGGCTTACGAAAGACTTGTATTACTGCTCGAACGCATAGAACCCGCCGGATTGCTGGTGCGAACCAATATGCCGGGAACGAATGCCACACAGTTTCAATCAACTCTTATTCAGGCAATTCGTGCTGAGTTCGACCATAATCTGTCGCAGCAACTGTATGTTTCGACCAAAGCTTGGGAAATGGTGCGCAATGTACGCGAGGAAACAATCAAACGAATTAATACGGCAGCTATGAAACTTACTCCCGAAGCAACTTCGGCCGACCTGGCAAGCCTGATCCTTATCAATGATATGGATGCCGAACAATCAGCAATAAAAGGCGCGCTCGATTTTCTGAAATCAGAGGCGCGATTAAACTTCTTTTAAAAGTTATCTGAATATCTATCAAATTCTTATTGTCATTACCGCAATAATTTGGTGATGCACCGAACCATTAACTATTTGTTTTGTTTAACTGTTAACTAATTAAATTAAACAATGCGCCGATTCGAATATACTCAGTTTGTACCCGCAAGCCTTGATGTGGTTTGGGATTTCTTTTCCTCACCATCAAACCTGTCGAAAATCACTCCTCCCGAAATGGGATTTCTAATAACATCTCCCCCACAATCTGAGATGTACCCCGGAATGTTTATAACCTATAAGGTAAGTCCTGCGCTGGGGATTAAACTGGATTGGGTAACCGAAATAACTCAGGTGAACGAAAAGAGATTTTTTATCGATGAGCAACGGCGTGGTCCATACAGCATTTGGCACCACGAACATCATTTTAAAGAAGTGGAAGGCGGGGTTGAGATGCACGATATTCTAACGTACCATGTACCTTTTGGCTTAATTGGAAGCCTTGCCGACCTTATTTTCGTGAGAAATAAAGTAAAACAAATTTTCAGTTTTCGCGAGAAGCGGATTCTTGAGTTGTTTCCTCAGGTCAGCAAGTAATCTATCGGAGAATAAACATCGATTCCCAGATCAGTTAGTTATGATTGAATCACTATATTAGCTGAATGCAAAAAAAAAATTCAATCCGGGAAAATCAAAAAATGCTGACTTTGTAGATTTTGTTTCAAAACAGGAAAATAAATTCAATTTTGGAAAAATAATTCAATTCAAAAACACACTTCCGATAACCGGTTTTGAGTTGATAAATATTTCAATATATGTGAAAACACTTGAGTTTAGTCACAAAGATTATTATCCCGTTTATCAACAGGTTAATAACGATTAAAACTGGGTTAAAAGTTTAATTTACAACAAAATCATCCTCCGAAACTTCGATCTCTAAGTCAGCACCAACCAACTCGGCAAGCCATTTATAATCTCTTTTAATAATCAGTCGGATTTCAGTGAAACCCAATACAGGAAATTTGAGAGTAGCTAACATAATGTTTATATTTGGGTAAATACTTTATTTCAGATATTCTTAAAGTCTTCTTAATTTATTGTTTATCAACCAGTGTGCCAAAAGTAACTTTATAAACCTCCTTAAATTAATTCGAGATCTACTTAGTCATCCCTCAAATACGTTTTTGTATTCTTTTTCGTATCCGGAAATTATAAGTTTAGAAATTTTAACTTAAATTTTCAATCCGGATTCAAAGCTTTCGGAACCAATCAAAATAAACTTTGGCCTCATTCATGTCTGTTGAGATTAAGTTAAATCATTTTATAGATTCAAATTGCTCCGTATTTAATGAATATTAAAATTAATTGTATTTGCAGGTTCGCGCAGTAGTGGAATCCCTCTTTTAGTTGTAGGGGAAGTCATACTAATGCTGTAGCTGAAAGTATGACATATTGAAACTTCGAAGATATAACCTGGCAAATAAAAAGATTTACAATTGGGAGCGACAGTGAAAAACAGTACATTTTTATTTTTCTGAACAAACAATCATTCCCGCTCGTTTTATTACCTTTGGTTTTATTCTATTCTTACAAGTTCAATGCTTCAACTGAAGTAAATATGCCATACTATTTCGCACAGGGAACAATTCCTCCAAAACGCCACATACAATTCCGCAAACCCGGCGGAGGTCTTTATTCTGAACAACTGGTAAGTACTGAGGGTTTTTCGGATGCCTATTCAATTACCTATCACATTCATCCACCCACTTTGGTAACAGCTATTGACGAATCGTATTCAGTAGCTCCTGAAATTGCAATTTCAAATAATGCACAGCACCGGAGTTTACAGGGTTTTTCGGTTAAGCCACAGGATGATTTCCTATTAAGCCGGGTGCCGGTTCTTGTTAACAATGATTTATATCTTTCTCTTGCAGCTCCACGCAAATCGATGACGGATTACTTTTACCGCAATGCTTCTGCCGACGAACTGCTGTTTATCCACGAAGGAAAAGGTGTATTGCACACTATGTATGGCGAAATCCCATTCACATATGGCGATCATGTTGTGATTCCTCGTGGTGTTACTTACCGGATTGAATTCGAAACAGAGCAAAACCGGCTGTTTATTGTTGAATCTTTCACTCCCTTCAGGTTTCCAAAGCGCTATGTAAACCACTTTGGACAACTGCTTGAGCATTCACCGCTGAGTGAGCGTGATATACGGACACCGCAAAACCTGGTTACTCATGATGAAAAAGGTGATTTCAAGGTATTGATAAAGAAAAATGATTTGATATTTCCATACCATTTTGCTACACATCTGTTTTTTGTGGTTGGCTGGGACGGTTGCCATTATACATGGTCATTTTCTATCCACGATTTCGAGCCTATAACCGGCAGGCTGCATCAACCTCCGCCGGTACATCAGACTCTGGAAGCCAATAATTTTGTAATGTGTGCATTTGTACCCAGGCTCTACGATTACCATCCCCTATCCATTCCCGCACCTTATAACCACAGCAATGTCGATTCCGACGAAGTTCTGTATTATGTGGACGGTGAGTTTATGAGCCGGAAGCATGTTGACCGGGGGCAAATTACACTTCACCCTATAGGGCTTGTACATGGTCCGCACCCGGGAGCGGTTGAAAAAAGCATTGGTAAAAAAGAGACAAATGAACTGGCGGTAATGGTTGATACGTTCAAACCATTGAAACTTACCCGGCAGGCGATGGAAATAGAAGATAAAGATTATTATAAATCGTGGATGGAATAATTGCAATGTTTCAATGTTACAGAGTTTCAGAGTTACAGGGCCCTGAGCGTAGCCGAAGGGTAGAGTAGCAGGATGCGATTACTTATCAGAAAATTAGCAACGATATTTACAGAGAGATTTTAATTTTTAAAGAATATGGATCAAAAAGACTTTCTTCCGATCAACGGGACCGATTACGTTGAATTTTATGTTGGAAATGCAAAACAGGCTGCGCATTATTACCAAACGGCTTTTGGATTTCAGCCATTGGCGTATGCTGGTCTCGAAACCGGTTTAACCGATCGTTCCTCCTATGTATTGCAGCAAGGCAAAATCCGGTTTATCCTGACAACTGCCCTGGTACCAGATTCAATCATTGGCGATCATGTGAAACAGCATGGCGACGGTGTTAAAGTAGTTGCACTTTGGGTGGATGATGCCCGTAAATCATTTGAAGAAACCACAAAACGCGGTGCCAAACCATTTCTACAGCCTGAAGTTTATAAAGATGAAAACGGAGAAGTTGTGCAGTCGGGAATACATATTTACGGCGAAACAGTACATATTTTTGTTGAAAGGAAGAATTATAATGGCGTTTTTCTTCCGGGATATGTAAAATGGGAACCTGAATACCGCCCGGCAGATGTAGGGTTAAAGTATGTTGATCATATGGTTGGAAATGTCGATTGGGGTCAGATGAATACCTGGACTGAATTTTATGCCAATGTAATGGGATTTAATCAGTTGATATCTTTTGATGATAATGATATCTCGACCGAATATACGGCTTTGATGAGCAAAGTAATGTCGAATAATAACGGCTTTATTAAGTTTCCGATAAATGAGCCGGCCAAAGGAAAAAAGAAATCGCAGATCGAAGAGTATATTGATTATTATCGCGGATCAGGTGTGCAACATGTAGCTATGGCAACCGATAATATTATGCAAACGGTTGATGAATTGCGTAAAAGAGGCGTCGAGTTCCTGTCAGTGCCCGATACTTATTATGAAACTGTTTCAGAACGCGTCGGGATCATTGATGAGGATCTGAAAACATTGCAAAAACTTGGCGTATTAATTGATCGCGATGAAGAAGGCTACCTTTTACAGTTATTTACAAAACCGGTTGAAGATCGTCCGACTGTATTCTACGAAATTATACAGCGCAAAGGAGCCAAATCGTTTGGAAAAGGTAATTTTAAAGCTTTGTTCGAAAGCATTGAGCGGGAGCAGGCAAGGCGGGGGACGCTTTAGGGGGAGAGGGGGAGATGGGGGGATGGGGAGACATGGAGACTGAGAGATGGGGAGACTGAGAGACTGAGTGAAGGAGAGATGGGGAGATGGGGAAAATGGAGACTTGGAGATGGGGTGACCTGGAGATTAAAAGACTTAGTGACTAAAAATGAGGAATCTTGAACTTTTGAATTCAAATCAATGAACTCAAAGCATTGAAACCTTAAACTTTTGAACGCGAAGCATTGAACCCTTGGACGCGAAGCATTGAACTCTTGAACAAATTAAACAATTATACTAATAGCTAATGAAATCCTGGATTGACATAAAACCGGACAGCGATTTTTCGCTGGAAAATATTCCTTTCGGCATCGGAGTAATTCCGGGAAGCGGAACATGCATCTGCACACGAATTGGCGATACGATTGTTGATCTGTCAGGATTGGCAAGTCTGGGCTATTTCGATTACCTGGGTTTAAAAATATCTGATTTCGAAAAAACTGTTTTGAATGAATTTATCGCCAAAGGAAAAAAAACAGCCTGCCGCATCCGTACAATAATCCAGGAGTGTTTTACAGATGGATACTGTGATGAGACAGAAGTATTACTGATCAGAGAACGTGCACTGCATAATGCTTCTGAAGTCAGTATGCTGATGCCTTTGCAGGTTGGCGATTATACCGACTTTTATTCGAGTATGGAGCATGCGACCAATGTGGGAATGATGTTCCGCGATCCGGCCAATGCCTTGCTACCAAACTGGAAGCATATACCGGTAGGATATCATGGCAGGGCATCGAGTATTCTTGTGTCGGGGGCCGAAGTTCATAGACCCAAAGGTCAGATTAAGCCAGTTAATTCAGACTTACCGGTTTTTAGTGCTACCACGCAACTTGATTTTGAATTGGAAACAGCCTTCGTTATTGGCAAAGAAAACCAGCTGGGCGACAGCATCTCACTAGCCGAAGCAGAAGATTACATTTTTGGTATGGTGCTTTTCAACGACCTTTCAGCAAGGGATATACAAAGCTGGGAATATGTCCCGCTTGGACCTTTTCTCTCCAAGAATTTTGCATCGGTTATTTCTCCCTGGGTAGTGACTTTGGATGCGCTGGAACCATTCAGATGCAGCGGACCTGAGCAGAAGCCCGAAGTTCTTCCTTACCTCACTTTCGAAGGTGATCGTAATTTTGATTTTAAACTGGAAGTGCTCATCAAACCTGAAAACACACCGGAAGTAAGTGTTTGCAAATCGAATTTCAAATACATATACTGGAACATGAGCCAGCAACTGGCACATCACACAGTAAACGGTTGCAATATGCGAGTCGGCGATCTCTGCGGAAGCGGAACCATCAGCGGACCCGATCCCGGAAGCTACGGCAGCATGCTCGAACTCACCTGGAAAGGAACCAAACCAATTATTTTGCCCGATGGCACCGAACGGAAATTTATCAACGATCATGATACCATTATCATGCGTGGCTTCGGTGAGAAAGACGGGCTCAGGGTTGGTTTTGGTGAAGCTGTGGTTGGAATTTTGCCAGCGAAGGATGGGGTAAAAAGTTAAAAGAAAATAGTTAAAAGAAAATGGTAAAAAAGAATTTGTAATATGATTTTCAACCAGACGAATAACTATTTTCATAAACGACCAAATATCTTCCCCTTTCATTAAGAGTTTTCTATTTGCCATTAATTAACATCCGCGACCATTAACCATTTTCTATTTACCATTAACTAAATCTCCCCATCATAAGCTGTTTTTTTTAACTATTAACTATTTCCCCCAACCATTAACTATTAACTAACCCACCCCATGTCAATCATTGATCCAAATACAATCCCTTCACATCACCTGCACAGAGCATTGCTGAGTGCTGTAGCTCCGCGCCCTATTGCCTTTGCTAGCACCATCGACAGATTAGGAAAAGCAAACCTTTCGCCGTTCAGCTGTTTCAATGTTTTCGGCGTAAATCCAAGTACCTTGATTTTTTCACCTTCGCGCAGCGGGCGTACAAATGAACTAAAAGATACTTACCTGAATGTAAAGGAGGTTCCCGAGGTGGTGATCAATGTGGTTACCTATTCAATGGTTGAACAAATGAACCTTGCCAGCACGGAATTTCCCAGGGGAGTCAATGAATTTTACAAGTCGGGCTTCACTCCTGTTCCATCCGAAAGAGTAAAACCTTTCCGGTTAAAGGAATCACCGGTACAGATTGAATGCAAAGTTCGGCAGGTTATAGAAACAGGAACCGGTGCAGGCTCGGCAAACCTGATCATTTGTGAAGTTTTGCTGATGCATATTGATGATAAAATGCTCGACAAATCAGGCATGATAGATACCCGCAAACTCGACCTGGTAGGTCGCATGGGTGCTGATTACTATGTCAGAGCTTCGGGCCGGGCACTTTTTTTGCTCGAAAAACCGTCAAGCAAACTTGCCATTGGTGTGGATTCTCTTCCCGAATCAGTACGAATGAGCAGTATACTTACCGGAAATGACCTGGGCAGACTCGGTAGCCTTCAGTTAATACCAACAGCTCCGGAAATCGAAAAATACGGTTCTTCGCAGGCTTTCAGGACACTTTCGACCCGGCACAGCGGAAATACCGGAAAAATCGTGGAGGAAGCTCATACCAAAGCACATCAAATGATTGCGGGTAATGAGATTCATGAAGCACTTTTACTTTTATTAGCTACCAACAACATGACTGTTAATGATAAGCAATAAGCTTGAGGCCATCTTCTATCAGGTTTTGCATTTGCTCATTTTCGCCGGCACGGGTTTTCAGGTAACTGATAATCTCTTCCAAAGTGCCCGAAGTATCCTTCTGTTTTGATAGAATTTCTGCAATTTCTAGTGGCAAAAGCCATTCCTCCGTATAATGGATTTTCAGAGTCTTCCATATTTCTCCTGCTTGTGTTCCACTTTCCTTTTTTTTGCGCAATATTTGAACCTTCCGGTAAAGTTCATGCAACCTTTTTGTGTTGTCAGAATGCTGAAATTGATGTGTCTTTTCTAAAGGTGCAGGATATCTTAGACCAAATGCTTCGGGATCAGCCGGGCCGGAAAATGCAGAAGTGATCTCCTCCCCTATGGCCATGTCATAAACGCCCCATTCGGGTTTAAAAAGAACTTTGTCTTTGTAATTAACTGTGCAATTCTGAAAAGAAAACAAAAGATTAATTCCCTGGTGTCTGGTTACTTTTTCAAGTCTTCCTTTTACCTTAACTCCGCTGTTGAATTCCAGCGCAATATCTACACCTTCACATATCCCTGATGAATTAAGCTCTCCCTCGCTCAGACTAGCAATATTTCCGTTGATCCCCTTTATACTTCCAACCGGTGAACCAAAACCATCGTTATGATACCTGGTTCCATGTCCTTTAAGCTGGCGGTTATTAAACGAAAGCATCGAAGAATCTTCAAAAACCAGGTAAACAGGGGCATTATCATTTTCAAACACTTTAACCAGTTTCCCCGAAACCTGCAACCCTGAATTGTAAACTACCGTGCAGGTTGATTCGGATCGCAAAGCTTTTTTCAGGCTTTCCATTCCTCCTTGTCTCACAGCCATACTATCCATAAACTGATCAAGGACAGAATGCAGTTGTTTAAAATCAGGAGTTACAAAAAGCTGCGGCTGTTGAGTGGTTATATCAAATGAAAAATTTTGAGCCTCAAGTGAATATGGCAATTTTTTAACCTTCTTTTTCAGGCAGTTATGGCTTTCGCCAATGGAAGAGAGTAGCCCGGCGCCATAAATCTTTGGATTTTCAACGGTTCCTATCAAGCCATATTCCACTGTCCACCAATGCAGGTTGCGGAGCAGGGCCATTTCCGAAGGGGTTATCTGCATACATGTCAAAGCATCAAGTTCCGCTTCCGCCTTTCCAATAGCATCAAATGAAGTATACGGATCAGCTTTTAAAATGGATAGATGACGGATCGCCTGATAAATCTCCGTATCATAAACTGAGGAAAAAGCCCTTGATCCGGCTCTTCCGAAAACACTCAGGTAAGCAGCAAATTCTTCATCTGCGATAATGGGCGCATGGCCAGCTGCTTCATGAATTATATCAGGGGCCGGAGTGTACAAAATCTGGTCAATGGGCCTGATATCGGCAGCAATTACCAGCACATTGTAAGCCTGGAATTCCATAAATGCAGCAGGTGGTATGAATCCATCCACAGCAACTGCAGCCCATCCGATTTCTTTCAGTATGCGATTCATACCATACATACGGGGAATACGGTCGATGCTGATACCGGTACGTTTCAATCCCTGCAGGTACGAAGCATGTGCTACATCCGGCAGATACTTTACGTTCTGCCTCATAATATACCGCCATACTGCATGATCCTGCGCCGTATATTTATTGTATGGCTGGTCAATTATCAGGCTATAAAGATGGCATGGAAGCTTATCAATTACTTCGTTACTTTGCATTGCAGGGTTTTTATCTCACACAAAACTATTACTTTTGAAAATCTTTTCGGATTAGCCTTCCAAAGATATATATATCCTTTCATATAATAACAAGTGATTTTGACACCTCCTCTTATTTATATTGCGCTTCCGGTAATGAATGAAATGGAACGCCTGCCCTTGCTGATAAAAGCAATTTTGGAGCAGACACAGCAATCTTTCCGTTTGGTGATATGTGTAAATCAACCCGATAGCTGGTGGGATGATCCGGAACATATTTGTGTTTGTGAGGAAAACCAGTTAACTATCCAATACATGCAATCGCTTGACGACAATAGAATTGAAATTATCGACCGATCGTCACCCGGAAATGGATGGCCGCCCAAAGGTTACGGAATAGGCATCGCCCGGAAACTACTGATGGATCTTATTTCGAAGGTTGCCAATACCGATGACATTATTATCAGCATGGATGCCGATACTGTTTTCGGAAACGAATATTTTGCCTCGGTTGCCGAAAACCTTCGGATAAACCCGGCAGCTTCCGCAATTGCCGTCCCCTACTATCACAAGTTGTCGTACAACGAGGAACTTGATCGTGCCATGCTTCGCTATGAGATTTATATGCGCGCCTTTGCCATCAATATGTGGCGCATCCGAAACCCGTATAGCTTTACAGCCCTTGGATCTGCCATTGCAATGCCTGTTTGGGCGTATAAGGCATCCGGTGGAATGACACCTAAACTGAGCGGCGAAGATTTTTATTTTCTTCAGAAAATTGTGAAAACAGGTCGTTTGCTTCACTGGAACTCAGAAATTGTATTTCCGGCAACCCGATTATCCAACAGGGTTTTCTTCGGCACGGGGCCTGCACTGATTAAAGGCATCGCTGGCGACTGGAGCAGTTACCCGATATATAATTACCGGATTTTCGACCTGGTAGCCGAAACATCTAAGGCATTTGGGGCACTTTATAAAAAGGACCTGGCAACGCCTCTTGACAATTTCCTGATTGCGAAATTCGGCGAATTACCATGGAAAGGCCTGCGCAATAATTTTAAAACTCAGGCTCATTTTATACGTGCCTGCCACGAAAAAATTGATGGATTGCGTATTCTTCAGTTCCTGAAAGAAAACCAGCCGGGGGATGAAAAAGTCAGCGAGTCGGCACTTTCAGAACTTTTACAGCTCTATAAAAACCAATTTCCCGAAATTATTACTGACCTGAATACCAAAGTTGACTTTGGCCTTTCACCTGTTACCGATCTCAATTTCACCAGGGATGTGTTATTCGAAATAGAAATGCATTACCGTAAAATGCACTGGAACGATTTTACAGGGCTAACGGTTCTTTATAATTAGGCTTTTCTATTGACAGAGTGACTCAAATTCACCCAGTCAATAGAAAAACGATGCAGGTGTTTTCACTTTGCTACTCTTCTTATACCTTTGTTATGTTTAAAAATATTTCCTGATGATTACTCCCTCTAATCCCACCGACACATTTGTTAACGAAATGATTACCTGGCATGGCCACACACTGGGGATAAAAACCGTTGAAGCAATGCGGAAAAACCGTTTCGATGCCAGGTTTTTCGAAACACGGGAAGAAGCTGCCAAAGCGGTTAGTGATATGATAAGCCCTGGTTTGGAAATTGCTTTCGGCGGCTCGCAGACAGCAAAGCAACTCAATCTTCAACAAATGGTAACGAATATAGGCGCTAACATTCTCGATCACAACGCGATTAGACTCAGCGATGAGGAAAAACTGGAAGTAATGCGTCGCCAGCAAATATGCGATGTTTTTATCTGTAGCAGCAATGCCATTTCACTTCAGGGCGAGTTATTCAATATCGACGGACACGGGAACCGCGTTGCAGCCATGGCCTTCGGGCCACGCAGGGTAATTGTGATTGCAGGTGTTAATAAAATAGTTGCCGATGAAGAAGCAGCCTGGCAGCGTATCCGCACTATTGCTGCACCGATTAATTTCAAAAGACTCAACAGGCCCAATCCTTGTGCCAAACACGGAGTCTGCATGGATTGCAACCTCCCGACACGAGGTTGTAATATTTATGTTGCAACCCGCCGCAAACCGCCCATGATGGAATTCTCGGTTTTTATTGTAAATGAATCACTTGGCTTCTGAGATATCAAAAGAGAATTTCCCAGCAGGATTTGCTCAGCGGGATTTAAAATCCCGCTGCCCTGAGTTCCGGATTTGTAATCTGGTAAAATAAGCATAAAAATTCCTGATAGATTAGAACGATTTGCACATGATTAAGCAATTTTTATCCGATGCTGTAGATAATCCCGTTAAATCAGTAACCGGATTAACAATCATTTAATATGAATACATAAATTTAATTTCCAAGCAATTAGAATAGACTTACTTCAAATTAGTATCGCAAATCTTCCTGCATTTTAAGTGATAAACGTAAAAAAAATATAATTTTTCAAAAAATTTGCAATTCATTCACAGGCTTTCATACTTTTGACCGGTAATTACTTATTCTTTATGCTATGGATCTAACTATGATTAATGCCATCTCACCTGTCGACGGACGCTACCGCAAACAGGTTGAACGTCTTTCATATTACTTCAGCGAGGCTGCCTTGATCAATTACCGGGTATTCGTTGAAGTGGAATACTTCATCTCGCTGTGTGAGCTGCCACTCCCGCAGTTAAAAGGGATCGACAAGAAAAGTATCGCTGAGCTCCGTTCACTTTGCCGCGACTTTACATTTACGGATGCACAGGAAGTAAAGGAAATTGAAGTCACCACCAACCACGATGTGAAGGCTGTTGAGTACTATCTCAAAAAAAGATTTGATAAAATCGGCCTTGGCAAGTATAAAGAATTTATTCATTTCGGGCTTACATCCCAGGATATCAATAATACAGCCGGACCTTATGCGCTGAAACTTGCCATGGAAGAGGTGATTTTTCCTTTGTATGATGAACTCCTTGTTAAACTTACCAAACGCGCAAAAGAATGGAAAAAAGTTCCCATGCTTGCGCGTACACATGGACAGCCGGCTTCTCCGACAATTCTGGGGAAAGAAGTTTATGTATTTGCCGAAAGACTTAAGCAACAACTTAAATTACTGAAAACCATTCCGTTTTCCGCAAAGTTCGGTGGGGCGACCGGTAATTACAATGCTCATTATGTTGCTTATCCGGATGTGGATTGGGCACAGTTTGGTGATGATTTTGTAAAAAACAGCCTTGCTCTCGAACGTCTTCATCATACAACCCAGATTGAGCATTACGATAACCAGGCTGCGCTTTTCGATAACATGAAGCGGATTAATACAATACTCACCGATTTGAGCCGCGACATGTGGAGTTATATCTCCATGGAATATTTCAAGCAAAAAATCAAAGCCGGTGAAGTAGGTTCTTCGGCCATGCCTCACAAGGTGAATCCTATTGATTTCGAAAATGCTGAAGGAAATTTCGGTATGGCAAATGCAATCTTTGAGCATCTTTCGGCTAAACTTCCATTATCAAGGCTGCAACGCGATCTTACGGATTCAACGGTAAGCCGGAATATTGGTGTGCCGGTTTCACATACCTTGGTTGCCATTAAATCGCTGATCAAAGGTCTTGATAAACTTATTCTCAACGAAGAAAAGATTCAGGCTGACCTCGAAAACAACTGGGCCGTTGTTGCCGAAGCTATACAAACCATTCTTCGCCGCGAAGGTTTCCCTAAACCCTACGAAACGCTGAAAGAACTTACACGCACCAATACGCATATCGATCATAAGGCTATAAGCGCTTTTATCGAAAACCTGAATGTGTCGGCTAAAGTGAAGGCTGAACTAAATAAAATTACTCCGGCTAATTATACCGGGCGTTTCGAAATTTAGTCTACCAATTGGTAATTAGCACTTTACGGAACATCTCAAACTTATATAACAACGCTAAAAAAAGTGAGAACCGGAAAATAAAACTTTCTGATTCTCACTTTTCATTTCTGGACCCGCAGTTCAAAATTATTCTGGCTGTTCATTTTATTGATTAACAATCATTCGGGCAATATTGACAAGTTCCGGTAAAATGTTAAATTTTGTCAGAAAATAAAACAAAGTAGTTTAAACAGATTGTTTTAAGTAATTTTGCATAAAAATTAAGGACATTTTATGGATTTGAAAGAAATTTTATCCGTTTCGGGCAAACCAGGGCTTTTTAAAACTATTGCCCAGACCAAGACCGGCGTTATTATTGAATCGCTTACCGATGGAAAACGCATTCAGGCTTTTGCAAGCGACAAAATAAGTTCATTGGGTGAAATAAGTATCTTTACCACAGGAGAAGATATGCCGCTTCGTGAGGTATTCAGGCTCATACGCGAGAAAAACGGTGAAGAGCAGGCACCTGATGTTAAAACGGACGACAAGGCTTTGAAGGCATTTTTCGAAACAATTGTACCCGATTATGACCATGAGCGTGTTTATACTTCGCATATGCGAAAACTTGTTCAGTGGTATAACATGTTAATTGCTAACGGAATAACCGATTTTACAGCTCCTGCTGAAGAAACGGAAGAAGAGACTGCATCGCCCGGAGAAACCGGCGAGGCCGCTGAAGAAAAATAATCAATGAGTCCGTCGTTTACAATGGCGGACTTTTTTTAAGTATTTTCGCCTGTACAATTGCCAGCTGATGAAGAAATTTATCCACGATTTTATAGTAACCCGAAATCACCATATAACTGACGATTACTTTGCCATTTACCTGAAATGCCCGGTAAATCTGCCATCCATTCTTCCCGGTCAGTTTGCGGAAGTTCTCGTGAGTAATTCAACAACAACCTACCTGCGAAGACCTTTCTCAATCTACGATACTGATCCTGCTAAGAATGAACTGTCGCTGCTTATCAAAAAAGTTGGCGATGGCACAGTTGCGCTTTCGAAATTAAAAGAAGGTGATACACTGAATCTTATTTATCCCCTGGGTAATTCCTTCAGTCTGCCGGAAGGAGAAAAAGCCCTGCTTATTGGCGGCGGCGTTGGAATTGCTCCAATGCTGATGCTAACCAAACTACTTTACAGTAAGGGATTTAAGCCTGACGTGCTGATTGGTGGCCGTACTTCCAATGATATTGTTGAGCCGGAAAAGTACAAACCTTACGGTGAAGTTTTTATCACTACAGATGACGGATCAGCCGGTGAAAAAGGAATGGTAACACAGCATTTAATCTTTGAGGAAAAAATAAAAGAATACTCTGCAATTTATGCCTGCGGTCCCGACCCGATGATGAAAGCCGTTGCCCGCTTAGCTGCATCATTAAATATTCCATGTGAAATTTCACTTGAAAATACGATGGCCTGCGGAATAGGTGCATGTTTATGCTGTGTGGTAGATACGGTTGACGGCAATAAAACAACCTGTATCGAAGGGCCGGTTTTTGACACAAGGAAACTTAAGTTGTAACGGGATAATTGTGATGTATGAGGTGACGAGGAGATGGGGTGATGGGGAGATGGAGGGACTTAGAGACATAGGGACTTAGAGACTGATAGACTTAGTGATGGGGAGATGAGGCGAAATGGAGATGGGGAGAAATGGAGACTGAGGGACTGAGAGGCTGAGGGACTGAGGGACTGAGAGACAGGGAGACAGAGATTAGGAGAGAGAGTTGAGGAAATTGAGAAATTGGGAGAAACACAGAATGGATATATTCGGAATCAAGTAAAAATAGTTAAAGATTCTGTGATCTGCCAGAACAATAAAAAATCTCCGTGCTCCTCTGTGTTATATGTGCCTCTGTGGCAATATAATCTGTAGTCAGTAAAATTCAATAATACACCAGTCAGGCTGAGCGAAGTCAAAGCCCGAATTTTAAATCCGAAATCCGAAATAAAACAATGCCCGATTTATCAGTTAACATACATAAACTGCTGCTCAAAAACCCGGTTATGTCGGCTTCGGGTACTTTTGGCTACGGTCCTGAATTCGACGATTTTATTGATGTCAACAGGCTTGGAGGTATACTCACCAAGGCCTGCACTTCAAAAAACCGCGATGGCAACCGCTATCCGCGTATGGCCGAAACACCTGCCGGTATGCTAAATTCTGTCGGTCTTCAGAATAAAGGAGTAGACTACTTTATCAATACCATTTACCCTAAAATCAGGCATTACGATACACATATCATCGTAAATGTTTCGGACTCCACGGTGGATGGATATATGGAAGTGGCCGAAAAACTGAATTCACTCGAAAAGGTTACAGGTATTGAATTGAATATTTCCTGCCCTAATGTGAAAGAAGGCGGAATGGCCTTTGGAACCTCTTGCCCTATGGCCGGTGCAGTTACCAAAGCGGTCCGTGAGGTTTACGACAAAACGATGATCGTTAAGCTTTCGCCAAACGTCACCAATATTGCAGAAATTGCCAAAGCCGTTGAGGATGAAGGAGCTGATTCCGTTTCAGTAATCAATACATTGCTGGGTATGGCAATCGATGCCGAAAAGCGCAGACCAATATTATCCACCATTACCGGCGGACTATCTGGACCTGCCATAAAACCGGTTGCCCTGCGTATGGTGTGGCAGGTTTCAAAAGCTGTTAAAATACCGGTCATAGGTCTGGGAGGTATCAGCAATGCAACCGATGCCATCGAATTCCTGCTTGCCGGTGCTACTGCCATACAGGTCGGAACCGCCAATTTTGTGGATCCGCAGGTTTGCATCAAAATACTTGAAGGCATAGAAGATTATTGTAATCGTCATGGAGTGAAGGATGTAAAGGAATTGATTGGGGCTCTTGATTGTTAGATAGTTAACAGTGGATGGTTAATGTAAAATAGAAAATAGTGACGGCACGACCTGGCGACTGCACGACTTCACGATCCTGAAATTTTTAGCCTGAAATTTAAAATTTGGAGTTTTATCAATTTAATGACCATCGTATGACAACTGAATGACTACAGTATGACAACAGCATGACTATTGAATGACCACCGAATGACAATTGCATGACAACCGAATGACTATTTTATGACCACCTACACATCTCAAAATTACAAAAGCGCTCAAATCCCCAACTCTGAAACTCTGAAACATTTAATGAACAAAACAAACGTACTCCTCATCGGCAGCGGTGGCCGCGAACATGCCATAGCCTGGAAACTTTCACAGAGTCCGATGCTGAAAAAGTTATTTATCGCACCCGGTAATACAGGCACGTCCGATTTTGGAACTAATATTCACTTCAGCGGAAATGATTTTGAAGGGATTAAGCAGTTTGTGTTACAGAACCATGTTAATCTTGTTGTGGTTGGACCTGAAGAGCCTTTGGTTAGGGGAATTCATGATTTCTTTCTGAGTGACGACTTATTGAAAAGCATTCCTGTAATCGGGCCACAAAAATCAGGTGCCGAACTCGAAGGGAGCAAGGATTTTGCCAAGCAGTTTATGATCCGGCACGGCATTCCCACCGGCGCTTACCAGACTTTTACGAAGGAAACATTATCTCAGGGATTAGCATTTATGAAAACGCTGAAAGCTCCGTATGTACTTAAAGCTGACGGTCTTGCTGCCGGTAAAGGTGTGGTAATCTGCAAAACAATCGCTGAAGCTGAAATAGAACTCACTGAGATGCTGGCGAACGAAAAATTCGGTAAAGCTTCAGAAATGGTAGTTATCGAAGAATTTCTGGATGGAATTGAATTGTCAGCATTTGCGATCACCAATGGCCGAGAATACATGGTATTGCCCGAAGCAAAAGATTACAAGCGCATTGGCGAAGGCGATACCGGCCCGAATACGGGCGGAATGGGTTCTATTTCTCCTGTACCCTTTGCAGGCAAGGATTTTATGCAGAAAGTGGAAGACCGCGTTATAAAACCTACAGTTGAAGGACTTCAAAAAGATAGCATACCTTTCCAGGGATTCCTCTTTTTCGGTTTGATGAATGTAAAAGGTGATCCTTTTGTTATTGAGTATAATGTGCGGCTGGGTGATCCTGAAACAGAGTCAATATTACCACGCATAAAGTCAGACCTGCTGGAAATATTTCTTGCAACGGCAAATGGCACTCTTTCGGATATCAGGCTGGAAACCGATGAACGGACTGCTGCCTGTGTGATGATAGTTTCAGGTGGTTATCCGGGTGAATATGCGAAAGGTAAAGTAATTTCAGGTTTGGAAACGGTGAATAGAAGCCTTGTTTTTCATGCCGGCACTAGCTCTAAAGATGCTCAGGTTATTTCTGCCGGAGGCCGGGTAATTGCCGTTACTTCGCTTGCTGATGATCTAAAAACAGCAGTTGCTTTATCTCTTGAATCGGCTTCACAAATAACATTCGAAAATTCATACTTTCGCAACGATATCGGGAAAGACCTGATGTAATTCAAAATATAATAATGTTTTTCTAATGCTCAGGTGGGTTTCAAAATCGGGGACATTTATTCAGTTTACAATTTATACGGTAATCCTTTTTGTGATGTGGATACCGGCATTCCTGAATCCTCTTCCTCCGGTTCAAACTCCCGCTGACGGCCCATTATATGTCCTTCTTGTAAATTGGCTGCAGCAATCCTCATCCCTTTCTGTTGCTTTTGCATTAATGCTTGTAATTCTGCAATCACTGGTAATGTTTTATGTTTATCAGGCGCACGGATTTTTCAAGCGAAGTAATTTTCTGCCTGCAATTATAATCCTGCTGGCTTACAGTTGGAACAGCAATTTTCAGACCATGCATGCCGTACTTCCAGCTACTCTGTTTATCATCATGGCATTGAACTCCATTATGGGGATGTACGGAAAACCGGCAGCATATCAACAAGTCTTTATTACTTCATTTTCAATAGGTATAGCTTCTCTGTTTTATATCCCGCTGGCATTTCTGCTACTCATGATATGGTTCACGCTTATAACCTATCGTATCTCAGGCTGGCGCGAATATGCAGTTTCCATCATCGGTTATACATTACCCTTTATCTATTATTTCAGCTGGTTATTCTGGAATGATACTCTGCTAAAAGGCCTGGAACATTTATCCCGATCCTTATTCAATTTCATACTGCCTCCCCGAATTTCAATGGTCAACACGATCTGGCTCTCGGTTTCAGCATTCTTGATGCTTGTTACAATGGTTGCTGTTCTGAACCTCATGAACGATAAACTTATTAGTCTCAGGCGTAGGTCCTGGGTTTTGTTTAACTTCAGTATCACAGTACTTATTGCAACTCTGTTGGCCGGCTGGCCAATACTTTCTGCAAACTATTTGTTTGTTTTACCACTCTCCTTTTTCGTGACCGGAAGCTTTACCATGATAAAAAGGCCTTTCTGGTTCGAAATACTGGCTCTCACCTGCTTATTGCTTTTGATTGTTATGAGGGTTTATTGGGTGGTGGCTGTTAACAGTTAATAGGAAATAGTTAAAAGTGTAAATAGCTGGATCAATTAAATTTCCAGGAATGTTAAAATCCTCTTTCACTGATTCACTTATCGAAGCCGGGTGCGACGAAGCAGGCCGGGGTTGCCTGGCAGGACCGGTATTTGCTGCGGCTGTGATTTTACCAATCAACTACACAAATTCGGATTTAGATGATTCAAAAAAACTTACTGCTCTTCAGCGGGATAAGTTGCGGAAAGTTATTGAAACCGATGCTCTGGCTTGGGCAGTTGCTATGGTTGATAATCATGAAATTGACAGGATAAATATTCTGAAGGCTTCTATTCTGGCCATGCATAAGGCTTTGGAACAGCTAACTGTAACGCCTCAACTTATTCTTGTCGACGGCAACCGTTTTAAATTATATCAAAATATACCCCACCAATGTGTCATCAAAGGCGACGGGCTTTTTCTTTCAATAGCCGCAGCCTCAGTGCTGGCCAAAACCTGGCGTGATGAATATATGATGAAACTTCATGAGTCATTTCCCGATTACGGCTGGGACAGAAACAAAGGCTATCCGACACTCGAACACCGCAAAGCTGTCATAAACCTGGGTTTTAGTCTTTTTCACCGGGAAACCTTCAAAGTACAGATAAAAGATGAAGAATAAGCTTTCGTTTAAATCAAAAATCCCCGCAAAAGGCGGGGACTTCTGAACCAAATTATTAACCAAATTATTAACCAGAAAACTTGAGCTAACTTAACCAAATCATGAAGTTTATAAATATTTTTATTTACTGTTCAATTAATGGTACAAAATTATACTATGTTTGATCTGATTCGACATTTTTCATAAAATATTTTTCTGAACAGTCTGGCAACAACGGAAACCTTAATTTTGTTGAGAACTGCTAATTGAAAGTGCTTATGGAAAGCGCGAATTTTGTAATATTGCAAATCAAAATGACATTTTTATGAGACTGCGAATACCTATTTTCTTCATTTTACTAATTCTGTCTACCTTTTTAACTGCGCAGCAGCTTATCAATTCCGATTACGGAGCCTATATTAAAAAGTACAAATCGAGTGCAATCAGGGAAATGCAGTTATATAAGATTCCGGCCAGCATTACTTTGGCCCAGGGAATGATTGAGAGTGGCTGCGGAAAAAGTGTGCTTGCCATCGAAACAAACAATCATTTTGGCATAAAATGCCAGAACAGCTGGCCCGGTGACACTTTTTTATACGATGATGATAAAGAAAAAGAGTGTTTCCGGAAGTATAAATCCGTGGAAGAATCTTACCGCGATCATTCCCTTTTCCTAAGCACACGGCAGCGCTATGCTGCACTTTTCACCCTTCCGATCACTGACTACAAAGGATGGGCAAGGGGACTGAAACAGGCCGGTTATGCTACCAATCCCGATTATCCCAATATACTGATCAGGTTAATCGAAGCCAACAAGCTATACTTGCTGGATGATCCCATTGCCGATACAGAAGATCTGGCAATTAACGGACCGGATGAAGAAGTAAATAAAGTTGAAGTAAAAAAAGGTGAGAAACGAACATCTGTCAAAACACATCATCCGGTAAAAGGCGCTACTCATGATGCAAACCAGGAACTCAGCCAGGCAATCACGAAAGAGAAAAACAATATTACCAACGAAGGCCGAATTCTTTTTCGCAAAAACTATAGTATGCCGGCTGCATCCGATTTTAAGGTTTCGTATACTTCAGATAAAGGACGAAAAGTTTATGATAATTACGACAAGCCTTTTATTTTTGCAAAAAAGGACGATACCTGGTATACCATTGCCAAAGAATTCAGAATTATCACCTTCCAGGTATACAGGCATAATGACCTTCGCGAAAGCGATAAAATTCTTCCCGGGCAGATACTCTATCTGAAAGCAAAAAAAAGAAATAATCCTGAAAGGACATATAAAGTAAGAAAAGGCGATACAATGTATTCAATTGCCCAGGAAAAGTGTATAAAACTATCGCTCCTGCTTAAATACAACGATTTAAAGGTTGGCGAAGAGCCGAATCCCGGATTTGTAGTGAAACTTTCAAATTAAAAGCAGGATTTCTTACATCCCCAATTTTTTTTTTGAATAAATATTAATTGAATAGCAGCGGATTAGCTGCTATTTTTATTTTACGACTATTCCTTTTACTCAGATGTTAAAAATATGTATACTTTTGCACCGGCGAATGAGTATTGATTTGCAATAAACATCGCTTTCTTCAGGGCAGGGTGAAATTCCCGATCGGCGGTACAGTCCGCGACTCCCCTAAAAAGGATTGAACCGGTTAAACTCCGGTACCGACAGTAAAGTCTGGATGGAAGAAGAATATTGATCATGTTTTGCATGCCTGTCACTGGTGTGCATTGCTGTGCATCTGTATTTTAAAGCATCGGCCCTCGAAGAAATACTTCAGGGCATTTTTGTTTTTATACCTACACAAACCGATGAAAAAAATACATTTCTCAATTGCATTCTTCTTTTTAATACTAATTATTCCTTTCAGCCTTCTTGGTCAGGAAATCATACTAAAGGGAATTGTTACTGACCGTTCGACGAATGAAACTATTCCGGGAGTCACAATAACTGCCGATGGGACTGCTAAAGGAACAGTTTCCGGAATCGACGGTACATTCGAATTGAAATTGGACGCTGAAAAAGTAATTCTTCAGTTCAGGCATATTTCATACAAAACTCTTTCATACGAATTTAGCGGCAAGCCTGGCACAATAATACAAACCGGAACCATTGCACTCGAACCCAATATTGTGGATCTGGACGAAATAAAAATTATTTCATCCTTTGTCAGCGACAGGTATACCCCGGTTGCGGTTTCTACAGTCGAAGCAAAAACAATCGAACAAAAGATTGGCAATCAGGATTACCCGGAAATTCTGAAAATGACTCCCGGAATTTATGCCACTAAGGAAGGCGGCGGCAGTGGCGACGACAGGCTCACTTTGCGTGGATTCCAACAGGAGAATGTATCGCTTTTGCTGAATGGAGTTCCTGTAAGCAGTATGGAAAACGGGCTCGTTTACTGGTCGAACTGGTCAGGATTAACCGATGCAACCGAAGCCATACAGGTGCAGCGTGGACTTGGTGCTTCGCGTGTTGCCATGAACTCAGTTGGCGGTACCATCAATATCATTACAAAATCAACCTCAGCAGTGGCTGGCGGCTCTTTGCGGTATAGTCTTTCCAATTATGGCAACAGCAAAACCTCACTCAGCTTTTCAACAGGGAAATTGAAAAATGGTACTTCTGTGACTTTTCTGGGTTCGCACACCAAAGGTCCGGGATTTGTGGATGCCACGTATGTAAACGGATGGGCTTATTTCCTGAGCCTGAGCCGTGAGTTTGGCAAAAAGCACCGCCTTGCACTGACGGCCATGGGTGCACCTGAACGACATGGACAGCGTAATTATGGTATGAGCCAGGCTGATTTTGATAAATTCGGAGTAAAATACAACCAAAACTGGGGCGAGTATAACGGGAAAATACTCAGTTTGTCCGAAAATTTTTATCATAAGCCCCAGATTAACCTTAACCATTACTGGAATATCAGTCCAAAGGCATTTTTAGCCACATCAGCTTATGTTTCTTTCGGAAATGGCGGCGGCCGCTATACCGAAGCTTATAATTACGGAAAGCCAACCTGGGATTACAGGAAGAATAATCAAATTGATTTCGATCAGGTTTTTCTTACAAATTCAACCAATCCCGATTCAACCACACTTGCCGACGGCTCAGTTGCAAAAGGATATTCAAAAAATATTCTCACCAACTACAAGGCCAATCATTACTGGGTAGGTCTATTGAGTTCGCTTTCGTTGGATGTAAATGAAAATCTGAAAATTACAACCGGAATCCATTTACGGAATTTCCGTTCGCATCTATACGAAGAAGTGGACGACCTGATGGGCGGTGATTTCTGGGTTGAGCAATATGCCTGGTCGCTGGCAGGTGTAAGTGGTCGCGAACAGATTAAAAAACACGGTGATGTGATCAATGTCGATAATTATTCCATGATCAGCTATGGTAACCTTTTCGGGCAGGCGGAATACAAAAGCGGAAACTTGTCGGCCTTTATTGCTTCAACCGTATCAGGAACTTACTACACGCGGAAAGACACATACAATTATCCCGGAAATCCTATGAGCGAGCCGGTTACGAAATCAGGATTTGACATAAAAGGCGGTGCCGGCTATAAAGTTGGGAAATATGGCAATGTATATGGAAACGTTGGATTTTATTCGCGCGAGCCATATTACAAGTTCGTGTTTGTGAACTTTTCAAATACAGTAGCGCATGACCTGGTTAATGAAAAAATAACTTCTGCCGAAGCCGGGTATACTTATGAAAGCGGGAAAGTAACAGCACGAATCAACCTGTATTATACCTTGTGGAAAGATAAATCCCTGCTCACACGTGAAAACATACAATTGGCTGACAGCACTCTAACACGTTCGCTGGTACGTGGGCTAAATGCGTTGCACCAGGGAATAGAGGCTGAAATCAGCTATAGAGTATTACAAAATCTGACTCTTGGAACAACTGTATCGCTGGGCAACTGGAAATGGCAAAATGATGTAACGGCCAGCATCTACAACGATAACCAGGTATTGGTGGATAGCATGATGGTGTATACCACAGGATTGTATGTGGGCGATGCACCTCAGACCCAGCTGGGACTTTCTGCTGAATACCGCACCGTTGACGGATTCCGGTTATCAGCAGATTGGGTATTTTACGACAGGCTGTATGCAAATTTCGATCCTGCGAACCGTAATAATCCCGATGACCGAAGCCAATCCTACCGTATCTCCTCCTATTCTCTGCTCGATTTGTATGCCGGATACGATTTTCAGGTGAAGCAATTCCCGGTTTCGCTACAGTTAGCTTGCCAGAATATATTCAATAAAGAATCAATTATCCGTGGTGATGACGGTGCCGGACACGACCTGGCCACGTTCAAAGGTTTCTGGTCGCTGGGAAGGACATTTAATATTTCGGCGAAGATTAGTTTTTAGGCTTTTCGGGTGGTGCGGATTTTATCCGCGCTTTCAAATCCCAACATGCAAGGATTTCACGGTGCTTTTCCAGCTATAGCTATCGGGATACGCTGGATCATTCACCCAGTTTAGCTTTTCATTCAGCCATCAAAGAAATTATCCGACTCTTATTAAGAAGTCCGTTCCAGGATTTTCTTTCCAACCCAATGTCCCATAGAAAAACATCCTTGCAACAGGAATCCTCCGGTTGGCGCATCCCAGTCGAGCATTTCGCCTATGGCAAAGCAGTTTGGCCGTTTTTTAAATGAGAAATCAGAATTCATTTCGTTCAGATCGATTCCACCAATGGTCGAAATGGCTTCTTCTACCGGGCGAAGTGACTGCACCGGCAAAATAATTCGCTTTATACTCTTTGCGAAAAGTTCAGGGGACAGGAATGTTTCTTTAGAGGTAAAAGCTTTTAATAAGGCCAGTTGAACACTTTCGAGATTAAAGATTTCAGCGTAGTTCTTTGTTTTGGTGGATGTCTTGCCCTGGACTTTCTGCAATAACTGTTCTTCGCTATTAAAAGGCTTTAAATCCAGGATAATATCAACCAATTTATTAGAATTCAGTGTTTTCCTGATTTCAGGAACAACCGGATAAATTGCGTTGCCTTCAAGACCGTATTCCGTGATCAGGGCTTCGCCTTTATTGCAGATACCATTAACTGTAACAGCAATATTTTTCAGAGGTTTCCCCGCATGACTGGCTTTAATACTATCAGGCCAATTGATGTGAATTCCGCAGTTCGAAGCCTGAAAAGGCAAGGTACTTATATCATTTTTATCAAAAATATTGCTCCATTCTCCGGATGAACCGGTTACCGGCCAGGAAGCGCCTCCGAGGGCAAAAACAAAATAGTCAGCATGAATAGTAATTTTCGTTCGTCCGGTTTTCATTATCAAATCATGATTTTCGCCATAACCTGCAAAAGCATGTTTCAGATGAAATTCAACACCCTGGCCAATCAATTTTTCTTTCCATTTGTTCAAAATATCAGCCGGAGTGAGACCTTTTTCAGGAAAAACTCTTCCACTTGATCCTTCAAATGTAGAGATGCCCATTTGAAGCAGCCATTCCCGGACGGCATCAGAATCGAAATCAAGAATCGCTTCTTTCAGGAAGTATTCCGGTGTGTATTTCTTTGACAATTCGATCCCTTTCAATCCATTGGTAATGTTAAAACCACCCTTTCCGGCTACCAGGAATTTTTGTCCCACGCCTTTTTCCTTTTCATAAATATGCACCTCGTGAAACGGGCTTAGGACATCAGCAGCCATAAGTCCGGCCGGGCCACCGCCGAGAATTGCTATTGTTTTTCGGGTCATGTTGAGGGATTGAGGGGATTGAGGGGATTGAAGGGATTGAAGGGTTTCAGAGTTACAGAGTTCAAGGCTGCGCGTTCAAAGGTTCAACAGGTTTCAGGTGCTGCGCGAACTCTTCCAAAGTTTAAAACTTTGGAAGAGTTTATCGCCGCGCCTATAGACAAAAACCAAATTCAAACCTGATTTGGATT
>Ga0136636_10000187_pt1 | contig 27841 bp, 24 predicted proteins | sample AntDrymUQ8522106_2_FD_104653 | JGI IMG/M metagenome (GOLD analysis project Ga0136636, IMG submission 104653) | Polar desert sand microbial communities from Dry Valleys, Antarctica - metaG UQ852 (21.06) | ecosystem: Environmental > Terrestrial > Soil > Desert | place: Antarctica: Dry Valley... | reverse complement strand
TTTTCCAGCCCAAACGGTCGCCATTTCGGGAAAAACCGTACGATTTTGCTTCCTGAAATTGATAACCGAGGTATTTTTCCACCTCATTTTTAAACCAATCAATCCCGTGATCGTCAATGGTATATTTCATTCTGGAACGTTTGCGATTCTGACGGTTACCATTATCGCGCTGAACCAACAGAACTTTCTCAGCTACATCTAGGACCTGTTCTGGCAGGCAAAAACCAATCACTTCGGCCAGTCGTGGATATGCCTCTGGCAATCCAAAAGTAGAGCCCATACCACCGCCAACAGCCACATTGTAGCCAATAATCCGGTTATTTTCGACAATAGCGATAAAACCCAGATCCTGCGAAAAAATATCGGTATCGTTGTAAGGTGGAATTGCCACCGCAATTTTGAATTTTCGCGGAAGATACCGGTCTCCATACAATGGTTCAACATCCTTTTTGCTGTCGGCAATCAATTTCTGATCGAGCCAGATTTCGTGATAGGCCGTGGTCGATGGCAGCAAATGTTCGCTAAGTTGCCGGGCAGTTTCATACACTTCGGCGTGCAATTCCGACTCAGCCGGATTCGGGTGACACATCACGTTTCGGTTGACATCACCACAAGCTGCAATGGTATCCATCAAACCAGCATTGATTCCCTTAATGGTCTTTTTTAGGTTCGTTTTAATCACTCCATGGAGTTGAAAAGCCTGTCGTGTGGTCAGTTTCAACGTATGATTGGCATATTGTTCTGAGATGGCATCCAATTGAAGCCATTGTTTGGGTATCACTACCCCACCCGGAACACGAACGCGAATCAGGAACGAATAGGCTGGTTCAAGCTTTTGCCGTTTGCGTTCTTTCTCCAGATCGCGGTCGAACTGTTGATACATACCATGAAATTTGGAGATTTGCGTATCAGCAAAGACCATCGATCCGGTAATCGGATCAGCCAGACTTTCAACCAAAGTTCCTCTTAAAAAATTACTGTCGTATTTTATCTTTTCGAGTTCCGAAAGTTCTTTCCAATTTATCGTGTCGCTCATTCTATTGATTTGTAGGTTGTTAATTACTTGTCATTAGTCAATGGTCATTAGTCATTAGGAAAAAGGAAATCCCTAAATTATTAGAAAATGAAGCCAATATCCTTTCCTCTTTACTCATTCCTTTTTACTTTTCCATTTTCTAGTGTCTATTTCCTTTTTGCCTTTTTTAATATACATCGGTTTGAAAACGCTTATCTTTCTTGAGTTTCTTAAGGTATTCCAGTGCTTTTTCTTCAGTCATTCCACCTTCAGTTTCGAATATCCTCAGCATTGCATTCTGTACATCGCGCGCCATATGTTTCATATCTCCACAAAGATAAATATTTGCACCCCTACCCAGCCATTCGAAAATTTCCTTCTGTTTTTCAATCAACCGGTGCTGCACGTAAACTTTCTGATCCTGATCGCGCGAGAATGCTACATCAATTTTTTCAAGATAACCATCTTTTAATAATTTCTGCCATTCAACCTGATACAAAAAATCGGAATGAAAGCTGCGTTCGCCAAAGAAAAGCCAGGTTTTTCCTTTCTGATTATTGGCTTCACGATGCTGAAGAAATGCCCGATATGGAGCGACTCCAGTGCCTGCACCAACCAAAATGACCGGGGTTTCTTCGTTGGCAGGAAGTTTAAATGCCGGATTTTTTTCAATAAATACTGAAACCTTTGAATCGATGTCAATCTGGTCGGCCAGATAGCTCGAACATGCTCCGGAGCGTTCGCGTTCACGGCGTGTGTACCGAACCGTTGCAACAGTAATATGTACTTCGTCGCCAACGGCAGACTGGCTCGACGAAATAGAATACAACCTCGCCGGAAAGCTCCTTAAAACTTCCACAAATTCCTGTGGTGCAAAAACAAAGGGAAAATCTTCCAGTAGGTCAAGTAAGTCGTGTCCATACAAATATTGGTCAAGTTGAGCATCATCAGCAATTATTTCCTGAAGCTTCTCATTCCCAGTCTTTTCCTGGTATTTCTGCAATACATCGCGATTGAGAACAGTAATTTCCAAACGATCAGACAAGGCTTCTTTCAATTGAAAATCACCTTCTTTCAACTTAATTTCTTCTGTTCCTGAAAATCCGGATTTACGGATAATGGCATCAACCAATGCAGGTGGATTGTTGGCCAGAATACCCACTGAATCACCAGGTTCGTATGTAATTCCCGAACCTTCCAACGAAAGTTCAACATGGAAAACTTCCTTGTCCGAATCACGACCGGTGATTTTTACTTTATCCAAAACTGTTGCAACGAAAGGTTTTTTTCGGGTATACTGAACTTCAGCAGATGCATTGGCCAGAATTCCATTCGCCGGTACTGAATGCCCTTCTTTTTTGGCAAATAATTCGACAAATTCTTTCATCCACAAATCAATTTCTTCCTCAAAATCAACGTCCAGCTTCAAAACCGGAAGCATAGATTTTGCACCAAGCCGGATAAGTGCCTGATCGATATCGACTCCGGTCTGGCAATAGAGTTTATAACTTTTATCGCCCAAAGCCACCACCGAATAATTCAGGTTAGGCAATTGAGGAGCACGTTTCCCGGTAATAAAACCGTGAAAATCTTCGGCCATTGCAGGTGGTTCACCTTCGCCATGCGTGCTGACAATAAAAACCACATTGGTTTCGGTCGCGAGCTGACGGGTTTTGTAATCGTCTAAAGCGAATGACTGAACATCGATACCAGTGGCAACAAGTTTTCCGGCTAGATTTGCGGCGATAGTTTTACTTCGTCCGGTATGTGTTCCGTATAAAATTGTAAGTTTTGGCTTCTGACCTGTTGAACTCGTTGCCGCAGAAGTTTGGGCTGGACCGGAACCAGCTAAAAGCCCTTGAAAATAACCATTGATCCATACAATTTGCTCACGGTTTAATCCGGAAGCAAGATCGGATAAAGTCTTAATCTGCTGATCGTTTAACGGACTTAAATGAATACTCATATGTTTTGATTTTTTCGATTTTCTAAATAATCCTGAATCTGATTTCGCAAGCGAATGGTTTCCTGAACATTTTCAGCATTCGAACTAACAGCCACACTAATATTTCCATCCTGATAAATTGCTGGCGAAACAAACTGGCACAGCGCCGGATTGTCGTGGATGTTGACCAAAACTCCGAACTCTCTGCCATCACTGGCAATCTGTCTGTCAAGTTCAATATTGTTGGTGCACGAATAAAGCATCAGATAGCCTTTCAAATCACTCTTTTCATAGCTTTTTCTGAAGCACTTTACACCTGAAGCCAATACTTCGTCAATGATATTTTCAGCAACAACCTCGATGATCGCTTCTGAACGCAGCAAAATAATAATCTTTTTCAAAGCGCTATGTCCACCGCCAATAACCAGTATTTTTCGGTCTGAGATATCGAGCGATATGGGTAAAAAATTTCGTTTCATGCCATTTTATATTTGATAATCGACTTTTGATTGTTTTATCCGTCCGAAACTTATTCGGTTCCAGGTTCGCTCATGAAAATAATACAAAACCATCTTTGTAAACACTTCAACACCGCCGATGGTTAAGGCAAAATCAAGTTTCCCGGTGACAATCCATGATATTAGAAAAGTATCGATAGTTCCAATGGTTCGCCATGAAACTGATTTTACAATACTTCGGTACGATTTTTCACTCATTTGTGGTCTGTTAAAATTCAAAAAAAAAGCTCTTCCGGATTTCAGAAGAGCTTAAATATATGTTGGCAACAATTTACCTATATCCTATTCACCTTCTGAACCACCAAATGACAGCACATATACATGGTATTCCACATAGTACATGAAAGATTCATTTTTGCCATTTCAGAAGAAATCATCATCATAAATAAAAGACTTTGTGATCTGTAATTATTCAATACTGCAAAAGTAAATTCAATTTTCACATTTCAAAACAAATTGATATTTATTTTTTGTTAATTCTTACAATCCGGAAAAACGAAGGCTATATTTGTTTCAGTTTTAATTGACAACATGTATAACGCCACTGTATACTATTTCAATCCAACCTGCGAATTGGCAGTGGCCAATGGTTCGTTTAGTTATATGCCTCCCCTTCTGTTGCAGGAAATGGAAAGCGATCTATCCATTCTTCCTTTTGCTTTTGGAACTGAAAAAGATTTTATTCTGACTGAAAACCCACCATCTGAAATCTTTTTGAATAGTCTAAAAAATGCGGGTTTAAATTTACCTCGTTTTTGCAGTTTAGATGAACTGGAATCCATGCCAGAGGGTACTTTTGATACCATCGTTCCCTGGGGTTGGAGTCCGGCTGCCCATTTCAAACTCAAAAACCTGAAACAAAAATGTAGCGAGAAATTTAAAACAAGTCCTGTTTTTAACTGGAAAACAGAGCACCGATTACTTTACGAGCGTTCGACTTCTTTGAATTTTCTACATGAAATACTAAATAATAATCCTCCGGATTGGTTGATTGACCAAGCCATGTGTGGAGAAAAAGTAGAAAGCTGCGACGAAATTGACACCATGCTTTCAAAACATTCGTCAGTGGTTCTAAAAGCTCCTTTAAGCTCATCAGGTCGCGGAATCCAGATTATTCGAAAATCAAAATTAAACGCATCAAACAAACAATGGATTTCTGGAATATTAAAACATCAAAACTATCTGATTGCAGAGCCATATCTCGAAAAACTGATTGATCTTTCGTTCCAATTTCAGGTAAAAGATCATTCGAAAGTCGACTATTTAGGTTATTCGATCTTCGATACCAGTTCAAACGGACAATATAAAGGAACATTTATTCATCCGGATTTAAGGGTATTATTGCCTGATGAAAATTTCACCCAATTAAGGGAAATGATTGATGCAACTGCCGGAATATTAAAGGAAGCTTTGTTAAAATCAGAATATGCAAAATATTACAGCGGATATCTGGGGGTTGATGCGCTGATTTTCAGGAATCAAAACCGGCTGATGATGCAACCGTGCATTGAAGTAAATTGCAGGATGAATATGGGCGTTCTCTGTCTCCAGTTGGAAAATAAAATTGATAAGGAAACATCAGGAAAGTTTGAACTCAGTTTGATTAAACCAGATGAATTCGATAACGATTCAGCTATTGGATTAAAAAATGAACTTAAATTCAGTAATGGTAAAATTATTTCAGGATATCTTCCTTTGGCTGAACAAAAACCAAATAAAAAGTTCGGTGCCTACATCAATTTGGGTTCGGCCAAATAGCGGTTAATCGTATCGAGTAAATATTTTAAGCGAATCGGTTTAGTAATAAATTCATCACAACCAGCTTCCTGACACAATCTTTCTTCGCCTGATAAAATAAAAGCAGTTTGAACAACGATAACAATATTGGGATGAATTGATTTTATAATTCTAGTTGCTTCAATTCCATCCATTTTAGGCATGTTGATGTCCATCAAAATCAAGTCAATATTTGGATTCCCCTTGACAATTTCAACCGCATCCAAACCATTTTTTGCCCAAATCAGGCTTGCTTTTGTCTTCCTTAAAGCAGCTTCAAAGTAAATATTACTTGTTTCGTTGTCTTCAACAATTAGGACAGTCTTGCCCACCCAGGAATAAGTTGCATCAGTAAATTCCATTTTTAGTGTATTAATTATATATATATTTTTCCATTTGTTTGTAAACACGTTCAATAACCCGAACTAAATCACTCGAATTAAAGGGTTTTTCAAGATAATCATCCATTCCTGAACTTAAGAATAAATCCTTATCACTCTTAAGCGTATTCGCTGTCATAGCAACAATAGGAACACGATTTTGTACCGAATTTTCCTTTTCCCAATCTCGAATTTTGCCAGTTGCTTCAACGCCATCCATTTCAGGCATCTGAATATCCATAAAAATAACATCAGGTAAATCCGTTATAAAACGCTTAACTGCCTGAATACCATCAGAAACAACGATTACCTGGTGACCGAGTTTTTGCAGATTTAAGATAGCGACTTTTTGGTTAATAATATTGTCCTCAGCTAATAATATTTTCAATTTTTTATTTTTATCGATGGCCTCTTCTAATTTCTGATTTTCATCTATTAAAATACGATGCTCTCCAATTCCAAATTCAGCATTAAAATGAAAAATTGCCCCCTGCCCTTCTTCGCTAATAATACTAATTCGCCCATTCATCAATTCAACCAAATTCTTTGAAATTGCAAGACCTAATCCGGTACCTCCAAATTTTCGGGTGGTTGACACATCTGCCTGCGAAAATGATTTGAACAGTTTCAATTGATTTTCCGGAGAAATTCCTATACCTGAATCCTGGACTTCAAAATTCAGTTGCACAGTTGATTCATTAATCCCGATTAACTTCACTTTAATTTTCACATAACCTTCAGAAGTAAATTTTATTGAATTATTACATAGATTGATAAGTACTTGTTTCAATCTTAAGGGATCCCCAACCAAAAGTTCAGGCGCATCTGAATCGATGTGAAACGACAATTCCAGATTCTTTTGAATGGCTTTATAACGAAGAATTTTGATGACTTCGTCAATCTCATCATATAAATTAAACTGTATTTTTTCAAAAGTAATCTGGCCTGCTTCAATCTTTGAAAAATCGAGTACATCGTTAATAATCATGAGTAAGTTCTCTCCTGAAATACCAATGATATCGATGTATTCAAGCTGCTCTTCAGTCAATGACGTTCGTTTCAGAATATCAATCATTCCGATAATTCCGTTCATCGGAGTTCTTATTTCGTGCGAGATGTTGGCCAGGAAGATTGCTTTGGTCTTTGCTGCAGCTTCAGCCAAATCTTTTGAACGAATCAGTTCATCCTGTGTTTTGCGAAGGGTAAGGTGAAGGTTAACTCTCGCCAAAAGTTCATCTTTACTAAATGGTTTCGGAATATAATCAACTGCACCTAACTGAAAGCCTTTAATAATACTGGCATTCTCTTTTTTCGCAGTCAGAAAAATAATAGGAATATCTTGTGTTTGGTGACTCGATTTCAGGTTTGAGCAAACTTCAAATCCGTCGATATCAGGCAAAATAATATCCAACAAAATCAAATCAAATTTATGTGCTTTTGCTTTAGCGATGGCCGATTTTCCGTTAATTGCAGTAGCAATCAGATATCCCTGTGCTGATAAAATTTCTTTCATCAGATCAAGGTTTATTTGAACATCATCAACGATCAGAATTCTAGAATGTTGAATATTATCTCTCATCGAACAGAAATGCTTTATTTAACCATTTCACCAATTCATCCGGATTTCCAATCATTTTGGCAGCATTGAGCTTTATAGCTTCTTTAGGCATCCCAAAAACTACTGATGATTTTTCATCCTGAGCGAAGGTCATAGCACCAGCTTTGTATAATTCAAGCAGTCCCTTTGCACCATCAGCACCCATTCCAGTCAGAAGAATTGCACTTATATTCTCTCCTGGAAATTTACTTGCAGACTGAAAAAGAACATCAACTGAAGGTCTATGCCTGTTTACCAACGAACCCATTTCGATATTGCATTTGTACAGACCATTTTCTTTGATTAGCCGCAAGTGATTAAAACCATTGGCAATATACGCAAAACCTTGTTGAATAATATCACCTTGCTCTGCTTCTTTCACATTTAGCTTACTTTCCGTATTCAGCCGCCTGGCAAAAGCTCCGGTAAATTCGCCAGGCATATGTTGAACAATTAAAATTCCCGGGAGATCAGTCCTTAAGTTTTTTAAAATTCTGGAAATAGCTTCAGTTCCGCCGGTTGAGGCACCCAATAAAATTATTTTTTTAGATGGACTATTTGGTATTTGCTGTAAATTTTCAGCTTCCTGATGCAAATCTGTTGAAACTTCTCCTTTAATTACATCAGGTTTATACCGAATTCGGGCTGACATTGCTGAAGCTTTTATGGCATCGGTAATCCGGATACAATATTCTTCAAACTGCTCATGATCCGACATTTTGGGTTTGGTTATGATTTCACTTGCTCCAAGTTTTAAGGCCTTGATTCCAATGTCGGATCCTTCGATAGCGACTGAAGAAATTACAACTACCGGAATTGGATGTTGTTTCATCAGTTTTCCCAAAAAGGTAAGCCCATCCATCCTGGGCATCTCAATATCGAGGGTAATTACATCAGGAAGGTTTTCTGCAATTTTCGCTACTGCCTCAAACGGGTCAGATGCAAGTCCAATAACTTCAATTTCAGGGTCATCACTGAGTATTTGCATCAATGCATTTTGTACCGAAACTGAATCGTCAACAATCAAAACTTTAATCTTTTGAATCATTTTGAGTCGTTTTTAGCAGATACTTTTGCAAGACTTCGCCAGTCGCTGAATTAAAATAGATTTTCCGTCCGAGTTTCCCACCTGTGCTTGAACTCTTAACTAAAATATCCATTTCACCAATCAATTTGCAGGCAAGTTCTATGTTACGCTGTCCAACATTATAAATAGAATAATGTTCACCAAGCAATTCGCCGCCCCCAAATATTTTACACACCATATCTTCCTTTTGGGCGCCAAACTCAAGCATCTTCCGGAACAATTGAATAATTGCCACATTTCCGTATTTTGGAGACTCTAAACCATCGCCATTCCATAAAGGTAGCATAAAATGATTGATCCCACCAATGGCTCTTTTCTGATCAAAAAAGCAAACTGCCACGCACGATCCCAGAATCGTAGTGATCCATTTGGGATCTTTACTGACACACATCGTTGATGGGTGCAGAAAATGTGGAATTTGCCTGTCATTGCTCATTTAAAACTTGCTTCAGAATCCAGTAAAAAATCTTCCAAATCATCCCAACCATCGGTTTCATTGCTTTCAGGAATTGAAACCATCAATCGAAGTCCACTGTCAAAATTATCATTCAGGGTTACTTTTCCGCCAAGCATTTCAGCATACGATTGTACGATGGAAAGGCCAAGTCCATGACCGGTATTGATCGAATTGATTTTCTCATCTAACTGTTTAAAACGGTCGAAAATTATTTTGCGGTCGTTGGCATTAATACCTTTTCCATGATCAGAAACTTCCATTGTCAGCAGTCCGTTTTCAAGGACAATTTCGAGTTCGATTATCGAATTTTCAGGACTGAACTTGATCGAATTGCTGATTAGATTCTTCAGAATCAGGTCGATTTTATCCTTGTCTGAAATAAACGAAATTGGAGTATCTGGATTTAAAGTATTGACGCAATGAATCAACAGTCGAATATTCTTTTTGTGCAAAAGAGCCTCGAAATACTGGCTAAGTTGCTTGCCCAATTCATCGGGTACGAATGAGGTGTGTTTAAGGTCATCTTTTCCTGCTTCAATCATTGCCGCGGCAAAAATATTTTTGAGCTGAAAATCGAGTTGAAAAGCTTCAACAAAAATTAGTTCCGCCATTCGGTGAGCCCTAATGATATCTCCCTCCTTCAGTTGTTTTATGTTTTGAGCCAAAGCAAGAACGCTCGAAAACGGATTTACGATTTCATTCGTAATATTGCTTATAAAATGGCCTTTCAACCGTTCAGAATCGTGCAGTTTTTCATTGACCTTGATAAGGATTTTGGCCAATTCTTCATTATCTCTTTTAAGCTGCGAAATTTGTTTTTTGGAAATTTCCAACTCATTCTCACGTTCATTAATTGTTTTCATTGCCTGTCTGTTTTTGTTTTGATGTAAACACTTGGTGCAATTGATTGAATGGGTAAATTCATGTTAATCAACGACTCCGAATGACCGATAAAAAGATAAGCTCCTGTATTTAAGCTATCGAGTACTTTAACTAATACTTTACGTTGTATTTCTGTATCAAAATAAATCAAAGTATTCCGGAGAAAAACAACATCAAATTTTGAATTAAACGCAAAAGAATCGTCCATCAGGTTCAGGTAAGACAACCTCACTCGATCCCTTATTTGCTTTATAACCCGAACTTTAGGTTCGTTTATGCCTTTGCTTTTCAGAAAGTAACGATGCTTGATTTCCGCAGGAATTTCACTCACCTGCGACATCGGATAAATGGCTTCCTGAACCGCTTTTAACATCCTGACAGAAATATCAGTAGCAAATATCGAATAATCAAACCGCAGACTTTTCACCCGTTTGAACTCTTCCAGTGTAATAGCAATCGAATAAGCTTCCTGACCACTCGAACAACCTGCACTCCAAATATTTAACTGAGGGAATCCGGTTATTGAAGAGGGCTTCAATAATTCAGGCAAAACATGATCGGCGATAAAACTGAAATGTTCCTTCTCACGAAAAAAATCGGTTTTATTGGTTGAAATATAATCAGCCAAAACATCAAACTCTTGTGATTCGCCATTTTCGCTCAACAACTTAGTGGCATATTCTTCAAATGAATAAATTCCAAGTTCACGGAGACGGCGCTGCAAACGCGCCTGAAACATGATTTTTTTATTCGGCGGCATTTTAATGCCATACCTTTTGGTGATCATTTTCCCAAGCTGAAGAAAAAGCTCATCTGATATCTGAATAAATTCCGAATTCAAAGTTGTCAGGTAAAAAGTTAGTAATGAATATCAATTTTCTAAAATCTCTCAAATTCTTCATCCAGATTATCCGGTTCACCCAAATCAATTACAACACCGCGTTTAACTCCCCGTTCTGATTCTGACGCTGTTTGTTGATGATTCTCACCCTTTTTCTTCAATGATCTAAACTTTCGCTTACCGGGCTGCGCATTACTAATCTTGAAGAATGAAATAATATCCTGAAGTTGCTCAGCCTGAGCAGAAAGTTCAACGGCATTAGTCGACAATTCTTCGGATGTTGCAGCATTTTGCTGTGTAACCATATTAAGTTGCTGAATAGCCAAATTGATTTGATCGGCACCTGCGCTTTGCTCATAGTTTGCTGCCGATATTTCCTGTATTAACTGTGATGTTTTCTGAATATCGGGCACAATATCCTTCATTAGTTTTCCGGCTTCTTCAGCATTATAAGTACTTGTTTTGGTTAACTGGTCGATTTCGGTGGCAGCCAATTTACTCCGGTCAGCCAACTTACCCACTTCAGAGGCAACAACTCCGAATCCGCGACCATGCTCGCCAGCCCTAGCTGCTTCAACAGCCGCATTTAAAGCCAGAATATTCGTTTGGAAAGCTATGTCACCAATAATGGAAATTTTATTGGCAATTTCGCGCATGGCATCTACCGTTTGAATTACCTTACCACTACCATTGTAAATATCTTTTTCGGCCTTTACCGCAATAATTTCGGTCCTTTTTGCATTCTCTTTGTTTTGCTGAATATTGGCTGCCATTTCCTCAATCGCCGCTGAAACTTCTTCGGCAGAAGATGCCTGTTCGGATGCTCCCTGTGAAACCAGTTGTGAGCTTGAACTTAGTTCGAGGCTTGCTGAGGCCAGATTTTCAGATGTATTGGCCACATAGGTGATTATTTCCCTGATGCGGTTGTTCATCTTTTGCAGATTTTCGGCCAGTATCCCAATCTCATCTTTCTGATTGACATCAAGTTTTGTGGTTAAGTCACCTTTAGCCAATTGTTGGGTAAATTTGATTCCTTTGATAAGTGGTTCCGTAATTTTATTTGAAATGTATAAACTGATTAATATGGAAAATACTAATAATACCAATCCGATTAACAATTGTAAGAGAACCGAAAAATTGATTGAATTGGCGAAGTCGCTGGCTACCGCTCCAGTATGAGCTAAGGCTGACAGCCGCAAATTATCAGAATTTTGCTTGAGTTTTTCGGTGATAATCTCATCCGTTTTTTGTAATTCCTGAATTTTTGCAAACTTCTCAGCAAGGCGAAGACCTGCTGTCTCAGTTTCCCCAACAGGTTTTTCAATCGTTTTGCCTGAATTCTTTTTGTTCTTTTTCGTCACTTTCAAATTCTGGTCCGGAGCAGCTGCAATATGTTTTGACTTATTTAAAGTGTAATTAATATCCTGGATTGTTTTGAAAGCCATGACCATAATCTGCTCATATTGCGGAACAAGAATTGCAGCTTCACTAAGATTTTGCTCCAATTTTGAAAGACTCTTCGAGCGTTCAAGTAACCGGGCACCTTCAGCCAATATGCCCTTCAGAGAGTCTAGTTCGATCTTGGCTAATTTGTAGTATTCAGGTTTATAGGTCAAATAATAGCCCTGCATGTCAAAGGCGATGTCCTGCGTTCCCTTGCTTAAACGTATTGAAAGTTCTAACTCAGGAAGGAGCTCTTTTGAAAAAGTATTCATATCCTTCTTGAAATTCAACAAGGTAGCAATTGAAAATACTGAAATCAGAAATCCTGAAAGGATGAGAATACCAAATGTTCCCATCAGTTTGCTGCGTATTTTTAAGTCAATGAATCTCATATGCTGATTTTTAATTGATTAATCGATAGTTTTTATTATTTGTATTTCTTCTTCCGAAAATATTTTCTCCAGATTTAGAATGATGACAAATTCATCATTGAAGGTAGTTATTCCATTGATGTATTCATTATTAAACCCTTTACCAACTGTTGGTGCCGACATAATCTGTTCGGATTCAAAAGTTAGCACCTTTTCTACAGAATCAACAATAATTCCTGAACTAACAACCTGACCGTCCAATTCGAAAACAAAAACAAGTATGCAGGTATATCGCGTACTTTTTGTTTCAGGAAACCCGAATTTCAGACGGCCGTCAAATACCGGCAAAACATCTCCGAAAAGGTTGATAATTCCTTTAAAGTATTTGGGCGAATTAGGTACATTGGTAATTTCAGATAGTTCCAGAATTTTAGTCACACGACCAACATTCACGGCAAAGAGCTCGCTTCCAAGCCTGAATGTGAAATAAGAATTTAATCCGTGTATAATTTCTGCTGCCATTTTTACGAATATTTTTGAATCATTTTATTGGTATCAATCACTAAAGCCAGTTGACCGGTTCCCAAAATACTTGCTCCTGAAAACACATCCTGAGCTTTTAAAAGCCTTCCCAAAGGCTTAATTACTGCCTGATATTCCCGGATAATTTCGTCAACCACCAAACCGAAAGACTGGTTTTCGAACGAAACAACCACCATAAATTGTTCTTCAGGCAACTTATTTTCGCTTCCAAATTCTTCGTGCATGTTGATGTAAGGAAACTGAATTCCATCTAACTCAACCACCTGTCTGAATTCTTTCTTCAGAAATTCGTGTTTCACGGAATAAATCTTCCTGATTACCGAAGTTGGAATGACAAAATAGCTTTCGTCAACCAATGTTAATAATCCATCGATGATTGACAGAGAAAGTGGCAATTTGAGCGTGAACCGGGTAAAATGTTCTTTTTCGGTACTAATCTCAATGGTGCCCCGCATTTCCTCAACTCTTCGTCTAACCACGTCCATCCCCACTCCGCGACCAGAAACATCAGTAACCAATTCGGATGTTGAAAAACCAGGTTCAAAAATTAACTGGCAAATCTCATCGTTGCTCATTGAAGCCTGATCAGGAAGTATTCCCTGAGAAATAGCTTTTTCACGAATTCTGTTCAAATCCAGTCCTGCGCCATCATCTTCAATCAAAATCTGCACATAACTACCAACAGTAGAAGCTTTTATAAATATTTTTCCAACTTCATCTTTTTGCCGGGCCAGTCTTGTTGTTTTGCTTTCAATGCCATGATCCAGAGAATTGCGGATGATATGCATAATTGGCTCTATCAGTTTTTCGATGATATTTTTATCCAGTTCTGTCTCAAGTCCTTCGGTGACCAGAATAACTTCTTTATCAAGTGATTTCGACAAATCGTGAACCAACCTTTTAAACCTGACAGCAATACTTTCAATAGGTATAAGGCTCATGTGAAAAGCATTGTCGCGGAGCTGGCGACTCAGTTTTTCGAAGGCTTCGGAAATATGCTCCAGTTCCGGATGTTTGATTCCGGAAGAAATTAAATCGAGCCGCGACTGCGCGGTGATCAGTTCGCTGACCAGATTCATATATTGGTCAATCTTTTTAGAATCGACACGGATTGAATCGACAGTTGTTTGCGTAAATATCGAATTTCGTACAGTCTCCGCCGACGATTTTAGTAATGCCTCAGACTCTTCTATTTCTTCAGACTCAATTGAATCTTGAGTTTTGCTGTTTTCCTGAACGTCAGGTTCGCTGGAATCCCAAAGCTCGTTGTTTATTCTTGCATTCAGGAATCCGGCTAAAATATTCTCATTTTGAAGGACATTCGATAAGGCGACCCTTTCAATTTGTATTTCAGCCTGATTGGCCACAAAAATGAACACATCATGCAGTGTTTCAACATTTTCGGTTGTTGCAATAAACAGATACCACGAAATATAGCACTTATCCGGATTAATTTCTGACAATTTGGGGAGATGCTCGAACGAAACCTGGATATTGCATTCGCCTAAAGCATGAAGTTCATCGATCAGATAAAGCGGATTGGTGCCATTAAATAGAATGTCTTCGTTCGGAATAAATGAAATGTAATAAGTTACCTGCCTTGATTCAGAGATCAAATTAGAACTATCCGATGGTATTTTTTGATTTTCAATTCTGAATTCGGTGTTGGTCAAACGGGCAATTTGCAGCCGGGTTTCGTTCTTCATTTTTTCAGCCAGCAAAAGATGTTCATTTTCAGGCTTTTGAACTAAAAGATTACGCAATCCATCAATCGAGTTCAACGTAAATGTGATTACCTCTGAATCAATTTTCTGCTTTTTTGTACGGAACAGATCATACAACGATTCCAAATCATGCGTGACATCGCTTATCAAATCGAATCCGAACATTCCACCGCTCCCTTTCATAGAATGCATAATTCGGAAAATCTCCTGAATGACCTGATCATTTTCAGGATCCTTCTCCAGAAGCAGTAATCCCGATTCAAGTCGTTCGAAATATTCCCCAACTTCCTCTTTAAATTTGTTAACAAATGAATTCATCAACGAATAACTTTTCGTAAAGTCTGTATAAGTTTCTCTGTGCTAAACGGTTTGGTTAACCAGCCTGTTGCCCCGGCATCTCTGGCTTCCTTTATAATCTGATTCTGACTTTCAGTGGTCAGAACCAAAATCGGCAAATATTTATAATTCTCAAGTTGTCTGACCTTTACAATCAATTCGTGGCCATTTAAATTTGGCATGTGATAATCAGTTAGCAACAAGTCAATTGTGCGACCATCAAAATATTTTAAGGCATCCAACCCATCACATGCCAACAAAACCTGATATCCGGCATTCATAAGACTAAAAGCCAACACCTCGCGTATGCTTTCCGAATCGTCTGCAATTAAAATTACTTTCGACATATTAGTTATTCATAAATAATTCATTACTCAGTCCCACATGTTCGAGAAGGGATTTTTGGTCCTCATCAATATTCCATTCAAATTGATAGTCTACAGTTAATTCATCCATACGTTTGATAAATGCAACCAAAAGCTGAATAAAAGAAATATCTAATTCTTCCGGCTCAGAAATTGTAATTTTCACCTGACTACTAAGTAAATCAACAATTTTAACAAATTCATTTTGAATCGTTTGCGCATTTTCAAGCACAAGTACTCCACTTATCTCAATACCGACAATCCGGTTTTGATCATTCGATTTGATTTGAAATTTTACGTTCTCCATTTCCCTTTTTCATGAAAAAATAAAGATAAGCGAATTTCTTAATTTATGGATAATTTCGAAAGAATTGATATTTAGAAGAGTTTTTAATAGTTCGAATGAATTACTCCTTTTCCCGGAACTTAAAAAGTGCAGGCCAAAGCAAACGATTTATAGCCGACCAAGGGCAAAAAAGTCACCTTTTTACCTTTGGGTGAAAGTTGAAGTTTCTTTAATGGTTCCAACCAATAAACTACATTGGCGGTGAGCATCCCAATACCGGCGCCGGCAACAACGTCAGGCAACCAATGGGCATTGTTTGTCATTCGCAAACAACCAGTTGCAGTAGCAACTACATATCCACTGTATGCAATCCAGGGGTCGGTATTTTTAAACTCATGAAACAAAACCGTGGCATTGACGAACGCAAAAGTGGTGTGTCCCGAAGGAAAAGATCCGGGAGCTCCGGTTGGGCGAGGAACATCAGCAATATTTTTAAGAGAATGAGTGATGATACTTGCGGCAAGTTGTGAAATGAGCAAATACTTTGTTTGATTGAATACCGTATTTTGATGTTTAACTCCAAAAGCATCGAACAGATACATTTCTGCTGCAGGAACATACTGCAGATAATCGTCAATACTGTTATTGGTCATTGGAGTATGCTCGTGAACTGTTTCCTTAATATCCCCGATATTCAGTAAAGCTCCGGCTGTAATCAAACTTATCGGAAGAATTTGTTGCTTCCAGAATTGTTTTTTTGTTGGCTTTTCATAGTGTATACTGTCTGTTTGGGCATATCCTGAGTTAAGACTCAATGCAAAAACTAGTGCTAGAAACAAAGATTTCATGGATGAATTTTTAAACGGATGCAATATTAAAATAAAAAAGCTTACCTGAATGGTAAGCCTTTTTATTTTCGGGTTAGTCTTTGTCCTTTTTCTCTTTTGACTCTTCTTTTGCGGTCAGCTTTCCATCTTTCGTTACCTTCACTTCGTAACTTTTCCCTTTACTTACCAAACTCATTTCGTACCCTGAAAAATCAGGAGATTCATTCGATTCGCATTCTTTAATTTTTGCATCCGGAAATTGTTTGTCGAGGGAAGCTTTTACTTCTGCTGGGAGATCAGCTTTGCTGATTTCCATTTCAGTTTCGAGCCATTTTCCGGTTTGATCAAAAGAAGCTGAGGTTTCTTTGCCGTTGAGTTTGAATTCGGATTCCCATTCGTTTGCTTCTTCCATATCCCATTTTACCTTTTCGGCATTTTTGAATTTTTCGGCAAATGCCTTGCTCACAGCAGCTGGCGGTGTTTTTTGGGCATTGACAACTAAACTAACCACAAATAAGCAGAGTACAAGAATTGTTGTTTTCATTTTGATTGAATTTAAAAGTTTATATGCAAACTTAAATTTCAATTCTAAAGGAAATTTGAAGGTTCCTCATTACTCTTTCCTCTTTTCCATTGACTATTGACCATTGACTTTTTTCTTTATTTCTTAATCTTTCTCAATAATTTTCAAAAATGTTGGCAGTATGATAAGTAAAACTGGTAAGGCAAAAATCAGTCCTCCAATAACCGAAATAGCCAAAGATTGGTGCATTTGTGCGCCTGCTCCCAGACCAATAGCCAATGGTAACAGCGCGATGATGGCGCTTATGGCAGTCATCAGTTTGGGGCGTAGCCTGACTGATATGGTATAAATAATAGATTCAGAAACCAGTGTGCCTTTTTTCCGTTCTTCGATATATTGCAGGTAAGTGAATATCGATGCTTCGCCAACGATACCAATAATCATGATGATTCCGACATAACTGCCCACATTAAGCGGAACATTCAGCAAATAGAGGAATAAGCCACTACCGGCAGGTGCAAGAAGCACCAGAAAAATAAGCAACAGTGCAACTTTAATTTTCCGGAAAAGAAAAAGAATAACCACAAAGACCAATAAACTTGCAAGAATCAGAATAAGCATCAATTCGCGAAACGCCTGCTGTTGCTCTTTGTATGCGCCTCCGTATTCAATATGTAGACCCGGTGGCAGATTTATTTTTGTCTGAATTGCATTTTGAATATCTGTTAGCGTACTTCCCAAATCCCGGTTATTCAATCGGGCAGTAATGTAGTCCACATTTTTCAGGTTTTCCCGGTTAATTTCCGCAGTTCCTTTTAAAATGCTCACATTGGCAAAACGGCTCAAAGGCACCAACTGTCCATTATTCAGAAACACACTTGATTGTTTTAACTGATCCACAGTGGTTTCTTCGCGGTTTGGATAAATCATACGAACATCACAAACCTGTAACTGATCCTGAACAGTGCTTACAACTTTCCCTCCAACTTGGGTTTCCAACTGATACTGAAACTGATCGGGACTCAGCTGAAACTGACTTAATTTGGCATAGTCAGGATTTACAAATACGGACGGTCCGGCAATTACAATACCATTAAAAACATCGGCAGTTCCCGGTACTTCCGACACCACATCAGCAATCTTCCGGGCATATTTATGAACCTGTGCCAAATCATTTCCAAACAGTTTGATTTCGATGGGTTGCACTGAACTCATCAGGTCGCCCAACATATCGCCAATCACCTGTCCGAAGTCAACAATTAAAACAGGTATTGTAGAGTCAATTTGTTTCCTGATTTCGTCAATGACTTCTTCCGTTGATTTATCCCGTTTATCCTTCAATTTGATCAGGTAATCTCCACGGCTTGGTTCGGTAATGAAAAATCCCATTTGAGTTCCGGTTCGTCTGGAATAGGTTTGAACTTCAGGCAATTTATCAAGTATCTTGTCAACCTTCTTCAGCATCACTTCTGTTTCTTCGAGCGAAGTACCGGGTGGGCTGTCAAAATCAAGCACAATCGATCCTTCATCCATTTCAGGCAAAAAGCCGGATGGCAATGCAGGAAAGATAATTACGATAGAAGCAATCATGGCACCAACTATCAAAAATGAAATGATCGGTTTCTTTACAAAAAACAGCACCCAATTCCACTGGTGTACTTTGGCTGGTTTCAGGTTTTTTTCCTGAATTCGACCAAAAAGGAGCAGATAAATGACGGGTAAAATTAGCCATGTAACGAAAAATGAAGCCGTTAGTGTGATGATCATCGTTTGGGTCATGATGTTGAAATAGGCTCCGGCAATGCCTGTCATCAGGCTGAAAGGCAGAAAAATAACAATGGTGCTGAGCGACGAACCGATCATGGCCGGAAGGAGGTATTTGATTGCCTTGGGAACAACTGAATGATAGTTTTCTTCTGGATGTTCCTCGTGAGTACGGTGAATTTGCTCCACAACAACAACCGCATCATCAATCACCAGCCCAATGGCAGCAGCGATTGCGCCCAAAGTCATGATATTAAAATTGTATCCCAAACTCAATAACACAACCACCGTCAATAAAAGTGAAACCGGAACTGTAATGAGAATTGCGAGACTACTTTTAAACGACCTGAGAAAAAGCATGGTAACCAGAATGGCCAGCAGCAATCCAATCCAAAGGACATCGCGAATACTTCGGATCGACGCATCAACGAATTCAGCCTGATTGTAATAAGGAACCATTTTTACGCCTTTTGGAAGCAAACGATCATTCAATTCGGTAATTCTCGACTGCAACTGAGAATTGATATCCGCAAGATTTGATTCAGGTTGTTTCATAATGGCCACTAATGGAACATCTTTTCCGTTGGCTTTAATTTTCACATACTCAATCTGGCCGGCAATCTGAACTTTTGAAATATCTTTTACCCTAATTGTACTGCTTGCAGTGCTTCGAACTACCACATTTTCAAGCTGATCAATATTCCTGACTGATGCATCTGTCAGAGTAAGGTACAGCCTATTGTTTTCGTTGAGGTAACCATTCGACCGAATCGTGTTAGTTTGAGCCAGCACATCGCCCAACTGGTTTGGAGTAATACCCAAACTGCTCATTTTAGGAGCATCCAGAACCAACTGATATTCCTTGTTTCTTCCGCCGGAAACTGCAACTTCACGAACTCCGCTGATTTGTTCCAGAAATGGTTTTACGGTGTATTGAGCCAGTATTTTCAATTCCACGGGACTCAGATTTCCTTCCAGGGAATATCCGGCAACCGAAAGAATGGATGGGTTCATTTTTTCGATGGTCACCTTTAGACCCGGAGGCAGATCAGGATTACTCTCAATGATCCGTGCTTCAATTTGTTGACGTGCAAGGTCAATATCGGCATCCCAGTTAAAAAAAGCAGAAATTTCACAGGTTCCGCGCGAGGTGGTGCTTTGAATAATTTTGAGATTTTCACTTTTTTTGATTGCTGCTTCCAGTGGTCGGGTTACGCTTACCAACATGATATCAATGGGTTGCTCTCCATTATCGGCAATTATTTTGACTTTGGGGAAGGTCACATTCGGCAGTAACTCCACTTTCATTTGGGTGTAAGCATAAATTCCGGCGGCAACCAGAATCAGAAGTACAATCCCAAATGGGTGTTTAAATTTATGATGGAAGCTATCTGTCAGTTTTTCAGTAATGTACATTTTTGCCTTTTTGATTCATCCTGATTCTAATATCCAATTTATCTCAATTATAAATGACTGATGACCAATTACTTTTCCTAATGTCTACTGCCCGTTGATTTCATATTTTCCGCAGGTTTTTTCATATTCCCGCTCAAGTCAGTTTCATTGGAAACCTGAACTCTGGAACTATCAGGCAAACCATAACCGCCCTCAGAAACTACCCTGTCACTAACCGCTAATCCTGAACCAATAACCTGAATCATACTATCCTTTTCGAAACCTTTTTCAACCGGAACTTTTACACAGACTGAATCATTCAGCAACTTCATAACCCAGAAACTGGTTTGTTCCTCGTTGCCCAAAACTGCACTTTCAGGAACGAAAAGTGCATCATGAATTGGCTCGCCTGAGAAATGGACACTAAGGTTAATATTTTCGGAAAGTGGAATGGGCTTTTTAGTTACAATGATATAGGATTGGGTCTGATCGTTGGTTTCGGCTGATGGCAATTTTGATGAGATCTTTCCATCAACGGCGGACCCATCAGGCAAAATCACAGAACAATCTTTGATCTTTTCGATTACTGAAACCTGTTCCAAAGGGATAAATGCAATAATACGCATTGAATTAGCACGAATGCAGGTGGCCAATACATCACCGGTCTGAACAAAATCACCAACCTGAATATTCAATTTACTCAGTTGCCCGCTTAAATGGGCAAATACAGTATCTGAAAGGCCGTTCAGAATCTGGTTATTGAATTTCATTTTTTTTAGCGCTGCAGCTTCCTGAGGCTGAATAACAAACAAAGCCTGATTGGGAGAAATATGATCAGCAACAGAACAGTTGATTTGAGTAACAATTCCGGTGATCTGCGCACGAATATCATTGGCTTGCATATATCTGGTTACACCCTGAAAACTTAGAAAAGAACCGGCGTTCCCGATTACCGGAGAGCTGACTATCACATCACTTTTAACCACAGTTTCCTCCTCTGCTGTCTGCTGTCTGCCTGCACACGCACTAAAAAGGAATACGAAAACCATCAATGGAACAGGAAGAATGCAGAAAAATTTTCCTTTTTCCTTTTTTCCATTTCCTTTCTCCTTTGCTCTATTTATTCCAATAATTATATTCATTGATGAGTTTGTTAATTGTTATTTCTTTAACAGTAATAGCCAGACTCATTTCGCTTCGCTTTTTAAGCAGGGCTATCAATTCGATCATACTAATTTGTGCACGCTTCACTTCATCCTGATAGAGCATAAATAATTCTTTGTATTCTGCCTGAATTAGCTTCTCTTTCCCAAGTTCTTCCTTTAGTTTTTCAACGTTTTTCAGGTATGCCTCGGCCTGAGTTTTCACTTCATTAATTTTGAGCTCTTTTTGCTTCGAAGTTTCAGTCAATTGCAACTTAAGTTGTTCTTCATTGATCTTTTTCTGGCGTCCATCGAACAAATTATACGAAAATAGTACCCCGGCACTGGCTCCAAAATGCCGCTGAATGTTAGGAATCGAAGTTGAATTCAATCCTGAATTGGCATAGACATTTAACTGCGGAAGGTACCGATCGTTAAAAACCTTTTGCTGAGCAAGAGTTGTCAAACTGTCGTGTGTAAATTGTTGGATAAACAGCGAGGATTTGTTAACTGGTTCAGAAGCAACTACTGTTAGGTTTTCCAACTTTACTATTTCGCGGTTTCGGATGCCACATGCTGCTTTTAATTGACGAACTGCCAGTTCAAAATTTGCTACTGAGGCTTTCAGACCAATTGAATCAGATTTTAGTTCAAGTTCCAGTAAGCGATAATCCGAAAAACGATAGAGTCCTTTACCCATTAGGGTTTTAATCAGAAGAAATTCCTGATTGAGAAGTGAATTATTATCAATGTTGTTTTCAACCATGGCTTGCAGAGCCAGCACATCAAAATACTGGCTGCCGATTGACCGCTTCAATTCATTTTCGATCAGACTTAAGCGTGATTTTAGCTTCTCAATTTCGATCTGATTTTGCTCCTGAAGATGTGTTACCTGTTTGCCTTTCAGTACCGGCAATTCAAGGTTAAAAAGGATGGAGTACAGACCGCCGTTAGTGATACCGACATCGTATCCAATTGCTTTATCTGAAGGAGAGATATCGACAAACTTACCATCGTTATTAAAATATGGTGCAACCAACAATTCTGAACTTACATAACCCTTTGGAGAACGTAATACTGCCTCAATCATTTGATTGTCGTACTGATAAGAGTTGATCTGTGTTTGGATCGAAACCGCTTCAGAATTATGCGTCATTGCACTATCCAGAAAAGTTTGCAGCGTATTTTGTCCGGAAGCTAAAAATGGAAATGTTGCTATCAGTAACAGAAACACCCGGTTTCGAAGCAACCGATGATTGTAAGGTTTTACTTTGTACATAGTGAAATCCCGGTTATAATATCAAAGATACTGATAATTAGTTGTTTTTAAATGAGACCTGAAATCCGTGCAAGGGTTTAGAAAATTGGTAGTAAACTTTCCAACCTTGCACTTCGCAAATTTTCTGTACAATTGACAATCCCAAACCAAGCGAATTTGGCGAACTGCTTTCTTTATAAAATCGTGAAAAAAGCCGCTCCGGATTCCTAAGTTGAGCTTGACCCGTATTCCAAATTTCCAACATATTTTCAGTCTGAACAATGCGGATCAATCCACCCTGAATAGTGTGATTAATTGCATTCGAAAGTAGATTACTGATGAGCAGATCGGCTAATACCGGATTACATTGGATTTCAAATTCACTGATTTGATTTTCAACAATAAGCCCTTTCAATAGCAACAGTTCGTGAAATTCATCCAGCTTTTCACGAATAATTTTTCCCAACTGAATATTTTCAATCTTTAAAAACTGGTTGTTCTCAATGCGGGTCAACAGGATAAGTTCCCTGTTTAGCTTTGATAATCGCTGAACCGCCGAATACGCTGATTGTATCAACTTGATCTGATCTTCATTAAAATCAGCATTACTGATCAGGCTTTCCAATTTAGCCGATACGATGGCCAGTGGCGTCTGCATCTCGTGCGATGCATCTTCCGTAAATTGCTTCATGTTCTGAAAGTCAGAAACAATCTGGGTGGTAAGTCTGGTAACAGCATCATTTAACGCATCAAATTCGGTTATTCCCGTTGGTTCAAATACAATAGCGGATTGTTTTTGCAAAGAAAATTCTTCGATCGCTTTCAGATTCTTGTAAAATGGCGACCAGATTAAACTGGCAACTCTGCGGTTGACAATGACCAGACTTCCGGTCAGAAAGATGATTGCAAGTAATATGACACCCGCAAGAGATCCAATCAGATCTTCAGATTCGAGTTTTGATTCGCGAACTATAATCTTAAAATAAGAATCGTTAATCTTTTTACAAACAACAAGTTGACGATATACTTCGAACTCGTCTTCATTACTATTAAATATCAGTGTATCAGAAAATGAATTCGATTCTGATGGTTTTCTAATTTCACTCACAGTAACAAATGGAAGCAACCATTCAATTTTACCGCCCTGCGAAAGTTTTTCACCGATTCGCTTCGAAATATCGCCAAGCTTTTCGTCGAGCTGATAATTTACAATTGCCGAAATGACCAAATAAATCATGATCCCTGAAATCACCATGACTGTAAGGGAATACAAGATATACTGCCTGTTTAATTTCGCAAGTAGCTTCATAAATCAGTGAATTTGTAGCCCATTCCGTATACTGATTTAATGTAATCTTTACCGCCGCTGGACACTATTTTCTTCCTAAGATTATTGATATGTGTATATATAAAATCAAAATTATCAGCAAGGTCGATGTTGTCTCCCCATAAATGTTCTGCAATCGATTCTTTGGTTAGTAAGCGATTTTTATTGATCAGAAAATACAAAAAGAGATCATATTCTTTTTTAGTCAGCGCGATAGGTAAATTGGCAACAGAAACCATTTTATTTTGAGTATCCACCTCAATTTCATTGAACTGTATCCGATCGCTTCCTTCGAAACTTCTTCTTCGTAAAACAGCTTTAATCCTCGAATTAAGTTCCGCCAGCTGAAAAGGCTTGGTTAAATAATCGTCAGCACCCAGATCAAGTCCAGAGATTTTATCGTCAAGCGAATTTTTTGCGGAGATAACAATGATTCCGGTTTTCTGATTGATTTTTTTCAACGATTTGATCAAATCCAGACCATTGCCATCAGGCAGTGAGATATCCAACAGAATGATATCATATTCATAAATCGAGATTTTATCTATTGCCAGATCAAACCTATCAGCAAGTTCACAGGTATAATCAGCTTCAGTCAGGTAATTGCTGATTACTGAAAGCAATTCGGCTTCATCTTCAATGATTAGAATCTTCACTTTACAAACTATTTTACAGGTTCGATGTCCAGAATGCAGAAAGTATGGGAACTGTTGTAATTACTTTCCCGGTAGATGGATCAGAAACTACCATCAACTTATTACCGCAAACCGAAAATAACCGATTATTTGCAAGATCTAGAGCCAATCCAGATGGCTCTTCTCCCGGAGTTAATGACCATGTATTCTCAACTGTCAGAGCTGTTGCATTAATTATACTCAAACTGCTTGTATCTTCAATATTGACAAATATTTTCCCCTTTCCGTCAGTCTGCGAAAACTCAGGCTTTCCAGCCAACGGAATTGTTGAAATAACCTCATAGGAAACAGCATCCAATACGGTTGAATTTTTACTGCCTCCATTAAATGTAAACACTTTCTTTGAAAACTGATCGTAAAGAATTGCATCAGGATTTCTATCGGCAACCTTAACTTTTGCAAGCAATTTAAAGGTGGTCAGATCAACAACTGAAACCGATGAATCCTTTCCACAAGAGATAAATGCCTTGTTCATATCGTTGGCAATAGCTATCCCATGAACACCTTTTGTATCAGGAATAACTGCGACTTCTGATGATGTTTTCAGATCAACAACATTTACCTGAGAACTGTGTGAAACAAATAATTTTTGATTAATCTCATCAACCGACAGGTAATCCCAACCTCCATCACCCGTTAAATGTATCGTTTGGCCGATACGAAATCCGGATTTTTGGCCATAGATAGACTGAAAAAACAAACTTGACAACAGGAATATTCCGGCAAAAAGCAACAATTTGTTTTTCATAATTTGAGATTTAATCTGTTTTATTGAAACCTTATCGGATTTGCGCAAAACATAACATGTGATGGATATTACATCTGATGGATCAGATTATAAATTAAGGTCTTAAATCTAAAGAAAATCTAAAGATGAAATTTTTAAGGAAGGACTCTTCCGAAATAGCCGATAGATCTATCTGACCACCAACATTTGTCTTGAAAATTCGGCATGATTTCCAACCAACATCTTGCAAATATAAACACCGGGGTCAACCAGCAAATTTGCCTCATTACGGGCATTCCATGATACAGAATGTTTTCCAACCGGCAATTCCCCATCAACCATCTGCCTGATTATTTGACCATTGATGCTATATATTTCAAGGACTACTTTGGACTTAGCAGTTAATTCAAACGTGATATTGGTCTGAGTGCTAAATGGATTCGGATGATTATCCAGTTGGCTGTTGTTCTGCTTCAAATCGCCCACAGAAGTTGTCGGATCGAAATTAAAATCGTTATACCTGGTAAAGAAATCAGGACCAAGATATTCGGGTAAAGAGGCCAATCCGTAGAGCATGGTTGAAAAGTCGACTGCCTGCACATAAGAAGTTCGTTGAGCCGGAAGTTTTAATTTATATCGCCAGAGAAATTCACGAGTAGTCCCGGGTATTTTATAGACTCCGCTTCCTTTGCCGCCATCAAATAGTGCAATCAAATCGTTCCTGACTTCCGGATTGGTCGGACCAAAACCAGCCATGATATGCGGTGATACTATTTTTTGAGAATTATTATTGACAGCATTCGCCGAGTAGCCACCATTTGGATCTTCACCGGCTCCACAACCCCAGGCGATTTTCTCGATTGCTGAAGTCTGCCACCAGGTTTTGTCAGCAAAAGCCATATTTTTAAAAAAGTTCATGTAATCTCCATTTGTTCCGAAATAATGGCAGTAATAATAACAGAATTGCACATGAAACGAGGGTTGGGCAAAGCTTCCTTCACTTAAAGTTGGATTTCCTGCCGGATAATTGTACTTTGGAAGGCTGTTGGCATTGTTGTACTTATCATTCCAATAGGTTTGCGCACTGGCATACCTTGGAAACGACGAATTCGAATTTTTGGCGAACCAGGCCAGAAACATATACTCATTGAAAGGATTTGCTACAACAGTTTGGTTTCCATTATCATCCAATACCATGAACATTTGGTCACCATTTGTAGAAATTGCCGCAGTAAAATCCATCGAATTCAACAAAGTATTGGTCTTCTCAACAATTTCAGCATTGTTATGAAAATAGTTTCTACAAAACAAAAATCCTGCCGCCAGAATTGCATTGTCAATGGTGCTGAACTCTTCTGTCCAAACCCATGAACCATCGGTAGGTTTGAAATAGCGGTGAAACAATCCATTTGCATTGGTTGCTCCGGGAGTATTTTTCAACCTGATCCATTCTCTGATCGTGGTTAAAGCTTTGCTTTCAGCATTTGCATCCCAATTTATGGCATCCCCGTTTTTTTTGTACATCGCATCCGAAATACACAACGAGATCAGTCCAACTCCATTTGCATTGAGCGCGGCAGGCTTGGCTCCGGCGGCGCCAAGAGCCAATGCATCCAGATAAATTCCTCCAGGTAACCGCATAGCATCAATCACCTTGCTGCTATTTTGAAACAAATTGGTAATTATGGGGTCATCTGTTTGCGAACGAACCAGACTGCACGAAAACAATGCAATAGCTATGATTAATAATCGTCTACTTATTTTGTGTATCTGCTCCTGAAACTTTATATTTTTCGATTTCATCTTCAATAAAATTAGAGATTATAAAACTACGAAATTATGAAGGCTTAAGCAGGAAGCTGAAATATATTTTCAATTTCATGTTTTTCTCAATTTGATTGCTTTTTTAAGAAACCAGTCAAACACCTAAAAATAAGGAAATATATTATAAAACATATCCTAAAAAATATAACTCCTGAAAAACAAGCCATTAGATATTTATAAATCCAATGAGAAATTGAACATTAATTAATTATTAAAAAATCATAAATAGAGTTAATAAATAACCATTATATTAGCAACCGATTAGAAATAATCAAAACCTTTTCTCTTTTAACCAATATCTATTTTCGATCGAACTAAACTAAATTAGGACAAAGGATTATCAGGCTCTGATGATCCTTTTCTATTTTTCACCCATTCACAGAAACAAACCAGTTCTCATCTCCCGAAATGCTTCTTATTCCGATAGCAAAAAATCTATCTTTGAAAAAATCTGATTTCGAGTTAATACTTTGCCAATAAACAATCTATCCAAATGGAGAAGCACCTTAAACGAATTATTGTATATCCCATTTACACCTTGATGTTTGGACTTCGAATGAAACCAGTCTGACTATCGCTCCCATTAGCCAAAGCACAACTAATCAAGATTTTACATTTACTCCAATAACTTTAAACGGTTGGAAAAGTTATGACATTTCGCTGGCTTCAGTAAAAACAAAATGGTTATCGGTAAGCGATATTTTCCAGTTTATCATGAAAGGTGCCGGAGGACATACCATCTATATCGACAATATCTATTTCTACAACGACATGGTTGACGAAGATACCGAAG
>Ga0136636_10000186_pt1 | contig 27861 bp, 24 predicted proteins | sample AntDrymUQ8522106_2_FD_104653 | JGI IMG/M metagenome (GOLD analysis project Ga0136636, IMG submission 104653) | Polar desert sand microbial communities from Dry Valleys, Antarctica - metaG UQ852 (21.06) | ecosystem: Environmental > Terrestrial > Soil > Desert | place: Antarctica: Dry Valley... | reverse complement strand
CAAATTACAACTGATGGTGTATTTAGTTACGCTTTGAATATTCAGATTCAAAATCAAGCAACAGGTGCTGCCGAAAAATATGTTGCAACAACGGTTACCGGGCCTCTCGAATTTGCAGGTGCTTCTTATAATCTTTCAGGAACACTCTCACCGAATGGAGCCAATCCTACGGTAAGTATTACGGCTCCTGGTGATGGAGCTAAATTAAATATAGCAGACAAAGTTCCCTTTACAGCTAATGCCGCTGATGCTGATGGTACAATTGCCAAAGTTGAATATTTTAGAAACAATGTTAAGATTGGAGAAGCATCAACTTCACCATACCTATTCAATTGGACCAGTATTGCTGGTGGAGCTGTAATAAAAGCCGTTGCTTACGATTATGAAGGAAATTCTACTACTTCTTCAACAATAAATATTGAGGTTGGTAATATTTTACCTACAGTAAGTATTATATCACCTGCTGGTGGAAGTAAATTCATAACAGGTGATATCGTTACAATTAACGCCACTGCTGCAGATACTGATGGCTCAGTTGACAAGCTTGAGTTTTTTATTGATGGTGTAAGTATTGGCACTGATAATACCTCGCCATATTCAATTGATTGGGTTGCAACAAAAGATGCCTTATTATTAACGGCTGTTGCTACAGATAATCAGGTTGGAAGTACTACTTCAGATGCTATTTCTATATCGGTTGCTGATAACCAGGCGCCCACAGTTAGCATAACTGCACCTGCTAATAATGATCAGATTCACAAGGGTAATGCTTATTTATTAACTGCTGCACCAGCTGATATTGATGGCACAATAACCAAACTTGAATTTTTTATTGATAATGTGAAAATTGGCGAAGCAGTATCTGCACCATGGCAGTACAACTGGTCTGGTAGTTCAACATTAGGTAATTATAGCATAACAGCAAAAGCATACGACGACAGAGATGCCTCAACCATATCTCATGCAGTTTCAATTTCTGTTGTAGAAGGCAATTTGCTGCCTTCGGTAAGCTTAAATTCTCCAACTGCAAATGCATTTTATAAATCAGGTGATGCAGTTGGAATCACAGCTGATGCAACTGATATTGATGGTTCAATAACTCAGGTAGAATTTTTTATTAACGATGGTTCAGTTGGCACTAAAACTTCAGCTCCTTATGCCACCAGTTTTACAGGAGTTGCAGGGACATATTCTTTGTATGCCATCGCAACCGACAATGTTGGTGCAATTAGAAAATCTGCAATAGTTTACATTACTGTTAGAAATCCTCCAATAATTAGCTTATCAACACCTTTAGCAAATGCTGAATATAAAGTTGGAGATGGAATTACAATAACTGCTATAGCAACTACTGATGCAGAGAGTCGGGTTGATCAGGTTGAATTTTTTGTTGATGGTATTTCGATTGAAGTAATCACGACTGCACCTTTTACTACTTCAAATTATACTGGTGTGTTAGGTTTTCATTCGATAACCGCCATTGCAACAGATAATAATGGTCTTAAAACAACATCTTCTGCAGTAAGTATCAATATAATTCCAACTGGCATTAAGGTTATTAGGACTTCAGGATCGGATTTTATAATTTATCCTAACCCCGCCAAAGATTTAATTACACTTTCTTTTACTGCTTCAACCCAGGTTAAAAAAGCTGTAATCACAATCATGGATATGTCTGGAAGGATAATCTCAAATAGTAATCTGGAAGTAGCAAGCGAAGCGTATCAGAAAGAGATCAATATTTCGTCTCTATGCAAGGGACAGTATATCATTAAACTTTCACTTGACGGAATGAACTCATTTCAGAAACTTATTAAGCAGTAGAAAAACAGAAACGTTTTCTGCCTAACAGATTTGAATCCTTCACTCTTTTTGGTGAAGGATTCAAATATAAGGAACAAAGTATTTGAACCATTTCTGGAAGTATTGGAGGAAACTATTTTTCCTCCAAAGGCTTCCTTTATTAACCAAATAAATGCCTTCTTCCTAAAGAAAGAAGGCTATTGGGTAAATAAACCAGAATTGAAAATTTAAAATATGGCAATAAAACACAAAATATCTTAATGCATTCAGAATTAATAAAGATTTCAATAAAGCCTTATTCTCTAACTAAAAATTCAATAATCCTTTTACAAATTTCGTTCGGGAAATGAGTAAAACATATTAATTGTAAATGAAAAAAATATTTTTATCCATATTAATTATTTTAGTTTTTGGTTCTATCTTATTTGGACAGGGTATCGTCAGAGGTAAAATTTCTGACGAAAACGGAGAACCTATTGTAGGGGCCAACATCTATTTAAAATCTCAGGTAACCGTAGGTACAATAAGTGATCTGAAAGGCCAATTTTCACTCAAAATTTCAAGTCCAACTGCACAAACTATAGTTGTTTCATTTTTAAGTTATAATACAATGGAGCAGGTTGTTAATCCATTGAATAATGAAGTTATTGTTTTAGATTTTAATTTATCCCTTTCTGCAATTACCATGGATGAGACCGTGGTTATTGGTAAAGCCGTTAAGGCTAAGGATATTTATATGCAGAAAATCAAAGTCAAATCTGCGGTTAGTATTGATTATGTTTCAGCAGATATGATAAAACGTACCGGAGATGTGAGTGTTTCTTCCGCAGTAGCTCGCGTATCTGGTGTTTCAACAAATGGAAGTTTTATTACAGTTCGAGGGATTGGCGATCGATACATGAAAACCGCAATTAATGGCTCAAGGATTCCAACTCTGGACCCTTTTACCAATAATATTAAGCTAGATTTGTTTCCTGCCAGTCTTATTGACAATATCGTGATTACAAAAACTGCAAGCCCGGATCTGCCGGGTGATTGGTCCGGTGCATTTCTATCAATTGAGACAAAAGACTACCCGGATAAGCTTTCTGTAAATATTGAGTCATCTTTTGGTTATAATGATCAATCAACTTTTAAAGAGATTCTTACATCTCAACATAGTAATACCGACTGGTTAGGCTATGATAATAGCTTGAGAGACATAAATCACAATGATTTTTTATCTATTGCAAAACCTCCTTCAACTTATGATGAATTTGTTGCTTTAGGACTTGAAGATTATTTCAAAGCTTTAGGGATTTCAAATGTAAATTGGGATATTAACAAGAATACATACTATAAATTAGGACTAGAACAATTGGGTTTATTGGGTAAAGCCCAATTTAATGATCCCACAGCATTTGCCATAGCTGACAATTTGTATAAAACTGAGTATAAAAGACAGGCAGTGGCTTTGGTAAATGAAGAGGGGATAAAATCACAAGCTAAATTGTTTCCTAATACATGGTATCCAATCAAAAGAAAAGCTCCCTTGAATTTTAGTCAGAGCTTTAGTATTGGTAATCAAATATCTTTATTTGGGAAGCCGTTGGGCATCCTTGCTGGGTTTCGTTATTCGGGTTCAACACAATATGATCCAAATTCTCTCAGACACACTTATTACAGTGTAAACATTGGTCATGATACTATCGATAATAAAACCAGTAAGGAAACAAATGGCATAAGCGGTCTTATAAATTTAGCCTATAAATATAATCCCTACCATTCCATTTCACTGCTTTTTATGCCAAATATTATAGGGACTAACAATGTCCAGGATGGAATAATACATTATGGAAATGTGGTAGCAGATGGAATCTTTTCTGGAGCGCGCATACCTTCTCAATTTTACGAATCGCGTAAACAATTTGTATACCAGCTTAGATCGGAGCATTATATTCCCGGTTATGGTTTAAGAATTGAAATGAGTGCTTCATATACAAATGGACTAAGTAACACTCCTGATTATAAGGTTATTGTACCCGGTGCAGCAGCTTCAGAAAGATCTTTCAGGTATTTAACTGAAAACCTCTTCGATTCCCATTTAAATGCAGAACTTCCACTTGGCGAGTCAGGAACACCTGGGGCAGGTAAACTTAAATTCGGCGGAGCATATCAATATACGTATAGAATCTATGATCAATACAATTATGAATACATTGGGGATCCATCAGATGCCCAGTACTTTGGAGTCGTAAACGATAGTCTTAGAAGGATATACCAAAGATTCGACTTTCCATCAAATCACACCTTTGGTCATAGCGAAATAACTGCCAGTTACCTGATGATTGATAAGCCATTGTTACCGTTTTTGAGGTTTTCGGGAGGACTCAGGATAGAGCATGCAAATATGTTTAGCGATATTACTTTGTTTGATGCTATGGGATTAGGTATCGATGATGGTAGGAGAATTTCTTATCGCTTTAATAGTTTTAATCCAGGGGTGGTAAACAAATTGAGCTATCTGCCTAGTGCTAATATAATTATCAAACTTAAAAAAGGCGAACTGGCACCAATTAATTTGCGGTTAAGTTTTAGTCAGACCGTGGCCCGTCCGAGCATAAGGGAAATTTCTGATGGTTTAGCCTTCGACTATGGATTAAAATCTAATGTCAGAGGTAATCCTGATCTCAAAACAGTTCAGATTAACAATTATGATATACGGTTTGAAACATATTTTAAATCAGGAGATAATATATCCATTAGCGCATTTTATAAGGATTTTAAAAACCATATTGAATTTATTAGTTTTGGCCAGGGTTTTAATGGTATTGGTATGCGTTGGATTAATAGTCCCTATAAATGCTGGCTAAAAGGAATCGAAATCGAAGGTAAAAAAACTATACTTAAGCAACTTGAATTTAGAGCCAATATTACTTTAGTTGATTCCCGTGCAAACATGAACACAACAATAAAGGAAAATGGCGAAATCAAGGAAGGTTATGATATAAGCCACAATATGTATGGACAATCACCTTATATCATAAACAGCATCATCTCTTATACATACGATAAAATAGGCCTTGTGGCTACTTTAAGTTATAATTTACAAGGCCCCAGACTTGTTATTGTGGGTTTTGGGGATTACCCCAGTGTATATGAAATGCCTCGAAATCTATGGGATTTTAAAGCTTCAAAAACAATTGGGAAACATTTTAGTGTAAGCTTAAAAGTAATGGATATTTTAAATACTTCAATTCGAAGGACGTATAAGTTCCCTCAAGGATATATTCTTGATTTTGATAAATACACATGGGGGACTAATTATGTAGTTGCACTTTCTTACAGACTTTAATTTATAAACTATTATACAATGAAAGGCTTTATAACATTATTAATAGCATTCTCTATTTTCACCTCCATGTATGCTCAAATGGAAAATGTGATTGTGGAAAAATATTACATTTCGGATACTAACGATGCAAAATATATTCAATATATATATGATGCAAATGACAATATCACAGATTCAATAGTACTTGAGGAAGGTTCAACAAGCTATCGCGTTTTCGTGCAAATGGCTTCAGGTTGTAAAATCATGAAAGTATACGGTGACGCAAACCACACCTTAATGTTTGCTACCACAAGCAGTTTTTTTAATCATGCCGATTTTGGTTCGAGCTTTGGAAAAGATATTAAAACGTCTAACCTAAGGAAAGATCTGGTTGCCTTAGATACATGGTTAACTCTCGGGCAGGCTTCTTCAACAAAAATGGGGATAATGAAAAACGAGGACACCGATGGTTCTGTGGTTGGAGGAGCAAACAATAATGTTGGATTACTTGCCAATAACAATCCATCTGCAGGGGTGCCTATAACCGATTCAGATGGACTTTTTGCCTCTAGTGCTTTACCTGACAAGTGGGCTGTAGGAGGATTTACAGATCCTGTTTCCAACGAAGATTCAACCGTTTTTGGTTTTTTAAAGCATGGCAATCAATTTACAAGCAACTCTGCATTCTTCCAAAACTCCGGTGCAATGGGTGCAACACAGGGCAGTAACAAGGTGTTGATTGCCCAATTAACAACAAACGGAGAGATTTCATTTAACCTGAATTTACAGGTATTACTAAGTGATGGAATAACTATCCAAACCTATGTTGCGAATAAAGCAGCAAATGATCTGGAAAGTATTATTATGAGCCGTTTTCTTTCATACCCACTGGTAAATGAGTGCGGTTGCAGAGATTCAAGCTATTTGGAATATGATCCTAAATTTAACTGCAGCTTACCTGAGGCATGTAAAACAAAAATAGTGTTTGGCTGCACGGATCCAATGTCATGTAATTATAACCCCCAAGCAAACTATTCAATCCCATCATTGTGTTGCTATCCGGGGAAATGTGGTGACCGGGATATCAGTGTCATTTGCCCGGATTTAGGTCTAAGTCCCAGCGCAAAAACACTTCTTTACCCTAACCCGGTTACTAATCAGCTAACCTTAGAAGTGACATCTTCAAATAATTGTGAAATTAGATTTGAAATTTATAATTCCTTTGGAACTTTAATGATTGCTAAAAACTTGGGATTTGTCGAAGGTTTAATTTCTTCCCAAATGGATGTGTCAGGCTTTAAAAACGGTATCTATATGGTTCGTGTTTTCTCAAAAGACAAACCTGAAAGTATCCTATTTATCAAAAATTAGGTTTATAGGGATAATCCTTAAATGATGATTGCAACATTTGCAACAGAAAATAGTAGAAAATTCAATTGATTTTGGTTCGATATACAAAAGGAAATGAAAACAAAAATGCTTAAGAATTTATGGTTCTGGTTTTTTATTCCAATCATGATATTTTATATTCTTTTAGTTCCTACTTCTTGCTCAAAAGATCAGGAAATTGTTCCGAACTTTAAAACTGATTCAGTTACGGATATCGATGGAAATGTATATAAAACTGTAAAAATTGGAAGTCAGTGGTGGATGGCCGGTGACCTGAAAGTTAAAAGGTATAGGAATGGAGATGTAATCGATAGTATGGGAAATTTTTGGGGGTCTGGTAGGATGGATTCAGCATTATGGAATCATACAATCACTGGAGCTTATTATATTGGCCCGTATGGATTTCTTTACAATGGTTATATAATTGACGATACCAGAAATATAGCACCTATTGGATGGCACATTCCAGACGATGAGGAATGGAAAACCCTGGAAATGAGTTTAGGTATGAGCAAGGTAGATGCAGATAAATTCAACTGGAGAGGAACAAATCAAGGGAATAAACTTAAGATACAGCATCCGGGAGTGGGTTTTGCAGATTGGCACGCAATTGAAATTGACGATCCGAAAGCCATTATTGGTGTAAACGATAAATATACCGTCTGGGGAAGCAATGAAAGCGGGTTTTCTGCAATAAGCAATGGTTGTGTTATGTTTAATGGGGTTGAGGGAAATCCGGGTGCTCAATATACCGGGTTTTGGTGGACAGCTACCTCAGAAGGGAATGACCTTTGGTATCGATACCTTGATTATCAAAAAGCCAATGTATTCAGGTATTACGGAACAAGGTTTTATGGCTTTGGTGTGCGATGTGTAAAGGATGAAAACAATGTAATAAATTAAAAGAGAGATAAATTCTTAACAGGGTTTATTCATTTTTTTGATAATAGATGTGGTTGAATAACCTTCCACAAATTGAATAGTAATAACCTGCCCCTTATTCTCTGTAACAACATCATAACCAACTATTTCATCGGCTTTATAATCTCCGCCCTTAATAAGAAAATCAGGTTTAATGAGTTTAATTAGTTCCAACGGTGTTTCCTGAGGGAAAAGTACAACCAGATTAACAAATTCAAATGAGGCCATTATCTGGGTTCTTGACGATTCATCCTGCAAAGGACGACTTGGCCCTTTGAGTTTTTGTACAGAACTGTCGGTATTCAGAGCAACAATAAATTTTTGTCCAAAATCGGAGGCTTTGGAAAGTAATTCAATATGCCCGCGATGAATAATATCGAAGCAACCGTTAGTAAAAACTATTTTTTGCCCGGCTTTTTTCCAGTCTTCAATAATACCTGGAATCATTGACCAATCCTTGATTATTTTATTATTTATTTTGTCGAGGGAGTTCATTTTCCAGGTACAATAGTGTTCTGTATGGATTTTGAATGTATACTCGTTTTAACCCGTTTTTTGCGGGAAACCAGAAGTATAAAAGAAAGGGAGCCGAGCAATATTGCGAAAAGTGCTTGAGAACTGTGCGCTATTGTTGCATATACAAGGCCATCTTCAATTGAAATAAACGCAAAAACTGAGGCGAGTCCTCTTGAAACGATCCAATGAAATGCTCCAATTCCGCCTTGCACAGGGGCCGACATACCCAATCCCCCGATAACCAGAATAAACAAACCATCTAAAAGGTTAAGGCCGGAAGTTGCAGGTACAGCAAATACTACGACCCAAGTCATCATCAGATACAGAAACCAAATCAATACAGAGAAAAATATAAATTCCCAGCGGCGTTTCATCTGGTAAACTGTCTTTAGTCCGGAAAGCACGCCCTTAACCATGTTTTTCACTTTATTTACTAGAACAATTTTAGCCAGTTGTTCTCTAAAAATGAAATACAAGGCAATAAAGCCAATGAAGGAACCTGCAATTAAAATCCAAATAAACCAAGAAAAGTGAAGAGTAGAGGATACTTTTTCTGAAAGAGGGATAAAAACTGAGTTTCCGAGAAAGGCACCAAAGGTATCCAAACGAATAATAAGTAAAAAGATCAGTAAAATCAGTAAAGATAGAAGGTCAACCGCTCTTTCAACAATAACCGTTCCAATCAGTCTGTCGACAGGTATTTTTTCTTTTTTTGCAAGACTTGCGCAGCGGGTTATTTCACCAATTCTGGGGAAGGCGAAGTTTGCAAGGTATCCAACCATAAGTGAATAGAAAGTGCTTGACAACGGGGGATTATGTTTCAGCGGTTCAATAAGAATATTCCATCTGTATGCCCTTGCCAGATATGCGAGAAAGGCAAAAAACAGCGAAAGTACTACCCACCAGTAATTCACGCTTTTCAGATCCTGAATAATTTTCTCAAAGCTGATTCCCTTAAAGGCAAAATACATCAGGATTACTCCGAATGAAAGGAATCCCATGAATTTCAGAGCTTTTATAATGAAATTTCTCAAAATAAGATCAGATTAGTTTATTTGTGGATGTGTCGGGGAAGACAACGCTGGGCTTGAAAGTTTTAGCCTCTTCAAAATCCATGCTCGCATAAGAAATAATAATTACAACATCACCAACTGCAACTTTTCTTGCTGCCGGTCCATTAAGACAAATCTGTCCGCTATTACGTTCTCCTACAATTACGTAAGTGTCAAATCTTTCACCGTTGTTTACATTTACAACCTGTACTTTTTCGCCTTCAAGCAAATTTGCAGCCTCAATCAGAATCGGATCAATACTGATACTTCCAACATAATTCAGGTTAGATTCTGTAACAGTAACCCTGTGAATTTTAGATTTTAATATTTCGATATGCATAATGCGACAAATTTAATCAAATTTAATATTATCTATAAGCCTGATGGCTCCAACTTTCACAGCCACGCAGCCTTGTTTTTCACCTGCCTGATTCCAGGTTTCTACGGGCGTAAGGCTCAGACTGTCAACGATCTGAAAGTATTCTACCTGAAGAAAAGGATCCCTATTAATTTCAGAAATCACCCATTCTGTAAGTTGTATAACATTCATTGACTGCGCTAATTCTTTAGATTTGAATAGAATTGCAGAAATAGTTGCAGCGTGCAATCTTTCTTCATCCGAGAGGAGTTGATTTCTGGAACTCATAGCAAGACCATCGTTTTCCCTAATTATTGGGCAAGCAACAATTTCAATATCAGACTGCATTTGTTTAACCAGTTGTCGTATCACTGCAAGCTGCTGAAAGTCTTTTAATCCAAAAAAGGCTTTATGAGGTTCAACAAGATTAAAAAGTTTACTAACTACCTGAGCCACACCGTTAAAATGGCCTGGACGGTGAGCGCCTTCCATTACTTTATCGAGCATTTCAAAATTGAAAATACGAGTATCGGGTTCCGGATAAATATCCTCCACTTCCGGAACAAAAACTGCAGAAGTCTTACCCTGGGCTTCGAGTAGGGCAAGGTCTTTTTCAAGATCTCGCGGATAGTTTCGTAAATCTTTTGGATCGTTGAATTGAGTGGGATTTACAAATATGCTTGCAAGAACATAATCGGACTGTGAGGCAGCAACATCAATTAAGGAAAGATGCCCCTGATGTAAAGCTCCCATGGTGGGTACAAATCCAACTATATTGCCTTCAATATCATGTTTTGAACGATATAGTTTAAGACTTGCACTGCTTTTTAGGATTTCCATTTTGAAATAAATATCGACAAAAATAGAGATTAAAGAGTTGAGGGATTAAATTTTGAAGCATTTATTTTGGAGTAATTCCATAAACGACTGATTATCAGAGAAAAAATATTTACAACAGGAGTTGATACCGAATTTTTGATTTTCTTCGAGGTAAAATTTTACAGCACCTTAATGCAGTGTTATTACACAATTGATTTGGAATACATCGTCTCAAATATTTTCGTATCTTTGTATGTTTTTAAAAACCAAGAAGGGTTATAATGGAAAACGTTAAAGTTTTATTCATCTCTCAGGAAATTACGCCTTATTTACCCGAATCGGAAATGTCCCAAATTGGCAGGTATCTGCCTCAGGGTATTCAGGAAAAAGGCAGAGAAATCAGAACTTTTATGCCTCGGTTTGGTAACATTAACGAACGGCGAAATCAACTTCATGAAGTTATTCGTCTGTCGGGAATGAACCTGATTATTGACGACACCGATCACCCACTGATCATTAAGGTTGCCTCAATTCAATCTGCTCGAATGCAGGTTTACTTCATCGATAATGAGGATTATTTTACACGGAAATTTGTTTTGAAAGACACAAAAAACAAGTTTTACAAGGATAATGATGAGAGGATGATATTTTTTACGCGTGGAGTAATTGAAACGGTAAAGAAACTGCGCTGGTCACCGGATATTATTCATTGTCATGGTTGGTTTACCAGTCTGGTGCCGCTCTACATAAAGAATTCCTATCATGAGGATCCTCTTTTTATGAATTCAAAGCTTGTGTTTTCGGCTTATAATGATGGTTTTAACGACACTATGGATGAGAATTTCATTCGTAAGGTTAAGCATGACGGAATAAAAGACTCCATAATTGCGCCACTTAAAGAACCTACATTTGCCAATCTTGCAAGGATTGCATTTAAATTTTCAGATGGAATAATCATGGGAAGTGAAGCACTTTCTGCTGAAATTGAGCTAGTTATAAAAGAAGTTAAAATACCCGTACTTAAATATCAGGATCCGGAAGACTATATTGACGCTTATTCCGTTTTCTATGATAAAATATTAACAGAAGCGAAGAAATGAGAATGATTTGTCCCGAAGGTACCGGATTAAAAAAAATCATAAAGCGGTCTATCTTTAGTTCCGGAATAGTTATCAGTTTGTTTATAATCCTGAATTCATGTGCAAAAGATCCCGACAATTTAGGAAGAGATTTGTTACCGTCCTCCGATAGTATCAGAGTAAAGATTGATTCTTCAACTTTTGTTAAATCCTACACCATCACTGGAAAGCGAATTCTATCTTCCTCAAGTGAATTTTATGTTTTAGGGAGCATGAAAGACAGCATATTTGGTTATGGCCGGGCAAGTCTGCTTACACAGTTTCACCCTTCAATACTTGTATCAACAGACTCTATAAGGACTGTTGATTCATTAATTCTATATCTCTCTCCTGCAAATCATTATGGGGATAGTCTATACTCTATGACCTTACGGGTATATGAGCTAAATGAAAAGATGCGCATTGACACGAACTATTTCTCAGACATCAACCCTTTGGAGTATTATGATCCTTCATCTGAACTTGCAAATTATACATACACTGCGAGGGATTCTATAATCAGGGTAAAAATTACGGATCCGGCTTTCATTAATAAGTTTGAGACTATGCCCGATTCAATTTTTAAGGATAAGACAGATTTTGCTGAAAAATTTTACGGACTATTTCTGAGTGCTGATCAGGTTACAGAAAAGGGTAGTTATACCTATCTGAACATGTCAAATTCAAAAACCAGACTGACCATGTACTATAATGGCCATGAAAACGGAGACACAATAAGTTATGGCTATGAGATGTCGTTTACATCACTCGCAGCAAAAGCAAATGTTTTTACCCACGATTATGCAGGATTTCCAATTGCTGCAAATCTTGATTTGGCTGAATCTGGTGACACACTTATGTATATTGAAGGTATAGCAGGATCAAGTGGCAGGATCAGTTTTCCTCAGCTTGATGAGTGGAAAGGTAAAGGCTTAATTTCGATAAATAAAGCTGAATTGATTCTTCCTGTCGACTCGCTAGTTTTTCCATCACTTTCGAAAGATAATTATCCTCTCAACCTCTTACTATTCTCTCTTGGTACTGATGATGTTTACGATTATTTGTACGATTACAGAATCGATAATACATCAACCTATTTTGACGGTAGTTATAACAGGCTTTTAAATGCTTATGTTTTCAACATTGGATTGCATCTGCAATCTTATATCAGTGGAAAAATAAAAAATTCTGATCTGGTCATTGTTTCCCGAAAGAGTAACAATGCTGCAAACAGGGTAATACTTAAAGGCGCAACTGCTGAAAAATCCCCTGTTAAACTAAAAGTAACATACACTGAACTTTTCTAATTATGTGTGGAATTGTTGGTTACATAGGTTTTAAGAATGCTTATCCAATATTAATTAATGGTTTAAAGAGACTTGAATATCGTGGCTATGACTCTGCGGGCATTGCATTACAGAATGATGGTGTAAATGTTTTCAAACGAAAAGGGAAAGTATCCGATCTTGAAAAATTCGTAGAGTCCAGTGATGTTTCAGGCACCATGGGAATGGGACACACCCGTTGGGCCACACATGGAGAGCCTAATGATGTTAATGCACATCCGCATTCGTCAATGAATGGTATTTTTACCATTATTCACAACGGGATTATCGAAAATTACAGCACTTTAAAAATCAAGCTGGTTGATCGCGGGTACACTTTTCAGAGCGATACTGATACTGAAGTACTAGCAAACCTCATTGAATATATTTATATGAAGGGAACAGTAAGTGCGGAGCTTGCTGTAAGACTTGCACTTACCAAAGTAATCGGTGCATACGGACTTGTGGTGATGTGCAGTGAAGAACCTGATAAGATGATAGCTGCGCGTAAAAGTAGTCCTCTTGTTTTAGGAATTGGCGATGGAGAGTATTTTATTGCTTCTGATGCCACACCCATAATTGAATTTACCGATCGTGTTATATATCTCAACAATGAGGATGTTGCAATAATTAGTCGTAATGAGTTGGTTTTGAAAACCATACAAAACGACATATTCACTCCCAAAATTCAAAAAATTGATCTTGAAATTTCTGAGATAGAAAAAAATGGCTACGATCATTTCATGTTAAAGGAGATTTTTGAACAGCCGCGGTCTATTCTCGACACATTCAGGGGTCGAATTTCAAACGATAAAACCTCGATACATCTTGGAGGGTTATTCAATATTGAGAATAAGCTTATTGCTGCAAAAAGGATAGTAATTGTTGGTTGCGGAACGTCCTGGCATGCGGGGATGGTTGGTGAATATCTCTTTGAAGATATTGCCAGAATTTCAGTTGAGGTTGAGTATGCCTCTGAATTCAGGTACCGCAATCCACTGATTGGCAAGGATGACATTGTAATTGCCATTAGTCAGAGTGGTGAAACGGCCGACACGCTTGCAGCCATCCATCTCGCAAAAGAGAGAGGCGCAACGGTTCTTGGAATTTGTAATGTTGTAGGCTCAAGTATTTCAAGGGAAACGCATGCTGGGGTTTATATGCATGCCGGTCCTGAGATCGGAGTTGCATCTACAAAGGCATTTACCGCACAGGTTACTGTTCTCGCAATGATGGCCATGATGATTGGATACAAAAAAGGACTTCTTGAAACCAAACGGTATCATGCGTTAATTGAGGAGTTATCAGGTATACCAGATAAGATTGAACGAATACTGACTCATGATAATATTTTCAAATGTATCGCCGAGCAGTTTCAGAATGTTACCAATTTCTTATATCTGGGGAGAGGTTATTCGTTCCCGGTTGCACTTGAAGGTGCGCTTAAGCTTAAAGAAATATCATATATACATGCAGAGGGATATCCTGCTGCAGAAATGAAACATGGTCCTATTGCATTGATTGACCGCAATATGCCTGTAATTGTTATCGCAACAAACGATAAGTCGTACGAAAAGATTGTTAGCAATATACAGGAAGTAAAAGCACGCAATGGGATAGTAATTGCAATTGTTTCAGAAGGTGATACTACGATCAGAGGAATGGCCGATCATGTGGTTGAAATTCCTGAAGCGATGGAAGAGCTAACCTCACTACTTTCAGTAATACCTCTTCAGTTAATAGCATATCACATAGCTGTTTTAAGGGGATGCAATGTGGATCAGCCCAGAAACCTTGCTAAATCGGTAACTGTAGAATAGATTTCAGCGTTTTGTGTACTGCTTTTCGTAATACTTTTCATAATCACCTGTCAGCACGTTGTTCATCCATGCTTCATTCGCAAGATACCATTCAACGGTTTTAGCCAGACCTTCTTCGAATTGTAATGATGGTGCCCAATTAAGCTCTTTTTGAAGTTTATCGGAGTCGATTGCATAACGAAGGTCGTGCCCAGCCCGGTCTTTTACATAAGTGATAAGAGATTCTGAAGTACCGGGTTTGCGGTTAAGTTTCTTGTCCATAATTTTGCAGAGAAGATGAATGAGGTCAATGTTTTTCCATTCATTTATTCCCCCAATGTTATAGGTTTCTCCCGTTTTCCCGTTATGATAAATTTCGTCAATAGCTTTTGCGTGATCCTCTACAAACAACCAGTCACGTATATTTTCTCCTTTTCCATAAACAGGGACAGGTTTCATGGTTTTCATATTGTTGATAGCCAGAGGAATAAGTTTTTCCGGAAACTGGTTAGGTCCATAATTATTACTACAGTTTGAAATTACCACAGGAAGTTTAAAAGTGTGATACCATGCTCTTACCAGATGATCTGAGCTGGCTTTAGATGCGGAGTAAGGACTTCGTGGGTCGTATGAACTTGTTTCGGTAAACAGACCTTCCTCACCAAGGCTACCGTAAACTTCATCAGTAGAAATATGGTAGAAGCGAACATTCTCCAGGTTATCAGACCAGGTAGCACGGGCAGCGTTAAGAAGATTTACAGTTCCTATAATATTTGTAAAAATAAATTCAGTAGGATTCGATATGGAGCGGTCAACATGCGATTCAGCAGCAAGGTGAATAACTCCACTAAAATTATGTTTCTTAAAAAGCTCAGAAACAAAGGCTGCGTCAACAATATCACCCTTAACAAATTCGTAATTGGATTTTTTTTCTATATCCCTAATATTTTCGAGATTTCCGGCGTAAGTAAGTTTGTCGAGGTTAACAATTTTGTAATCAGGATATTTGTTTACAAAGAGTCTGACAACATGAGAGCCAATGAATCCAGCTCCTCCGGTGATTAGAATAGTTTTCATAAATTAGGGTATTACTTATTTCGGATTTTCTTTTCCCATTTCCATGCAGAAAGCAAGGTTTCTTCGAGGTTTTTTTCAGCTTTCCATCCAAGTTCGGCATTGGCGAAGTGTGTATCAGCAAAGACTTTCTCAATATCACCTTCTCTTCTTCCTGCAACTTTGTATTTGAGTTTTACCCCGGTGGATTTTTCAAAAGCATTAATAACTTCCAAAACTGAAACTCCTCGGCCTGTTCCAAGGTTGAATGTTTCGAGATTTTTTTTGTTTTTTTTGTTCAGTAAGCGTTTAATTGCAGTAACATGGGCTTTTGAAAGATCCACAACATTTATATAATCACGGATGGCAAATCCGTCAGGAGTGTTATAATCGTTTCCGAAAACTTTAAGCTCATCACGAAGACCTATCGCGGTTTGGGTGATAAACGGTACCAGGTTATTGGGTATTCCCAGAGGCAATTCTCCAATTGCTGAAGATTCGTGAGCTCCGATGGGATTAAAATACCGAAGAGAGATAACATTGAGGTTTTCATTAACAGCCACTGAATCCCTCAGCATTTCCTCACAAATCTGTTTTGTGTTTCCGTAAGGAGAACTTGCAGGTTTAATCGGAGCATTTTCGGTGACCGGCAATACATCAGGTTCGCCGTAAACAGTGCACGATGAGCTGAATACAATATTCGCAATCTTTCTCTCTTCCATATTATTCAGGATTAGGATTAGGGAGTTAAGATTATTGTAATAGTATTTTAGTGGGAAGCTGACCGATTCACCAACAGCTTTATAGGCTGCAAAATGGATAATAGCGCTAATTCCGGGATATTTATCGAAAAGTTTTGATGTTTCAGCAGAGTCTGAAAGATCAGTTTTCTCAAAGTGTGGTCTGATGCCGGTTATTTTTTCGATACCGTCGAGTACAGTTATATCAGAGTTTGAAAGGTTATCAGCGATTACTACGTCAAAGCCTTCATTCATCAGTTCAACGCAGGTATGAGAGCCAATATATCCAGTTCCACCGGTAACGAGAATAAGGGGTTTCATTTTTTGATTTGTTGTTATTTTTTTTTAAGACCATAGACCATAGACGATAGGCCATGGTTTATTTAACGTGGCTTACTACGAACTATTGTGTTTTTTCTCACATCCATGGTCAATTGTCAATTGTCTAATCTCTACGAAGCTATAAGCTCCAGTACTCCAGATGTTTAATTTTGCCTCTGTAAATCCCTTTCAAATCGGCCAATAGAGCAGGTTCGCGGACAATCCCTCTAAAATATTTTTCATCTTTTGTGAGATAATCTTCATGGCTGACAGCGGCTACTATTGCGTCGTAACGGGGTTTCACATTTGGAGAGAGGTCAAGATCATATTCTTCTTTTACCTCTTCGGGGGAAGCATGCGGATCAATAACATCCACCTCAAGTCCGAAATGTTTTAATTCCCTAATCACATCAATAACTTTTGAATTGCGGATATCGCTAACATTTTCTTTAAATGTCATGCCCATAACCAGAACCTTTGAATTTTTCAATTCCTTTCCCATGGCAATCAGTTTCTGGACGATTTCTCTGGCAACGTATTCGGCCATACCATCATTAATAGATCGACCAGCATTAATGATCTGGGCATGGTGTCCGTATTTTGCCGATTTATAAGTAAGGTAATATGGATCAACTCCAATGCAATGACCGCCAACAAGACCCGGATAAAACTTTAGGAAATTCCATTTTGTACCAGCAGCTTCGAGAACTTCATAAGTATTGATTCCCATTTTTGTGAAGATCATGGAAAGCTCGTTCATGAATGCGATGTTGATATCACGCTGCGTATTTTCGATAATTTTGGCAGCTTCAGCCACTTTAATTGAACTTGCTCGGTAAACACCGGCGGTGATAACTAGTTCGTATACCTTTGCAATTTCTTCAGCAGATTCAGGATCGCAGCCGGAAGTAACTTTCAGGATTTTAGTGAGAGTATGGTTCTTATCACCAGGGTTAATGCGTTCCGGAGAGAATCCAACTTTGAAATCCTGTAGATATTTTAATCCGGATTTTTGTTCAAGGATAGGGATACAATCTTCTTCTGTACATCCCGGGTATACGGTTGATTCATAAACCACATAGTCACCTTTTTTAAGCACTGAGCCAACAGTTGCTGTGGCACTCAGTAATGGTTTAAGATCGGGGCTTTTGTGGTCGTCAATTGGGGTAGGGACAGCCACAATAAAGAATTTTGCTTCTTTAAGATCTTCCTTGTTGGCTGTAAAATGTATATTACAATTATCAAAATCTTCTGAATTCAGTTCATTACTTGGATCTACTTTTTTCTTCATCAGTTCGATCCTTTCGGGTTTTATATCGAACCCGATGACCTTAATCTTTCTTGCAAATTCAAGTGCAATAGGTAATCCGACATATCCAAGGCCGATTACGGCAAGTTTTTCTTTTTTGGCAACTAATTCGATATACATGGATTATAAATTTAAGGTTTTTGCCAAGGGATGTACTTCACCTTTTAGTCCAACTGGATTGGCATTTCTTATAGAATATACTGTTTCAATTGAATTACGTGCATCTTCGAGACCAAAGCCATTGCCTTTTAGAATGGACTGGTAAGTCTGAGTATGCAAATCAGTAAAGCCTCCGCTAAATTCAACTTCATCTCCATTTACAATTATGGAGCGGAATGTTCGCTGGCCTTTTTCTTTATAGGATTGGGGCACATCTTTATAATCGATACTCAAAAACCATCTGACCCTTGCTTTTTCTAGTTCGAGATAACCAACTGCTTTATCATTTTTTAATATCTGAACGGTATTGGTTTTGACTTTCCCAAAAATCCAGGTCAACATATCAAAAAAATGGACACCTATATTTGTAGCAATGCCTCCGGATTTATGCTCATCGCCTTTCCAGGAATAATGGTACCAGTTTCCTCGGCTGGTGATATAGGATAAATCGATATCATAAATTTTATCTGCAGGACCTTCGTCAATTTTCTTTTTGAGGGCCAGAATAGTAGGATGAAGGCGAAGCTGGAGAATGTTATAAACTTTTCGGCCAGTTTCTTTTTCGAAACTTTGAAGGGCGTCTATATTCCATGGATTAAGCACAAGTGGTTTTTCGCAGATTGCATCTGAATCGTTTCGAAGAGCAAAACGGATATGTGAATCATGAAGGTAATTTGGAGAACAGATACTGACATAATCAATTTTTTTGCCACATCGTCTAAGCATGTCAATGTGCCTGTCGAAGCGCTCGAATTCTACAAAAAAGTCAGCATCAGGGAAATAGCCATCAATAAATCCAACACTGTCGAACTTGTCGAGTGCTGCCAGCAAAACGTTCCCAGTTTCTTTAATAGCTTTGAGATGGCGAACGGCTATATATCCTGCCACGCCTATGATCGCAAAGTTTTTAGGTTTTTCCAAAGATGTAAGTATTAATTAGCGATTTTTTTAACTAACAGATGATCAAGAAGGTATTTTTCGTGGCTTTCAGGGCAATATGCGATTCCTTCACCATCAAAATTAAGACGGTGCCCGAATTCACTCATCCATCCTACATGCCGCGCAGGGTTTCCAACCATCAGAGAATGATCCGGCACATCGTGTGTAACAACGGATCCCGCGCCAATAAAAGAAAACCGACCGATAGTGTGTCCACAAACAATTGTAGCATTTGCACCAATTGTAGCTCCTTCCTTAACCAAAGTTTCCTGAAATTGTTCTTTTCTTACGATTGCACTTCTAGGATTGATAATATTAGTAAAGACCATTGATGGGCCAAGAAAAACATTGTCTTCGCAAATGACTCCTGTATAAATTGAAACATTATTCTGAACCTTCACATTATTGCCTAGGGTGACATTTGGGGAAACCACAACATTTTGTCCAATGTTGCAATTTTCTCCAATGATACAATCTTTCATAATATGTGAAAAATGCCAAATTTTGGTTCCTTTACCGATGGAGCAACCTTCATCAATATAAGAGGATTCATGTACGAAATATTCTTTATTTGTCATGCTGCTAATTTACGAATTCAATTATTCTTTCGGTAATAAAATGAAGCTGATCCTGATTCAACTCGGTATGCATCGGAAGTGATAATACTTCAGTGCAGGCTTTTTCGGTTACCGGAAAGTCGCCCTTTTTATAGCCAAGATCTGAATATGCTCTTTGAATATGCAAAGGTAAAGGATAATATATCATTGCAGGCACAGATGCTTTTTCCAGGTGAGATTTTAGTTCATCACGTTTCCCTCCGGCAACCCGGATGGTATATTGATGAAAAATATGATTACTGTATTTAACTCTTGCGGGGATGCTGATCCCATTTAATTCTCCGAGAGCAGTATCATAAAAATCTGCCGCAAGTTGACGGGCATGGTTATATTCATCGAGGTGTTTCAATTTTACACTCAAAATAGCAGCTTGGATGGTATCAAGTCTTGAGTTTATGCCAATATAATCATAATGGTAGCGCTCGATCATTCCATGATTTGATATAGCCTGGATTTTAGCTGCCAGTTCTGTGTTTCCTGTAAATAAGGCTCCACCATCGCCATAAGCACCCAAATTTTTGGATGGGAAAAATGAGGTACAGCCAATATCACCTAAGGTTCCTGATTTTTTAACAGAGCCATCACTTAGAAAGTAAGTGCCTCCAAGGCTTTGTGCGGCATCTTCAATGATATATAAACCGTATTTTTTTGCAAGTACATTTAAGCTCTCCATATCAGCACATTGTCCAAATAAATGAACAGGAACTATGGCTTTCGTTTTAGAAGTAATGAGCTTTTCTAACTTTGAAACATCGATATTAAATGAGCCTTCTTCAATATCAGCAAAAACTGGTTTAAGCCCGAGAAGTTTTACTACTTCAACGGTAGCGATGAATGTGAAAGGGGTTGTGATTACTTCATCACCCGGTTTTAGTTCGAGTGCCATCATTGCGATCTGTAGAGCATCAGTGCCATTAGCGCAAGAAATGAGGTGGTTGCAACCGAGGTAGGAGGCAAGTGATTTTTCAAACGATTTTACTTCAGGGCCCTTGATAAATGCTGTAGAATCGAGAACTCCCTGAATTGCTTCATTGACCTCGATTTTAATTTTCTCATACTGACCGTTAAGGTCGGCCATTTTGATTTCTTTCATCACTCTTTTTTTATCAACGGATTGCAAAGTTAAACAATAACGGGGACATGAAATTAGTCAAATTATTAAAATCGTTAGTAACTTTATGTGATTATTAATATTCTCAAAATCGATTTTTATTAAATTTGTTCAAAACTTTAAAATTGGCTCTACTCGAATATATTAAGGATCAGCTACTTTTTAATGATACGGTTACACTTCCGGGATTAGGATCCTTTGAAATCAGGAAAACCGCATCAAGCATAAAAGGGAAAAAAATTATTCCTCCGGGAGTTCAGATTGTTTTTAATCCTGAGAGAAGTCTGGATGATAAAGGCTTGGCAAAAAGCATTGCCGACGCCGAGGATATCAGTTTAGATGAGGCTGCGCAAAAAGTTCTAGAATATATTGATCTCATTTTATTTGCTCTGAATAAAGGAGAATCCTATATTTTTGAGGGATTTGGAACTCTTTCAAGGGATTCTGAAAATGTATATCGGTTTGAAAAGGATCCAGATTTTAAGGTTGATTTTGAATCTTTCGGTCTCGAATCTTTTGAACTTGATCCGATTGAAGAGTTAGTTGAAGAAAAGAATGCTTCTGTGTTACCTCCGGTTGCCCAGAAAACTCCAGATAAGAATGTCAAAATTGCTGAGGAAGACAATAATTCAACGCCGGCGGTTGGGAAAACAGAAACAACTCACACTAGCTCTTACAGAACCGATGATTCCATGCGCAACACATCTCCCCCAAATGAAAATAAAAATAACCGGAGTCTTGTATGGATTTTAACCGGAGCTGTAATTGTCATTCTTATTTCCTTTGTGATAATAAAAATGGGTACTAATCTGCTTGATAATACAGGGCTTTCTGTTTTTAGTTCCGGACAGCCTGAACAAGGAACTTTTCCTGAAGATGATAACTGGGATATGGACTCAGCTCTAAACGGAGACCTTGGAGAGGCTATTGATTCAATGACATTGCAGGAGAATGCGCTTTCAATCGAGGAATCATCTGAACCTGTTATTAAAATTGAGGCAGTGACCGGAGATTATCTGGAGTTTCATATCATAGCTGGAAGTTTTAAGGACAAAGTAAACGCAGGTATTTTGCAGCAATCACTCACAGAGAAAGGCTATCCCGCACTAGTCATTCAGCAGGGCGATCAACTATACAGAGTAAGTGCCATTTCCTTCCATGATAAAGAGCAAGGACTTAAAAAGCTGGAGCAGTTTAAAGTAAAAACCAAAAATAATGCTGCCTGGTTGTTAAAATTAAAATAATAAAAACCAGGAACCATGAGCAATGAGAGTTTTTTTCAAAGAGTGAAAAGGCGGAGCGGTAAGTTCCTCAAGCGTTTCATGATCTTTCTGATCCTTATTTTTGTTGTTGTTTTCTCGTTCTTATTCTGGGGAACCTACGAATCAGGTGTTATGGCAGGTAAGGTGCTGCGAATCAGTGAAAAGGGATTAGTTTTTAAAACTTGTGAAGGTAAATTGGGATTGGAAAGTTTTGGCGCGTTAAAGGGAGTAAGTCCGATTGCTGAAACATTTGATTTTTCTGTGCAAAGAAGAGACACTCTTGTCATAAGTCAGCTTGAACAAGTTGCTTTGAGCGGCGAAAGAGTAAATCTCCACTTCAAGAAGCGGTATATGAGATTTTTCTGGAGAGGGGATACCAAGTATTTTGTAATAAAAGTAGAGCGGAGCCAGTAAAAATTATTTTACCATGCTCCCGTTTACAGCTTCACTTTTCGGCTCAACAAAAAACAATTTTCCATCAGAATTTTCCGAAAGAAGGATCATCCCCTGAGATTGAATACCTTTTATTTCGCGTGGTTCAAGATTCAGAAGGATACAAACTTTCTGACCTACAAGCATCTCAGGTTCAAAATATTCTGCGATCCCCGATACAACGGTTCTTACATCAAGGCCGGTATCGACTTGAAGCTTTAATAGTTTTTTGGTTTTGGCTACTTTTTCAGCCGATATAATAGTTGCAACCCGGATATCCATTGCCCCGAAACTATCAAAACTAACATTATTCTTTGCCAGTACCGTTTCGATTTTAGTTTCTGCGATTTTTTTGGCTTCCCTGCTACTGGTGAGTTTCAGGAGCTGCGCTTCTACAATCTCGTCCTCAATCCGTTCAAAAAGCAATCCAGATTCATTAATAGTATGACCAGCCGGCAGCATATCGATTCTCCCTGCATCCTTCCACAAAGGCTTACCCAAATTAAGGAAATTTCTTAGCTTGGCGGAGGTATCGGGAAGAAATGGTTCAAAAAGAATACCTAGGTTGGCAGTAAGTTGCAAGGAAATATTTAGAATTGTTTTTACTCTTTCAGGATCAGTTTTGAAGACTTTCCAGGGTTCAGTGTCGGCCAGATATTTATTTCCCAGTCGTGCAAGATCCATTGCTTCTTTTAGTGCTTCGCGGAACCTGAATGAATCCAGACTTTTTTCTACAGCCAGGTGAGACTTTTCGAACTGATCAAGAACTTCCTTATCAAAAGCAGTAAATTCAGATGCTTCCGGGACTTTTCCCCCGAAATAATTATGAGTAAGAACCAGTGTACGGTTTACAAAATTTCCAAAAATGGCCAGAAGTTCATTGTTATTTCTTGCTTGAAAATCTTTCCAGGTGAAATCGTTATCCTTTGTTTCCGGGGCATTGGCGCATAGTACATACCGAAGCACATCCTGTTTTCCGGGGAATTCATCAAGATATTCGTGTAGCCATACGGCCCAGTTGCGGGAGGTGCTTAGTTTGTCTCCCTCGAGATTAAGAAATTCGTTAGCCGGTACATTTTCCGGAAGGATGTAACTTCCTTCGGCTTTGAGCATTGCAGGAAAAACAATGCAGTGAAAAACAATATTGTCTTTTCCAATAAAGTGGATTAGGCGAGTATCAGGACTTTTCCAGTATTTTTCCCATTCGGGAGTAAGTTCGCGGGTTGCCGAAATATAGCCAATTGGAGCATCAAACCACACATACAGAACTTTACCCTCAGCACCTTCAACGGGGACAGGGATTCCCCAATCGAGATCGCGACTAACTGCACGCGGCTGGAGTCCACTGTCGATCCATGATTTACACTGACCGTAAACATTGGGTTTCCAGTGTTTATTATCTTCAAGAATCCATTTTTTAAGAAAGGGCTCATATTTATCAAGAGGGAGGAACCAGTGGCGAGTTTCCTTAAGCGCAGGAACAGCTCCGGAAATCATTGATTTAGGGTTAATAAGGTCGGTTGCATTGAGTGAAGAGCCGCAGCTTTCACACTGATCGCCGTATGCGCTCTCATTGCCACAGCGCGGACAGGTTCCGGTAATGTAGCGGTCTGCAAGGAATTGTAAGGCCTCAGGATCAAAATATTGTTCGGTAGTTTTTTCAATAAACTCACCTTTATCATATAAGGTTCGGAAGAATCCCGAAGCAGTTTCAAAATGAACGGGCGAGGTAGTGCGTGAATAAATATCGAAAGTTATGCCCAGTCTTTCAAATGACTTTTTGTTGAGATAGTGATATTTATCGACCACATCCTGTGGACTAATGCCTTCATTTCTGGCTTTTATGGTTATAGGAACTCCATGCTCATCAGAGCCACAAACGAAAATTATGTCTTCAGATTTTAATCTCAGGTAACGGGCAAAAATATCTGCAGGAATATAAACGCCGGCCAGATGCCCGAAATGGATAGGACCGTTTGCATAAGGAAGTGCTGCGGTAAGAGTGTACCTTTTATAATCTTTCATGAAAAAACAGGATGATTCTTTAAATAAATTGCAAAGATAATAAAAATGGACATTGTATGAGTAGTTGTTTTCATTGACTTGTGTTTGTGGGAAGTACTTTTTATAAAGGGTTTGAAAATATTATCTTTTATTCCATAAAGCTTAATATATACTCCAGACAAGCCCCTCCAACCTTGGGGGAGGGGCTTGGGGAGGGGCAAAATGGGTACATTAGATTCTTTAATAAACATTCATTTTTTCTCCTATCTGCATTCGAAAATAATTTCCTAATTTGCAGTCATTATGATAACCCCTCCCTATCTAATTCCCGGCGATACAGTTGGTATTGTTGCTCCTGCCCGAAAAGTAAGCAGAGAAGAGATTTCAATTTTCATGAACTTGCTGGAATCATGGGGATTGAAATATAAATTTGGGAAAAATCTGTTTGGAGAGTACAATCAGTATTCAGGTACTGATGAGGAACGGTCTGCTGATTTTTCAGATATGCTTTCAGATCCGCAGGTTAAGGTGATTCTTGCTGCAAGAGGAGGATATGGCTCATTAAGGACGCTGAGACTGATCGATTTTTCAAAGTTTGAAAAGCAACCAAAATGGATTGCGGGTTTTTCTGACATTACCGCATTTCATTCCTATATAAACAGGTTTCTAAATACAGAAAGTTTGCATTGCCTGATGCCCCTCACTTACAAGCCGGGTGTTAAGGAATCTGAAGATTCTGCTGAGTCGTTGCGCAAAGCACTTTTTGGAGAGAAGATCGAGTATCAGTTTCCATCATTCCCCGGAAATCGCGAAGGCACTGTAAATGCTGAAATCTTAGGTGGAAACTTATCTGTTTTGTTTAGTTTGAACGGAACCGGTTTTTTCCCTGATATGAAGGGGAAAGTGTTGTTTATTGAAGACATTGATGAGTACCTGTATCACATTGACAGAATGATGTTGAATTTGCTGCACAGCGGTTCAATGAATAATTTAGGGGGATTAATAGTTGGTGGATTTACAGATATAAAAGACAATACTATTCCATTCGGAAAGAGATACGATGAGATTATCTCCGAGATTGTTGGGAAATTTAAATTTCCTGTAGCTTTTTCTTTTCCCGGAGGGCATCAAAATTCAAATATGACGCTGATTTTTGGCAGGCATGTGCAATTAAGTGTAGAATCCGAACATTCAATGCTGAGGTTTTCGGAAAAATAATTGTACCAAACCTGTTTAAATTATGGCTGAACATAATGATCGTGGCGTAGAAGCCGAAGAGATTGTTGCTGAATATCTAGCATCCAGAGGATTTCATATCCGGCATCGTAATTGGAGATATTTTCAAAAAGAAATTGATATTGTTGCAGAGTTCTGCGGAGAGCTTATTATTGTTGAGGTTAAGAGCCGATCTGGTTTTGACAGGGCAACTGCGGAGGAGTTGATATCAAGGGGGAAACAGAGGTTTATTGTTGATGCAGCCGAAGCGTATATTAACAGATTCAAAATAGAATGTGAGACTCGTTTTGATGTACTAATTGTTACATTTTCGGGGAATGGGCCGGTGGTGGAACATATTGAAAATGCGTTTATTCCGGGGGTTAACTGGTGAGCCATGGGCTTGACCTTCAATACCATGGGCGTTGCCTTCTGAATACCACTGGCGTTGCCCATGGTTTTGATATGTCGTCCTTTCAGGGCTTTTGGTTTGTATTTTTTAGATAAGTCGACAACACTGAATTTAGTTTATTAAATTTGCTGTGCAGAATGCATTCTTTTGGCCTCATTTTTTATCTGTAACATGAACATTGAGCAAATCCGGGAATATTGTTTGTCGCTTAAGGGAGTTAGTGAAGATATGCCTTTTGGGGATGACACGCTGGTTTTCAGGGTAATGAATAAAATTTTTGCACTGGTGAACCTGAGTGGTGAGACAACAATAAATCTGAAATGCGAGCCGGCTAAAGCTATTGGTTTGCGTGAAGAGCATCAGGCGATTATTCCGGGGTACCACATGAATAAACAGCACTGTAATACATTAATTATGGATGGAAGCCTGAAGACAGATCTCGTCACTTCACTTATTGATCATTCCTATCAGCTTATTGTTGAAAGTCTGCCAAAAATAAAGCAGGAAGAACTTAAACGAATAAAAAACAAATGAAAAAGATTCTTGGGTATTTTTTCCAGGGCTTATTGTATGTAGCGCCACTGGGACTTACTATTTATGCGATTGTATTGTTGTTTAATTTGATTGACGGGTTAATCCAGAAGTATATTGAGACTTTGATCAAAGTTCATATTCCTGGACTGGGAATAGTTTTAATTTTTCTAACCATCACTTTTCTGGGGATGATTGGAGGAACAATTCTTGGTGAACCCATTCGCAGGGCTATAGAAAAGGTAATGGACAAGGCACCATTCTTCAAATTAATATATTCCTCAATCAGGGATCTGTTATCAGCTTTTGTTGGAAAGGAAAAGAAATTCAATCAGCCTGTACTGGTAAAAGTAAATACTATTTCGGAGCTTGAAAAAGTAGGTTTTCTAACTCAGGAAGATCTCAAAAAAATTGGCATTGAAGGGAAAGTTGCAGTTTATTTTCCTCATTCATATAATTTTTCAGGGGAGTTGTTCATTGTGCCGTCAGAGCATGTCAGACCTTTGAAAATGGCACCTGCAGATGCTATGAAATTTGTTGTTTCTGGAGGAGTAGCATTGTCTTAAATGACAGAACATGTTCTAAAAGCAATAAGTATTCAGATAAATTTAACATTAACTTAACATAAAATGACTATTATCGCATAGTTTTTTAATTCATTCTATCCCTTAAATTAAATGAGTATCATTACATTACTTCATAAGCTGGTTCCGGCAGAGATGAAATTCTTTCCGATGTTTGAGAGTCTATCTGAAATAATTGTTAAGGCCTCAGCTGCACAATTATTGATTTTTGAACACGATGATCCTGCAAAACAGAAAGATATGTTCAAGCAGATTAAAGATCTGGAAAGTAAGGGAGATGAGATTAAAGAAAAAATATTTGATGATCTGGATAAATCTTTTATTCCCCCATTTGACCGCGAAGATATTGATCATCTTACAACATCTCTGGATGAAGTAATAAACATAATTGATGGAGTTGCTCAGCGAATCAGACTTTATCGACCCAAAGAAATTCCTAATGAATTCAAGGATTTCGCCAAATTGATTTCAAAGTCATGCGAGCAGTTGAATACTGCTATTAAAGAGCTTCATGATCTGAAGAAACCAAATAAAATTCTAAAAGCCTGCAAAAAGATAGCAGAATTAGAGCATGAAGCTGACTCATTGTACCATTCAACCATTTCCAACATCTTCAAAAAGGAAAAAGACGCTATTGAACTGATAAAGCAGAAGGAAATGCTGGAACATATGGAAAAGACTGCCGATGCTATCAAAGAAGTTTCCAACATTATTAAAACAATTATCCTGAAAGGTTCCTGAGAATTTCATTAAGGTTCT
>Ga0136636_10000184_pt1 | contig 27903 bp, 27 predicted proteins | sample AntDrymUQ8522106_2_FD_104653 | JGI IMG/M metagenome (GOLD analysis project Ga0136636, IMG submission 104653) | Polar desert sand microbial communities from Dry Valleys, Antarctica - metaG UQ852 (21.06) | ecosystem: Environmental > Terrestrial > Soil > Desert | place: Antarctica: Dry Valley... | reverse complement strand
CCAATGGCGATAGAAGCGAGCAGGTAGAAAGTAACGAACCAGATCAGCATGATGCCGCAGACGACGAAGGCAAGAGGTTGAAAACGCAGAAATTATATGTCACGGGCTCGGCCGGTGAGAGCTTCCCGGCGGTGCGAGTGAACGAACGGGCCGGCTCATTCCGAGCAAAATGCTGCTGGGCAATGAAAAGACAGACTTGCTGCGGTCAACGGGTGAATAAAGGCTAAATCCATCGCATGCAGCAATAGCCGCTTAGCTTTGTGCTCGGCAGGACCACCATAAAGCTCATCACCGAGAATCGGATGACCGAGCGCCGCCATATGCACCCGTAACTGATGAGTACGCCCAGTCACTGGCGACAGTTCAACATGTGTCGCACCATTCTCAACATCACAATATAACAAGCGATAATTTGTCAGTGAGCGCTTACCTATTTCAAAATCAATTTTTTGCCGTGGGCGATTTGGCCAGTCGCAAATGAGGGGCAAATCAACCTCGCCGGACGCCTTGGCAAGCAAACCGTCGACCACAGCAAAATAGCGTTTTTCGACCAGCCGCTCGCGAAACAAGCGGGAAAGCTGCCGATGCATCTCTTCCCCGCGCGCCACCACCAGCAGTCCGGACGTCGACATATCCAGCCGATGCACCATTAAGGCGTCGGGAAAATCCTTCTGCAGGCGCGAGGCCAGACAGTCATCCTTACCCTCGCCGCGCCCAGGTACGGAAAGCAGCCCGGCGGGCTTGTCGACCACGATCAGCGAATCGTCAACAAAGAGAAGGGACAAACCGGTATCCGGCGGTGGGTAATAATCAGTCATCAGAGCGCGGCCAATTCAGCGCGGGACAAAATCATTGCACCGGCTATTGCGGTAAGGGCCGCCATCCTGATACCAGCCATTGCCGGGTGAGGTTTGTAGGCAAAGGCGCGTGTTTTCCACTTTGCTCGCCCACCAATACCAAGGCGCCGGCTTGGCCCAAACGGCCAGCGAAAAAACCGAAATCAAGACTGCGACAGCAAGTTTCAAAGACTTAAGCAATTCAGTTTCCATCCGGTGCATTGAAGGCGAAAAATCCACTTGCCAAGTACTCGCCACAAATGTACTGTGTTTACAATCAGTAATCGGGGCAATAAAGGCCAGGCTAAAGAATATACCTTGACCTTCATCCTTCTCCCAGTTTTTCCCGGCAGCAGAGATTCTCACCAGTCATTTAGCGAAAAAGCCATCGCAGCAATTTCTATTCCATCTTTGGCCCCTGTGCCATAATCCAGTCAAAATATTGAGGTAACCCATGGACGACAACAAGGCAAAAGCGCTGGCCGCAGCGCTGCAACAGATTGAAAAGCAGTTCGGCAAAGGCTCAATCATGAAAATGGGCGATGCCGAAATTGACGAAGGCATTCAAGTGGTTTCCACCGGCTCGCTCGGTCTGGATATCGCGCTGGGCATCGGCGGTTTGCCGCGTGGCCGTGTGGTCGAAATTTACGGCCCGGAATCCTCTGGCAAAACCACACTCTGCCTGCAGGTCATTGCCGAAATGCAAAAGCTCGGCGGCGTAGCAGCCTTTATCGACGCGGAACATGCGCTCGACCCGCAATACGCGCAAAAACTCGGCATCAATGTCGGTGATTTGCTGATTTCGCAGCCGGATAACGGCGAGCAAGCCCTGGAAATCGCCGATATGCTGGTCCGTTCCGGCTCGGTCGATATCGTTGTCATCGACTCGGTCGCCGCTCTCACCCCGCGCGCTGAAATTGAAGGCGACATGGGTGATCAGATGGTCGGCTTGCACGCCCGCCTGATGAGTCAGGCCCTGCGCAAGCTGACTGCCAATATCAAGAAAACCAACACGCTGGTTATCTTCATCAACCAGATCCGGATGAAAATCGGCGTCATGTTCGGTTCGCCGGAAACCACCACCGGCGGCAATGCGCTGAAGTTCTATGCTTCCGTCCGTCTCGACATCCGCCGCATCGGTTCGATCAAGCGCGGTGATGAAGTGGTCGGTAACGAGACACGGGTCAAAGTGGTCAAAAACAAGGTTTCACCGCCGTTCCGCGAAGCAATTTTTGACATTCTTTACGGCGAAGGCATTTCCCGCGCCGGCGAAATTGTCGAACTCGGGGTGGCCCACAAACTGATCGAAAAATCCGGTGCCTGGTATTCGTACAAAGGTGAAAAAATTGGCCAAGGCAAGGACAATTCCCGCGAGTTCCTGCGTAGCCACCCGGAAATTGCCCAGGAAGTCGAAGCCCGCATACGCGAAGCCGCCAGCACCAGCGTGATCAAACCGACCAAATCGGTGGCCGATGCCTGATCTGCGGGTTCGCGCCTTGCAACTCCTCACCCGGCGCGACCATAGCCGGGCGGAGTTGAAGCGCAAACTGGCCGGTGAAGCCGAGTCGGCAGATCAACTCGATACCGTCCTCGACACGCTGGAAGCCGAACGCCTGCTCTGCGACCAACGTTACGCCAATCAACGCGTTATCGCCCGCGCCCGACGCTATGGAAATGGACGCCTGAAGCAGGAACTACGCTTTAGCGGTGTCAGCGAGGAAGAAATTGCTGCTGCTTTGCCGGAAGGCGGCGATGAAATTGAGCGTTGCCAATCTGTCTGGTTGCGAAAATTTGGCGAATTGGCAAAAACACCTGAAGAACGCGCCAAACAAATGCGTTTTTTGCAGTATCGTGGATTCTCTGGCGAAGCAATAAAACAAACCATGCGCCGAGCCTCACGTGGAACAGATGAATGAGCACCCCACTCGCTAAACTTTCGGCCCACAATTTAAAAAAACGCTACAAAGCACGGACGGTGGTCGAGGATGTTTCATTCGAGGTCAAGTCCGGCGAGGTTGTCGGCTTGCTCGGCCCGAACGGCGCGGGCAAAACCACGTGCTTCTACATGATTGTCGGCCTGGTCCCGGCCGATGGGGGCGAGGTCTACATTGACGACATCAAATTAACCCATCTAGCTATGCACAGCCGGGCGAGAAAAGGCCTTTCCTACTTGCCGCAAGAGGCTTCGGTATTTCGCAAGCTGAATGTTGAAGAAAATATTCGGGCGGTACTCGAACTTCTCAACTTGCCAGAAGACGAGCTCAACGATCGCCTTGAAGGCCTGCTGAGCGAACTGCATATCGACCACGTCCGGCATGTCAATGCCTCGGCCCTCTCCGGTGGCGAACGGCGCCGGGTTGAGATCGCGCGGGCATTGGCAACCAATCCGCGTTTTGTTCTGCTGGACGAGCCATTTGCCGGGGTCGACCCGATTGCTGTGCTTGAAATCCAGAAGATCATTCGCTTCCTGAAAGAGCGTGGCATTGGTGTGCTCATTACCGATCACAATGTGCGCGAAACCCTTGGTATCTGTGACCATGCCTATATTATTAGTGCCGGCCGCGTATTAGCCTCTGGCTTGCCCAGCGAAATCGTCAATAATGAAAGCGTCCGCAAGGTGTACCTTGGCGAGAACTTCAAACTCTGACGCGTAAGTAACGCCCGCCCACAACTGATGAAGCCAGCACTCCAACTAAGACTATCGCAGCATCTGGCGCTAACGCCTCAGTTGCAGCAATCGATCAAGCTTTTACAGCTATCGACTGTCGAAATGCAGCAGGAAATCGAGCGCTACCTGCTCGAAAATCCTATGCTGGAACGCGATGACGAACCTGCTGGCGAAGCCTTCACTGCGGCCCAACAGTTTGACTCACCCCAGTCCAGCGAGGGCGAGAAAGAACAACGCGTCGAGCGCGAAGAGCAGGACGCCCGCGATGTCCGCGAACAGGACGTTCCTTCAACGCCCTCGGACGTCGATGACGATCGCTGGAGTTCCGATGCTGGCACCTTCACCGGCGCCGGCCGCGATGAAGACGACGACAGTGACTCTCACGATGTTCATGCTTCAACTATCAGCCTGCGCGATCATCTCGGTTGGCAGTTGGGAATGACCCAGCTTTCCGAGCGCGACCGAAGTTTGGTTCGCTTCCTGATCGAGGCGCTGGACGATGATGGCTACCTCTCGGCACCACTGCAAGAACTCTGGGAAACCCTGCCAGCGGAATATGAAATCGAGATCGAAGAACTGGAAATCGCCCTGCGTCATATCCAGAATTTCGACCCAATCGGGATCGGCGCCCGTAGCCCGCAAGAGTGCCTAGCGCTACAGATGAAGGTATTGCCAGCCAGTGCTGACCGCACGCTGGCACTCACCATTACCGACAAATATCTGGAACTGCTCGCCGCCCGCGATTTCGCTAAAATCCGCCGGCTAACGGGTTGCGATGACGAAGAGTTGAAAGCGGCGCACACCCTGATCGTCAGCCTGAATCCACGGCCCGGCGCGCGCTTTGCCCTAATTGAAGCGCGTTACATTACGCCTGACGTCATCGTCAAGAAGCTGAAGGGCCAATGGACGGCCTACATCAATCCGGATGCTTACCCCCGCCTGCGCATCAATCGTCTGTACGCCGAAATTCTCGGCCGCCAGCGCCGGGGTAATGGCAACTTAACCGGCCAGTTGCAGGAAGCGCGCTGGCTGATCAAGAACATGCAGCAGCGCTTTGAAACGATCCATCGCGTTACGCAAGCCATCGTTGATCGCCAACGCCAGTTTTTTGAGCATGGCGAGGTCGCTATGCGCCCACTGGTGTTACGCGAAATTGCTGATATTCTCGGTTTACACGAGTCGACCGTATCCCGCGTCACCAGCCAAAAATACATGGCTACACCGCGCGGTATCTTCGAACTCAAATACTTCTTCGGCAGCCATGTTTCCACCGATACTGGTGGGGCGTGCTCTGCAACTGCTATCCGCGCCTTGATCAAACAGTTGATCGGGGCCGAAGATAGCAAGAAGCCCTTGTCGGATAGTCAATTATCCGAAATACTAGGCCAGCAGGGAATCGTTGTCGCCCGACGCACGGTTGCAAAATACCGCGAGTCGCTCAGCATCCCGCCGGTCAATTTACGCAAGACCCTGTAAAGATAGGAGAAAAAAGTGAATCTGCAGATCAGTGGTCACCATATTGAGGTTACACCAGCTTTGCGCGAGTACGTTGAGAACAAACTCGACCCCGTCGTTCGCCATTTTGACAAAGTCACCGGTGTTAGCGTCGTTCTCTCCGTTGAGAAACTGAAGCAAAAAGCCGAAGTGACCGTGCATGTACCAGGCAAGGATATGCACGTTGAAGAATCCGGCGACGATCTTTACGCCGCCATTGACACCATGTTCGACAAGTTGGATCGTCAGGTTCAGAAATACAAGCAAAAGGTTCAGGATCACCATCGCGGTGAAAAACCTGTCATTGAAGTAGCTGAGTAAGTAACGATTGGCCGCAGCAGTAATGCTGTGGCCTTTCCTTTTCTGAATCCCCTATGAACCCCTTATCCAATATCCTGTCAGCCTCACAGGTGATTTTAGACCTTGATGTCGGCAGCAAGAAACGGGTATTTGAACAAGCTGGCGCGCTCTTCGAGACGCATCTCGGGCTTGCCCGTTCAATTATTTTCGACAGCCTTTTTGCCCGCGAAAAACTTGGCTCAACCGGCCTGGGTCAAGGCGTAGCCATCCCTCACGGTCGCATCAAGGGTCTGAAGCAGGCGGCCGGTGCTTTTATGCGCCTGGTCACGCCCGTGCCATTCGACTCTCCAGATGGTCGCCCGGTCAATTTGCTGTTTGTTCTGCTGGTGCCGGAACAGGCTACAGAACAACACCTTCAGATTCTTTCCGAATTGGCGCAGCGCTTCTCTGATCGCGCTTTTCGGGAGAAGTTACTGACCGTACCCGACCCGGCTGGCGTTGTTACGCTTTTTCAGGAATGACCTAGCACCATGCGCAACATCAGTCTGGTTCAACTTTACGAAGATAACCGGGAAAAACTGCTGTTGAGCTGGACGATTGGCCATCAAGCCGATCGTCGGATCGAGATCAAGCTTTCCAACAACTTCGGGGCTGATGTGGTCGGCCATATCAATATCATTCACCCCGAGCGGCTACAGGTAATGGGCCACGCCGAGTATGATTGGGCCCTACGGATAGGCGAACAGCGCTTTGGCCAGGTCTTTCTCGACCTCCTGCAAGCCAATCCGCCAGCGATTATTGTTGGTGATGGCTTAACCCCGCCCGCCGCCATGGTTGATGCCTGCACCAAGGCCAACATGCCGTTGATAATTTCGCCCAAGCCCTGCTCGGCCGTCATTGACCAACTTCGCATCTACCTATCTGCACGCCTCGCCGACACCGTCAATTTGCATGGTGTTTTCATGGATGTGCTTGGGATGGGCGTGTTGATCACCGGCCATTCCGGTGTTGGCAAGTCCGAACTGGCCCTTGAATTGATCTCTCGTGGGCACGGCCTGGTAGCTGATGATGTTGTCGAGATGGCGCGGATTGCACCGACGACAATTGATGGGCGCTGTCCCGGCATGCTGCGCGACTTTCTCGAAGTTCGCGGCTTGGGGCTATTAAATATCCGCACCATTTTCGGCGAAACCGCCTCACGCCGGAAAATGAAACTGAAACTGATTGTTCATTTGCAGAAAACCCAGGCATCCGACGATGCACCGCGGCTGCCACTCGATGCACAAACTCAGGAAGTTCTCGGCGTACCGATTCGCAAGGTCGTCATTCCTGTTGCCGCCGGACGAAATCTGGCCGTACTGCTCGAAGCAGCAGTGCGCAACACCATTCTTCAGTTGCGCGGCATCGACAGCATGCAAGACTTCACTGATCGACAACAACGCATGATGCTTGACGAAGACACTTGAATCGCCGATAGCTACTCGGCATTTACAACCTAATGGGGAAAAACTGATGAAAAAATTGATTAGCCTGCTACTTATTAGCTTTGCTGCAACTTCTGTCTATGCTGCTGACGACTGCGCCTCACGTGCTGCCGATAAAAAACTGGCCGGTGCAGCGAAAAACAGCTTCATGAAGAAGTGTTCAGCTGACGCGATGGCTCCAACCGAAAATGCCGCTTGCGCAGCCACCGCCAAGGAAAAGAAACTGGCCGGTGCAGCGAAAAACAGCTACATGAATAAGTGTTCAGCTGACGCGATGGCTCCTGCTGCCACCAAGTAATTCGTCAAAGACCAGCATAACTCGCTGGTACTTACTAAAAAGGCCATCTCAGGATGGCCTTTTTTATTTACAGATGTTCAAAGTCAGCACTATCGGTTGACGGATCATTTCCAGAACTACCGAAACAAATCCGACCGCTACCATCTAGTTGCAGTTCGTGACGTCGAACCATTACTTCCTGCTGGCCGGAGAGCGTAACGAAACTGCCATTCGTACTGGTATCAACCAAAAAATAGTCATCACCCCGCTTTTCGATGCGGGCATGCTGCCTTGAGGCTTTGCGGTCTTCAATCACCAATTTGCAGGCCAGATCACGCCCCAGCGTCAGCACCGGCGTTTTGTTATCGAGCAGAAAAGCCTTGCCGTGATAGCGAACACAAAGACGCTCGACCGGCATAATACTTTCCGGACCGGGGATTGAATGGGGGTGAGCCCCTGCTTCATGACTTGGCCAGCGCACCTGGAAAAGCGCCAGAATGGCCCCGTTCTCAGGCACAGTCCCCATTTCGGGCGCCGCTTTTACGACAATCACGCCGGGCTGGGGTAACAATGCGACCAACGCCGCGCTGCCCAGAATCTGGTTGCGGCGTGCAATTCCAGCGATCCGTGCCGCATTGTTGATGACATCGCCGCTTAACTTGCCGTCCTCTTCAACGACCATCCCGGCATGCAAACCAATACGGATGGTGAGTTTTAAACCAGAAACCGGGGGGAGATCGGCAATTCGCTGCTGCATGTCGATGGCGGCCTGGCAGGCCTCCTCGGCCAAATCGAAGGTAGCAAGCAATTCATCGCCAACTATCTGGGCGGTGCGGCCACGATAGCCACCAATCGAACGATTCATCCGCTTCAGGCAACGCTCAACAGCGTACATGGCCTCCGTATCCCCAAGGCGCTCGAACAAGCCGGCGCTTCCGGATACATCGGCAAACATGACGATCAGTTTTCGTTGCGTGACGCTCATTAGCCGCTGACAACTCGTAATCTGTGCAAAATCCGATTATATGACGAATAAGGCATCTTCCGCATTATGCCTTTTGGCTTATCTCGATCATGCCGCTGAGCGGCATTTCCGGGGTGTCAAACGCAATATCACCTTCTTCGACGGACGTTTCCAAGGTTAGGCCGGGGAAATCGAAGAGTTTATTGTCCGCTAAATGCGATGGAACAATATTTTGTATGGCGGTAAAAACTGACTCGGTTCGCCCGGGGAAACGCCGATCCCAATCTTCCATCATTTCCCGGATTTTCTGGCGTTGCATGTTGTCCTGCGAACCACAGAGGTTGCAGGGAATAATTGGAAACTCCATACCACGGGCGAATTTGGCGATCTGGTTTTCGGCACAATAGGCTAATGGCCGAATTACCACATGCGCCTTGTCATCGGTTACGAGTTTCGGCGGCATTGCTTTCAATTTGCCGCCAAACAGCATATTGAGGAAAAGCGTATGAACCATGTCATCACGGTGGTGACCAAGCGCAATCTTGTTGGCGCCCAATTCCTTCGCTGTACGATAAATCACCCCGCGACGCAGTCGTGAACAAAGCGAGCAGGTCGTTTTTCCTTCTGGAATTTTTTCCTTGACCACCGAGTAGGTATCCGCTTCAACAATACGATATTCGATACCGATTGATTTAAAGTAGGCGGGCAAAATATCCGCCGGAAAACCCGGTTGCTTCTGGTCGAGATTCATCGCGATCAGGCGAAATTTGATTGGCGCACGCTGTTGCAGCGCCATCAACATGGCAAGTAGTGTGTAGGAGTCTTTGCCGCCGGAGCAGCAAACCAGCACGGTATCGCCATCCTCGATCATGTTGTAGTCGCCAATGGCTTTACCAGTGCGGCTTTCGAGGAATTTACGAAGTTTTTGCAGATTGTTTGAGATCGTCATGGGAGCGAAGGGGCCGCACTGAGCTTCGCCAGATGCGAAATCCAATTGCTGCGGTCAACCGTAAAAAAGAGCAGTTTACTCCGAGACGCTCGCCGCAATAACTTTTAGATGCGTCACCAGCACACCAATTTCTCGTTCAAGCGAATCAATATCGGGGGACATCCCTTCCAATTTTTGCTGACGAGCCCGCGACTCAAGATCGGCAGCGACGCGAACGGCTGGTTCTGCCGCGAAACTCGCCAGCGAGCCTTTGAAACCATGAGCAGTGCGCTCGGTCAGGCCAGCATCTTTTTGACTAACGCCATCACGCAGGCGCTCGATGTCGCGCTGCCAGGTATCGAGAAAAACACCAGCAATGATTTCCACCGTTTCCCGATCAGCAGTTATCAGTGCCGCAGCATAATCGAAAGCCAGTGGCGCCTCATCCGAGACTTCCATCTGGCCACCAAATGTCAGCAACTTTTCGAGCAATTCCTTGACCTTGATCGGCTTCGAAAGATACTCATCCATCCCCGCCGCGAGGCAAGCTTCGCGGTCGCTCTGCATGGCGGCAGCGGTCATCGCGATGATCGGCGTTCGGTGCAGGTTTAAGGTGCGCTCCATCTCCCGAATCCGCAACGTCGCATCAAGGCCGCCCATGACCGGCATCTGCATGTCCATCAGGATCAAGTCAAAAGTACGCTGGCCAAAAAAAACCAGCGCTTCCTGACCATTGTTAGCCAAGGTGGCGCGATGACCCCATTTTTCCAATAGACCCAAGGCCAGCTTTTGATTGATCAGATGATCCTCAACCAAAAGAATATCCAGCGTGCGCTGTACTTCGCGCAAGGCATGGCGGGTTAATAGGTGCTGTGGTGAGGCGACCTGCTGTTCAGTCGCATCAAACACCCGGCAGAGCGCCGCCAGCAGTTCTTCGGAAGATATCGGTTTGGAGAAAAATCCGGCAATGCCGGCTTCTTGGCAGCGTTGTCCGTCGCCGCGCATGGCCCCGGAGGAAAGCATCAACATCGGCGGTAGCTCGGGATGCTCGGCATGCAGCCGTTGCGCCAGCTCGTAACCATCCATTTCCGGCATATGGGCATCAAGCAGAATGCAATCAATCGACTGATCGGGCTGGCGCATGATTTCCAGCGCGGCAGCCCCGGATTCGGCATCCTGCACTTTGACATCCCAAGCGGCTAGCGTGCCACAGAGAACACGTCGATTGGTCGCATTGTCATCCACCACCAGAATACGCCGCCCACGCAATTCAATTTGTTTCGTAATCGGTTGTGGTGGCTGCTGATCAACCGCCAACTTGACCGAGAAGTGAAACGTACTGCCCTGCCCCAGCTGACTTTCCAGCCATACTTCACCGCCCATCAAGCCGACCAGCTGACGTGAAATCGATAAACCCAGACCCGTGCCGCCATAGCGTCGGGTTGTGGATGTGTCTTCCTGCGAGAAGGCGTCAAAAATCAAGCTTTGCTTCTCAGGGGCGATCCCGATACCGGTATCACGTACAGCGAAATGAAGGCCGGCTTGGCCGTTGGCGAGTGTGATCAACTCTGTGCGCAGCGCGATTTCGCCTTTTTCAGTGAATTTGATCGCATTGCCAACCAGATTCACCAAGACCTGCCGAATACGGCTGGGGTCGCCAAGCAGGTGACGCGGCACATCCGGCATGATCTCGCTGATCAGTTCGAGATTTTTTTCATGGGTGCGCAGGGCCAAGTTTTTCAGGGTATCAGCCAAGACCCGGTGCAGATCGAAGGGAATTTGTTCAACCAGTAATTTGCCGGCCTCAATTTTCGAAAAATCGAGAATGTCATTGATGATCGTGAGCAAGGATTCAGCGGAGGATTTGACGATGCTCAGATATTCCTGCTGTTCTTCGGTCAACGCCGTATCAAGCGTCAAATCGGTCATACCGATAATGCCATTCATCGGTGTCCGGATTTCGTGGCTCATGTTGGCGAGGAAATCGCTCTTCGCCCGATTAGCTGCTTCTGCAGCCTCCTTGGCCTTGAGAATTTCAGCTTCAGCCTGCTTGCGGTCGGTAATATCAATGATCGTCCCGAGCAATCCGGAAACGCTACCATCTCGATGCGTCAACGCCGCTTTTCGGTAGATCGTGTCATGACGCAGACCATCTCGACTATGCACCACTGCTTCATAATTCTGCATTCCCTTGTTGGCAAACAGCTCGGCATCTTTCTCGATATGTAGACGAGCATCTTCCGGCGGCAGCAAATCAAGCAGGGTGCGACCGAGAAAAGCCTCGCGGTCGACATTGAAAAACATCTCGAAAGCCCGGTTCAAGCGGATATAACGACCCGTTGTATCTTTCAGGTAGACCGGCAACGGGATTGCCTCGATCAACGCCTCGACTAAGTGCAATTGCTCGGAAAGCTCAGTCTCCATACGCTTGCGGTCCGTGATGTCAGTCCGGATGCCAATATAGCGTTCAGGCTGACCATCATTGCCTAGTACAGGGACAATGGTCGCGCTGACCCAATAAAACCGACCGTCCCGCGCCCGGTTACAGATTTCACCATGCCAGACGCTACCCAGCACAATCGTTCCCCACATGTCACGAAACACCTCCGGCAGGTGGATGCCAGAGTTAATAATGCGGTGATTGCAGCCGATCAGTTCCTCTCGTGAATAGCCGCTGATTTTGCAAAACCGATCGTTGGCATAAACAATGGTACCGGCAGCATCAGTAATGCTGACAATGGCGTGCTGGTCGAGCGCAAATTTCTGGTTGGCCAGTTCGCGCCGGCCAAATTCACTTTCCGCAACCAGCTCACCAATACGCCGCGACAGGTCGGCAATATCGTCACCACCGAGTAAGCTAACCGTATTGTCAGAACCAGTACTGTGTAGCAAGTCACGCACGACTTCGCGCAATGAACTCAAAGCGCCTTCTCTGCTGAGCAACTCATGACGCAATTTTTCATTGCTGCCCGAAAGCTCAGCCGACGAAATCTCCAGGCTGCGCGTTCGCAAGTCGAGATCGCGTTCGTATTGTTCGTATGACGAACCAACCCGGCCGAGAAAGTCGCCAAAACCTTCCAGCACGCCACGCAGGGAAGGCTCGGCAGCCTCCGCCGCAGTGCGCATGGCGCTCAACACAGCGTTGAGTTCGGCCTCGTCGCCGACACCCATGCTGCGCTTAAGCTGCCGGAGAAGGGTTTTCTGCATGCCTGGCAGGGCTCAGACCTCGCCGAGGTAGGTGATGGTCATCGTCTGGTTATGCAGCTTGCAGGAAGACCCCGGTGTAAAGGGGCTGATCTCGCCATAAGAGTAGAAGCCAGTGAGTAGTGCCCGGCTACCGAAAACATCAGCGACCGCTTCGACCTCTTCATCAACCCGATTCCCCATGACAAGCTTGCGTCCGACGCAACTCACCAGTAGCGCCAGGCATTCGCCCGGTGTTTCCAGCATGGTGGCGGCAGCCTGGGCCGCCGATTCCGCACCATTGACCAGTTTGTCGGTGCTGGCATGCATCAGCTTCAAATAGCCATCGACATTGATTTCACCGGCCAGCGTCAGGCTCCCCGTGGCTTCATCGACCCCGAGAATGGTACGGATCAAACCAATGGCACTGTGGTCTTCACCGAGCATGGCAAAGGGGAACAGCAGCCCGGAAGCTGGCAAGTCCTTGGCGTGATCACCGAGATACCGCTTATAAACCGCCAGCGCCGACTCGCCATCAAGTTCAAAGAGCACATTGCCTTCACAGCGAGTTACCTTGCGTGCCGGGCCAAAGGGCTCCCAGCCACCGAAAGAACCGTGCCCAAAGCGCAGTTGCTCGCCACAAAGGCCAATCGCCACGACACGATCATCGGCCACACCGGCATTGCCCAAGGTAAACGTCTGCTTGAAGGCACCGCCATCGCCGGCCAAACCACCAGTAATCGGTACGGCATTACCAATGATGCTGGCAATGCCATTGACCAAAGCACTGCCGTTGATTTTGACCCCCGGCCCGAAAACCAGCACGGCCTTTAGGTCCACCGCAGCAAGTTGCTGGCCGAGGCGTTCACCAGCGGCATAAGAATCATCCATGCCGGCAAGGCTGGTACTGGCAGGCATTAGACGAACCTTGTCGAAATGCACACCCGTAACCGTGCAGGTGCCATCATCTACCCCCTCTGGGGTGATCTCGCCTGCCGTCGAACAACCTAGTAAATGCGCCTCGGGAAAAGCCTGACGCAAGCTCTCATGGAGCGACGTACCCAAAAAGTGCTCATTCGAGCCAAACACCAGTAAAAGCTCAGGTCTGATGGCGTTAAGTTCACCCAATTTACCGCTCAGCCCACCAACCTTTCGGTTGATAATTTGTTTAACTTGCATTTTTTGTCGCCCCCTTATAACAAGTCGAAAAAATAGCACATTTAGGCAATCATTCGGCACTTTGACAGCTAAAATCCGCGTTTTAAAGAGGCATCATGACGCAATTACCGACTCCAGATCCTGAGGCGCAGGCGCATAGCCAACGACTGCAGCAGTTCATTGTCAATGAAATCACTGTCGCCGGTGGCTGGATTTCATTTGGCCGCTTCATGGAAGCTGTCTTGTATGCGCCAAGTCTGGGTTATTACACCGCCGGCGCAAGAAAGTTTGGCTCGGCAGGTGATTTCGTCACAGCCCCGGAAATGACCGGCTTGTTTGGCCAGGCCCTCGCCTTTCAGATACAGGAAATCATGCGTCGTTCAGCGCCGAGAATTCTCGAAGTGGGCGCCGGTTCTGGGCGGCTGGCGGCGGATTTGTTGTTGGCACTGGAACGCCTCGATTGCTTGCCTGAGCAATATCAGATTCTCGACATATCAACCGAACTTCGCCAACGCCAACAAGAAACAATTACTACCGCAGCACCGCATTTGCTGCACCGGGTCGAATGGCTGGACTGCCTGCCGGAGGCCTTTTCCGGCGTGGTATTGGCCAACGAACTGCTGGATGCTCTGCCAGCCGAGATCGTTGCCTGGCGGGAGGACGGCATTTTCAATCGGGGCGTTTCAGTCGATGCCGAGGGTTCTTTCACCTGGAGCGAACGCCCGGCAACAGGTACCCTTCTGGCAGCGGCCGAAGAAATTGGCGAGCAATGCCAGCTTCCCCCGGGCTTCGAAAGCGAGATCAGCCTGGCGGCTCGCGCCTGGACAGCCGAATGGGCGCATCGACTGGATTGTGGCGCCCTGCTTCTGATTGATTACGGCTTTCCCCGACGCGAGTTCTATCATCAGCAGCGCGGACGCGGCACGCTGATGTGCCATTACCGTCATCTCGCACATCCTGACCCTTTTTATCTCCCAGGATTGCAGGATGTTACGGTCCACGTCGATTTCACGGCAATTATCGCTGCCGCCCACCGTGCTGGACTCGGCCTGCTGGGTTACACCAGCCAGGGACAATTCCTGCTCAACTGCGGCATTCTCGACTGCTTGGCTGAATTACCCAACGAATCACTCGACTATATCCGGGCGGCTGGCGCGGTCAATAAATTACTGATGCCGCACGAAATGGGTGAGTTATTCAAGGTCATCGCCATTGGCCGGGGGATTGACGAAGATCTCTGCGGTTTTGCCAAGGGTGACCAAAGCCACCGCCTGTAATGCGCTAATGGCGGTTGGCCAATTCGCGAAAATGATTGGCCTGACCGAGAATCAGTCGGCCAAAGTCGTCCAGTAACGGATAGTCGATGCACTCAGGATGAATGGAGAACACCGCACTGCCCAGGCGCTCCAAATTTCGGGTTTCAAGGATCAACCGCCCTTGATCAAAATCAGCCCGCCAGCGCGCACTGACACTAATTTCGCCGCGAACCTCAAACTCCGCGCGCTCGACATAGCGCCGTTGGTTCTTGAATTCTTTGCAATTGAACGGCAGACCATAATCAAAAAGCAGTCGCCGGAATGGCTCAACCGCCGGGCCATCCTTTTCGATAATTGGCACGCCTTTGCCGCTCAGGCGGCAAGTAAACGTAACCAGCTCAACCAAAGCACCCGCACTCTGGCTTTGTGTCCGGTAATCAGCAAAACCCTCCCGCCAGGACAATTGGCTTATCGCATATTGTTCCAACAACGCGAAATCACGCGGAATGGGTGGCTTAAGAATATTGAGCTGCTGGACAAAATCATGGAGAAAAAAGAACAGATGCTTGAGCGCCTGATCCAGGCTCTCATTAGCCAAAGTTCGATCCGTGCTTGCCGCATGCAGTTTTCGCTGGCGTAATTCGGCTTGCTGCCGTAACTCGCAAAGCAAGCTGCTGCGCTGTAGCTTTCGCTCTGGCTGTATGGCTTGTACTTTTTCTTGCTCAACGCTGGCTGAGTGCCACGGGCTGGCAGGAACGATTTCCGGGAAGACCAAGGCAGCATCGTTCATACCTCCGCGTGAGCTGGCAGCTTGCTCGCGCCGGGCCGAAAGCTCGGCGGCCTCCAGATCGAACGACTCAATATCGGCTAGCAGCTCACTCTCGAGCGCATCAATATGTGCAGCAAACTCCGTTTTTCGCTTGTGCTTGAGGCGAATGGCAGTCGAAATTGCCGAAGGGTGATTGGGCTTTTCTTGCTTCGTCATTGATTTTCCGGGAATGGAAGCTACACTAAAGTAATAGTTTTCAATTTTTGGAGCAAACGCTAGATGGATGTATCTTCTATTGGTAGCTTAAGCACCGCGTTAACGCAGTCACAAACCGGCGATGCAGTGAGTGCATTGGTGCTCAAAAAAGCGATGGATATTCAGGAGCAATCGGCCCTGCAGCTATTGCAAGCCCTGCCGCAAATCGCCAGCAACCCGCCCAATCTGGGCAATGGCATTGACGTCAAAGCCTGAATTCTAAAACCGCGCCAAGTGTTTGACGCGGCATTCAGTTTATTGAACTGACTCACTTAGCCAGACACGCAGGGCTTCGGCTACCAATGTCCACTCTTTTTCGTGGGTCACGGCATGGCCCATATCGCGGAAGATATGCGCCGTCAGGCCATAGGTGCTGGCGGTCGCCTGCACGAGAAAAGCCGGCACCAGCGCATCGTGCTCGGCACCCAGAATCAGCATCGGTGGCCGATGCATGGCGTGCAGATTGGGCAGGTTGAACATCGACATATCCCACAACGCCCGGTGCGACTCAGCCTGCATGCGGGTCAGCCAGGCAGCGAGCATTGCCTCATCGACTTCACCAGCAAATAATGAATCGCGCAGCGCATCGGCATCTGTGTAATCGCCGGACATGATGTTGTTGAGTTCCATAAATAACTGTGGCTTCTGGAACATCAAGTGGAATTGTGAGGCGATCAAGCCTTGCGGTGGTACCGAGCAAACAAGCGCCACGCCGGGAACCTCATGATGCTCGAGATATTTCTGGATGACGAAACCGCCCATTGAATGGCCGACCAACACCGGGGTGTTTCCTAGCCAATCGACGACAGTTTTGACATCATCGATATAGTCGGTGATCGAGTGCCAGTCGAGATGATCACGCCCATGACTGCCACCATGGCCACGCAGCGACAAGGCGTAACAGGGATAGCCCGCCTTCGCCAAAAACGGCATGAAGGTTTCGGTCCACATCCAGCCGCCGGCAAAAGCACCGTGTACAAAGAGAACGGGGCGCTTGTTAGTCTTTTTGCTCGGCAGGCAGGAATAGACTTCGAGCCCTTCAACGATTTGAGTTTTTATCATGGCGATCTGTCAGAGTGAAGCGTGATTTAATGCGACTTTCACCCTGCGGCGCAAGGCAAAATGTTGAAGTGGATATTGACACTGGTGATCGCGATATTCTTGCTCGGCATCATCAGCCCGCATCTGGCGCGATTTATTCGCTTTGGCAAGTTGCCAGGCGACATGGTTTTCCGGCTGCGCGGCCGGACCTATACCTTCCCGTTCGCCACGACGATCATTTTTTCGTTACTGCTCTGGTTGCTTTCACGCCTCATTTAGTACCTGCCTGACAGCACTGACCCGCGCCGCATGAATGCGTTCGGGGATCTTCAGTTTATCACTGCAGGCGCTGGCAATTTTGCCTGCTTCAACGGCGTTGACCGCAGCAAGTGCCGTGAGCAGGCGTTGCGGGCTGTCGTAAGCCCGATCTTCCCAGCCCAAACGGCCGGTGTAGTCGCACAGACAGGCATCGAGCAATTGGCGGAAACGTTCTGGCCGGCGCAATGCATCAGTTTTTTCGAAGAGCGCAACGATGGTGCTGGCCTTCAATTCTGCCGCCCGATGAATATTGCCGTGATAGCGCGCCATCAAAAGGGCCAGATCGCGGCAATCATTCGGTATACGCAGACGGGTACAAAGCATTTCTGTCAGGCGAAAGCTGCGCTCCTCATGACCATGGTGCCGAGGCAGCAAATCGGCTGGCGTCTGCGCCTTGCCGAGATCATGGGTGAGCGCAGCGAAGCGCACTGGGAGAGAAAACTGGTGCCGCGCGGACTGGTCAATGACCATCATGGTATGGATGCCGGTATCGATCTCCGGGTGGTATTCCGCACGTTGCGCGACACCGAACAGGGCATCGACTTCAGGGAGCAGGTGCGCCAGCGCATGGCAATCACGCAGCACCTCGAACATACGCGAGGGCTTGTCCTCCATCAGGCCTTTGGCCAGTTCCTGCCAGACACGCTCTGCTACCAGATGATCAACCTCGCCACTGGCCACCATGTGGCGCATTAAATCGAGTGTTTCCGGGGCGACGGAAAAGTCACTGAAACGGGCGGCAAAACGGGCAAGGCGCAGCACACGAACGGGATCTTCGGCAAAAGCCGGGCCAACATGGCGCAGGATTTTGGCTTTTAAATCGCGTTGACCGCAGTAAGGGTCGATCAACTCCCCTTCCGGGCCTCTGGCCATCGCATTGATGGTCAGGTCGCGACGGGCGAGATCTTCTTCCAGGGTGACATCGGGCGCTGCGTGGAAAGTGAAGCCGTGGTAGCCGTGGCCACTCTTGCGCTCGGTCCGGGCCAGCGCATATTCCTCATGCGTCCGGGGATGCAGGAAAACCGGGAAATCCTTGCCGACCGGGCGATAGCCTGCTGCTTGCATGCTTTGCGGCGTGGCACCGACCACGACATAGTCGCGGTCGGCATTGGGACGGCCGAGTAATGCGTCGCGAACGGCGCCGCCGACAATGAAAATCTTCATCGGCGGCGAAGGCCGCTTATCGCCCCGCCCGGTAGCGGAAGCTGTCGAGCTTGCCTTTCGGCGTATTGAGCGCGATATAACTCGGCGCAATCGCTTCGAGCGCGGTGGGCTGCCAATTGGCTGGCAGATTGCAACTGCCATCGCAAACGCTATCAACCTGCATTGAACGTAGATTGTCCGGCGACATCATCGGCGATGGTGCCAGCCACATCAGGCCAGCCTGCAGATAAGCCAGACCTTCCGGCAGCGGGATGATTTTGGCGTTGCTACCGCAAAGCTTGGCGGTGTAATCAACCAGTTCGCGCAGCGTATAAACTTTTGGACCAACCAAGTCGTAGGCCTGACCGAACGTGGACACATCAGACAGTGAATCGACGAAAGCGTCGGCAACATCCGCCGCCCACACTGGCTGGAAGCGGGCTTGACCAAAACCCAGCGGGAAGAAGGGCAATTTCTTCAACACATTCGCGAACATGGTGAGGAAAGAATCTCCCAGACCAAAAATGACCGACGGACGGAAAACCGTAACGTCAAGATCATTCTTTGCCGCCATGACAATCGCTTCACCATCGCCCTTCGAGGCAAGATACTCGGAAGGTGCTTTCGGGTTGGCGTGCAGGGCGCTCATGTGAACCAGACGGCGAACGCCGGTGGCCTTGCAGGCGGCGATAATTTTCTTCGGCAGTTCGACGTGTGCCTGAGCAAAGTCATGGCTATACGGGAATTGCACGTCACGGCTATGGAGAATGCCGACCAGATTGATGACGGCATCGTGGCCGCGCATCAATTCGGTTAGTTCTGCTTCGCAGTGGATGTTAGCTTCCGGCATCTCGACACCGGGCTGAATGATCAGCGCCTTGGTGCGCTCACGACGGCGCGTCGGAATGGTAACTTCGATACCGCGCTGCGACAGGCGATTGGCGATGTAGGTACCGACGAAACCGCTACCCCCCAGTAGCAAGACCTTTTTGATGTCCATGTGGAACCCCGGAAACTTGTTTCATAAAACACAGATTTTAAGACAATTTAGCCTTTTTCGGGGAGCCTTGTGACCAGTTCGATGCCGCCATGACGCCTCAGTTCTTTACCGTTCGGTGTAAAGCCCGGTTAGCAGCGGCATCAAACAGCGAGATTGAGCTGCAGACATGGGCGACCGTATCGCTGAATTGCTTTTCCAGAATGGCCAAATGAATCGCCAGGGCATGCTCGGATTCCGGATTGTAAAGCAGCGCCCATTGATTATTTGGCGTGATGTGACAAAGCCGGGCAACCTCTGTTTCGCCCTCCTGCGGACTGAATTCGAGCCAATCACCAGGCTGGCAAGCTAGAGGCCGCACCGGAGCCAAATAATTGCGGGCAAAACCGAAAGTACGCAGCCATTTGTCGCCGGAGCGGATTTCACCGATACATTTTTCACCAGCCGCCGGCAGCATGTCACTGACTTCGCTGGATGCGTCTGACTCAACGTTGGCACTGTCGACTGGACTGGCCACCTGTGACGCGCGCAGCGCTTGTGTTTGCAAGGCGAAACTGACATCGAGAAATGCGGCCTGCGCCTCAACTGGCATGCCGACGCGCTCCATGCCACTCTTCAGCAACTTCAAAATTTCCGGTAAGCGCTTGGCCAATGCCTTGCGATCCGCCGCGATGGCCTTCGGCTGAAACGTCCACAACAGGTCATGAATAACCACTTGATGTGCTTGCCACTGGCTACTTTCCGCACCAGATTCGGTCCATACCAGTTGCAGCACCTTCAGCCAGATGTCGTCGAGAAATTCCCGGACTGGCGCGGGGACAAACCCCACCAGCAGTTTATCGAGAGCAAGACGTGACGCGACTGCGGCCTGATCGCGCGCATCGAATTGCAGCAACATTTCAATATACGGCTCGGCAGCCTTCGCAATGCTGGCATTTCGATCAGCGATCAGCGCTTCGACTTGTCCCAAAGCAGTACTAAAAACAGCAATGTCGCCGCTGAACTGGCTGCGCAGTTGTCCGGCAATTTCAAATAATTGCTTGCATATCGGGTGCCGCGCCGGCACATCGACTGGTAAGCCAAGCATCGCCAAACCCATTTTATCGAGGAGCAAGCGGGCGGGATGAGATGCATCGGTAAAGAATGTGGCATCCTGCATGGCGAGCTTTAGCATGGTGATTTGCAGGCTGGAAATCACCGCCTTAAGGGTGTCAGGCAAAACGGGATGATCAAAAATTGTTTCAAAGATCATCGCCAGCGTATCAATGGCGAGCGCCTCTGGTGCCATCGCCGGAATGCCCAGTTCGGCCGCGCTCAGAGATTTTGGCTGACTCACCGGATGCGCCTCCGCCTCTGAGAAAAGACCGGGAATAAGCATTTCTAGCTGGGGAGAAGTACCGGCCTTGAATGTCGGCGTAAACTGCCCCTGCCGATCCAGTTCATCCAGTCGGAAGATCAGCCGCTCCAACGTTGCCTGGGACAACAAGGAGGCAACTGCACCACCACTTCCGCTGCCACCGCCGTTTCCACCATACCCACCGCCCCCGCCCGAATTTGACTGCGGCATGCTGGGCATCCGTGAGAGCAAGGCTTGCTGCAGGGCGAGTAATGTACTCTCGCTGGCAGCTGCACTCTTCTGGGCAGTTTCGGCCGTCGTAATGATGCTTGGCTGAGCAGCTTCGGCGCCATGCCCGACAAGAAAGTGGTCAATCTCAACGTAAAGCAGAGGCAGCTTTTCCAGCAACTTGGCTTCTATTCGCTCCAGCAGATCGAGTTTTTTGTCGAGGTTGCTGGCGCCGGCTGCAGCAAACATTTCCTCCAGACCCTGCACAATGGCGTTGGGGCCAACCGGGTTACTGGTTTTCGAGAGATCCGGCCGCTTGAGCAAGGTGATGAAGCGCAGATGGATTTTCCAGAGATCGCCACCAGTTTCCTGAAACAATCGGGAACTCAAATTATCCAGCCGGATTTCCAGCTCAAGTTCATCTTCACCCACGAGCGTCAGGCGCGACGAAGTCAAGCCGTCCACTTCCTGATGAAATCCGTTGCGTTCGTTGCCGGCAATAACCCCGTCAAAATATGCACTCGCACCCCGTTGAATGGCCTGAATGGCCGGCCCGGAGAGGGTGCCACTTTCCTGTATCAGGGCACCAAGGCGCTGCAGGAAGAGCACCCGGCAAGCACTAATCGTTTCTAGGGAATCTGGCGGTGTCGACATATTGGTAAGCGCTAAGGCAGCTCGGTATCCTTCATGGGATCTGAATTACGTGCACCAACAGTGCCGAGGCGGGCCTTCAGGGAATCTGGCTTGCCGGTGAATAAGGCTGAATAATAGATTGAGTTACTCATGACTTTTTTAACGTAGTCACGGGTTTCGCCAAACGGGATAGTTTCAGCGTAAATCGCGCCTTCCAGCGGACGATCGGCGCGCCACTTCTTGGCGCGACCTGGGCCGGCGTTATACGCCGCCGAGGCCAGCACCGGGTGGTTGTCGAGATTTTCCATGACTAGGCGCATGTAGCTGGTGCCGAGCAATACATTGGTTTCGGTATCGTTGACCCGGCCGTGGTCATAATTCTGCATGCCGATTTTCTTGGCGACCCATTTCGCTGTCGCCGGCATCAATTGCATCAGACCCGAAGCACCAACATTTGATTTTGCCGAGGTGATGAAGCGACTTTCCTGGCGCATCAGGCCATATACCCATGCATCATCGAGAGACTGATTCTGCGCCGCCGAGCGGACGTGTTCGCCGTAGGGAGAAAGATAACGCAGCGAGTAATCATGCTCGGTCTTGGTGCGGTCTGCGCTATTGATGACACGATCCCATATCTGGTTACGCTTGGCAAGATCGGCGGCAGCGAGGAGTTCGCGGTCACCCATGCCGCGCATTGACCAGTTCCACTCCTTGACGCCTTCGGTGCGCATTTCAAGACGGAAGAAAGTCATGGCTCGACGAATCCCCAGATTTTCGCGAGTGGCCTTCTGCTCCTCACTGGTCGGTGCTTTTGCCTTGGGCGGCGGCATCACTGTCCGGCCTAGTTCATCATCGGCCAGGTTGCCGTAGAAATTGGCCTGGCCGGATATTTTTTCAAATAGCGCATCCGCTTCGGTGGTTCGCCCGCCGGACTTTTGGGCGCGGCCGAGCCAATAAACCCATTCGGATAACGCTGCAAGTTGTGCCGGCATTGCCTGAATGGTGTCACGCACTACACCCCACTCTTGGACGCGCAGTGCGGCCCGGACCTTCCACTGATAGCCATCATCAGAAAGCGCCGATTTTCCGGCATTGGCATACCAGTTGATTGCCTCAGGCATGTGACGTTTGGCGGCTTGCAAGCCAATTTGACCCCAGGCCCACTGCCGTTCGCTATCCTGTAGACGAGATTTTATTTTTTCCAGCTCATCAGCCGCCACACGTGGATCATTGATCGCAATGCGCTGAATGGCAATTGCTGCCACTTCCCGGCCGGAACGGTTGGCCGACCAGTTGGCCGGTTGTCGAACCAGATAGGCCATCGGGCTGTTGATCGCGCTATCAAAAGCGCGCGCCTCAACGACTTGGCTTTCAGGCAAATAATTTAGCGTTGTCTTGGCCCAGGTGGGTCGGTTTGCTTCTACTTGGCGGTGCGCCCGACTCCAGACATCGTCGGCCGACATACGTTGATTGGTCACCAGCGCCTCAAGCACCGGGCGGCAAGCTTCAGGTGGCTCGAGTTGTGTCAGCCAGAGCTTTTCCGCCTCGTCGAGCACAGTTTTATCATCCCGGGCAAGCCGGGCTTTCTGGTTGTAGCAAATGACATCCAGCTCGGGGGCGATCATCAAGGCGTATTCGGTTTCTACGTCGTTCCACGCGGAGCGCTTACCCAGCCAGCGGATCCAGTCGGCCCGCAATTTCTCGACGACATAACTCTTGTCATAGCGCTCGAAAAAATCCCGCATGGCAGCGCTATCCCCTTGGTCCATGAACATCCGTAAACGGTAGTTTTCGATATATGGGGCCAAATCATGCGTTCCGGCCTGGGCAGCCGCGCGTTCAAGTTTGTTGCGATCACCGGCGCGAAAAGCGTCACGGGCGGTGAGGAAAGCCACGTCGCGGCTATCTTGGGCAAAAGCGGGAAAGGCGAGCGAGAGGGTAAGAAGGAGAAGGCTGAACTTCATGCTAAATTAGACTTATGAGGCAATCGAACGAGGATAACACGGCCTGGCGACGGGTGTTGCGGCGAGAAATGGTGACGCGCCGATCAATACTGGCAGAAGCAACGCATGCCGAACTCTCGGCACGTATCGTGGCGCATCTGCGCGGCGCCTTCTCGCCACCCAAAGTGGCTGCCTTTTGCTGGCCGATCAAGCATGAACCAGATGTCCGCGCCGTCATTGCGGCTTGGACTGAGCTCGGCACATACGCCGCCTTGCCGGTTGTTCTGGCCGAGAATACGGCGTTGGCCTTTCGCGAATGGAACGCGGATACGCCACTCGAAGCTGACCGCTACGGCATCCCAACGCCGATGGCCGGGGCATGGCTGGTGCCGGATCTGATTCTTATGCCCTTAAACGGCTTTGACGCGGCCGGTTATCGCCTCGGTTACGGCGGCGGTTATTTTGACCGAACGCTGGCGGCGCTCTCACCTCGCCCGTTAGCCATTGGTGTTGGTTTCGAGATTAATCGTCTGGATAGCATCCGGCCGGAAAGCCACGATCAGCGACTGGACTGGATCGTGACCGAAGCGGGTACGTTCAGGACTGTTGACGCCTGAGTCCGTAGATGCCGAGGGCGAAAAGTACGCCGACCAAACCCGCCATCACCGCCTGCCGCATATCGTATAGCCCGGTGCGCATCGCCAGTTCGAGGCTGTAGCCATGTTGTAGCGCGAGCATTAAAGTACCCAGCGCAAACGCTAGCCAGATGCGCCGGGAAGAACGCAGCAAATCCTTGCGCAGATACAGCTCAATCGACAAGCCAGCAGCAAGCGACTGGGTAAATAGAGCAACGATCAGCGAGATCAGCGTCAAGGTGTATGGATTCATGCCGCCTGACACGCCTTGGCAAAACGCCGCAGGGCTTCAACGAGTGTCTGGCGCGAGCAGCCAAAATTCAGCCGTAGCCAGCCCGGTGCACCAAAATCAGTTCCGTCGGAAAGGCCAAGCCCGTGCGCTTCAAAGTGCGCCGCCGGATTGGTCAGCCCGAGTTGGCGAACGTCGATCCAGGCCAGATAGGTCGCCTCGACGCGGCTCATTTTTACCCTTTTTTCGGCGTTGACCGCAGCATTTACCAAGTCGCGATTGGTTACGAGGTAGGCAATCAACTCGCGATGCCAATCAGCACAATCACGGTAAGCCGCTTCGCAGGCCACCAATCCGAGCACATTGACATGCGGCACGATGCCCTCCATGGCGTGGAGAAAGCGACGGCGCAACGCGGCATCGGGAATAACGGCAAAAGCGCAGCCAAGACCAGGGATGTTGTAGGTTTTCGATGGCGCCATCAGCGTAATGCAGCGCTTCGCCGCCGCTGGGGAAAGACTGGCGAAGGGAATATGGCGTTTATCCGCATCAAGGATCAGGCCACAATGAATCTCGTCGGAACAGACGATTAGATCATTTTCTTCGGCGAAGTCAGCCAGTTCGAGAAGTTCCGACCGCTCCCAGCAGCGCCCAACCGGATTGTGCGGATGGCAAAGGAGAAAAAGCCGGGTTGCTGCGGTCAACGCGTTTTTCAGGGCAATTTTGTCCCAATGCCAATGACTCTCTGTGCACGCCAGTTCCGCCTGATTCAGCACCCGGCCGGAAAAGCGTGGTGCCGAGAGAAAAGGCGGATAGATTGGTGTTGCGGTCAGCGCCTCACCTTCGACGGCGCGGCAAGCGACGTTGAGACCAGTGACCAGGCCCGGCAACCAGACAATTGACTCCGCTGACACCGACCAGCCGTATTCGCTCTCAAGGTGAGTAAGCACTGACTCTGTGAGCGAAGGCAGCGCTCCGCCATAACCGAAAACCGTGTGGTTGATGCGCTGCTGCAAGGCATCGAGCACGGCGGGCGGCGCGGCAAAATCCATGTCGGCCACCCACAACGGCAGAATGTCGCGACCGGCGTACTTGCGCCACTTGATGGCGTCGGAGTCACACCGGTCGATCGGCTGGTCGAAGATGCTCACACCTCTAAATGCTGATATAGCGCCGTCGACAGATAGCGTTCGCCGAAAGAAGGAATGATGACAACGATCAACTTGCCGGCATTTTCCGGCCGTTTGGCCAGTTCGAGCGCCGCCCAGGTTGCCGCGCCGGAGGAAATACCCACCAGCAAGCCTTCATCCGTTGCCATGCGGCGGGCAATGGCAAAAGCGTCATCGTTCTTGACGCGAATCACTTCGTCGTAAATTGCCGTATTCAGCACGCCCGGGACGAAACCGGCGCCGATGCCCTGAATCGGGTGTGGCCCCTTGGCGCCACCGGAAAGTACCGGCGAAGCATCGGGTTCAACAGCAACGATCTGAATGCCCGGCTTCTTCGCTTTGAGCGCTTCGCCGACACCGGTAATCGTGCCGCCCGTACCCACGCCAGCGACAAAAATATCGACCAGACCATCGGTATCACGCCAGATTTCCTCAGCCGTCGTGCTGCGGTGAACTGCCGGATTGGCCGGATTTTCAAACTGCTGCGGGATGAAATAACGGGAATCTGCCGCCGCCATTTCTTCTGCTTTTTTGATCGCCCCTCCCATGCCTTCCGGGCCCGGGGTCAAAATCAGATCAGCCCCGTAAGCTTTGAGCAGTAATTTGCGCTCCCGGCTCATCGTTTCCGGCATGACAAAGGCTGACTTGATGCCGCGCGCCGCACAGACCATGGCCAGACCGATGCCGGTATTACCCGAAGTCGGCTCCAGAACGATGGTATCCGGGCCAATTTTGCCAGCTGTCATGGCGGCTTCCAGCATGGCAACTGCAATGCGATCCTTGACACTATGGCCCGGGTTAAAGAACTCCAGCTTGGCCGCAATGGTTGCGCCACAGCCTTCGATAATGTGATTAAGGCGAACCAGCGGGGTGTTGCCGACCAGTTCGGTGACATTGTTGGCGATTTTCATATCTCGGCTCCGGATGTGGAACGGGAATTGTAGGCCACTCTGCGACTACTGTGGGTGAGTCGGCAATCGATCTGCGGCAAGCCAAACGAGCTACTCTGGGCCAGTTCCACCCGAGCCAGACGAGCCAGCGCCAGATCATGGCCGCTATTGATCCCGACCAGTTCGGCAGAAACTCCGGCCCGAGTGGCCTTGGTGATCAATTCTGTGTGCGGCATGGCCTTCTCCTATTTCTTCAGATAGATCTGATCAAACGTACCGCCATCAGCGAAATGCGCTTTTTGGGCCTTTTGCCAGCCACCAAAGGTATCGTCGATAGTGACCAGTTTGATTTTTGGGAATTGCGCCGCGTACTGTGCCGCCACCTTGCTATCGCGCGGTCGGTAATAGTGCTTGGCGGCGATGTTCTGACCAACTTCCGAATAGAGATAATCGAGATAGGCCTGCGCCGTTAGCCGAGTGCCACGCTTCTCGACGACCTTATCGACCACCGCCACTGGGGGCTCAGCCAGAATCGACAGACTCGGCGCAATAATTTCGAATTTATCCTTGCCGATCTCGTTGACCGCAAGCTGCGCCTCATTTTCCCAGGCGATCAACACATCACCCAAGCCGCGCTCAACGAAAGTCGTGGTCGAACCACGCGCTCCGGAATCAAGCACCGGCACGTTTTTGTAGATCGCCGCGACCAATTCCTTGGCCTTTTGCTCATTACCACCCGGCTGTTTCAACGCCCAGGCCCAGGCGGCGAGATAGTTCCAGCGAGCACCGCCCGAGGTTTTCGGATTCGGTGTAATAACACTGACACCGGGTCGAGCCAGATCACCCCAATCCTTGATGTTTTTCGGATTGCCCTTGCGCACCAGAAGAACGACGGTTGAGGTGTAAGGCGATGAATTGTGCGGCATACGCTTCTGCCAGTCAGCCGGCAACAACTGGCGTTCGACCAGCGCATCAATATCGTAAGCCAGGGCCAACGTGACAACATCCGCCTCCAGACCATCGCGAACGCCCATCGCCTGCTTGCCGGAACCGCCGTGCGATTGACGAATATTTACCGGCTGACCCGTTTTCGCCTGCCAGTGCTTGTTAAATGCCGCATTAAAATCGCGGTAAAGCTCGCGCGTCGGATCATAGGAAACATTCAGCAGCGTCGTCTGGGCGAAAGCGCTCGTGAAGGTTAATGCTGCGGTCAACACCGCAAAACGGGCAAATTTGCGCATACCAAACTCCAGTCAAATAAGTATTGAAACGTGATGACTGGAGTCTAGGCGCCGCTCTTTATTCTGTGAAAGAATTAATTTTCACAGAATAATAACCAAATCGAATTAGCCAAGAAAAAGCTTGTAAGCCGGATTCAGGCTTTCATCCCAATGGGCATAGCCAAGATTCTTCAGGAAGCCCTTGAATTCGCCCATTTCGCCCGGCGGCACCTGCATACCGACCAAAACACGGCCGTAGTCGGCACCATGATTGCGGTAATGGAACAAGCTGATATTCCAGCCGGCGCTCATTTGCGTGAGGAAATTCATCAGCGCACCGGGTTTTTCGGGGAATTCGAAGCGATAAAGCAGCTCGTGCATACCCTTTTCGCAAACCTGCGGCGCATGCCCACCGACCATGTGACGAATGTGATTCTTCGCCATTTCATCATCGGTCAAATCGAGTGTCGGATAACCATGCTTGGTCAGTTGCTCAACGAGTTTGCTCGATTCGTTGCGATCAGCCACCTGAATACCGACAAAAACATG
>Ga0136636_10000182_pt1 | contig 27993 bp, 30 predicted proteins | sample AntDrymUQ8522106_2_FD_104653 | JGI IMG/M metagenome (GOLD analysis project Ga0136636, IMG submission 104653) | Polar desert sand microbial communities from Dry Valleys, Antarctica - metaG UQ852 (21.06) | ecosystem: Environmental > Terrestrial > Soil > Desert | place: Antarctica: Dry Valley... | reverse complement strand
GCCAAGCATGCCCGTTGGGCTCCAGCCGCGCCATTCGCCGCTGCGGACGACGCGCTGTCCCTCGCCAAGGCGGCGCGGCACATTCAGGATCAGCGCCATTGTAAGATCCGCAGTATCATCGGTAAATACGCCGGGAGTGTTCGTGACCATAATGCCTTTGGCCTTCGCCGCCGCCAGATCGATATGGTTGACGCCGGCACCATAGCTGGCAATCAGCTTAAGCTGCGGCGGAGCGGCAGCGATAATATTTGCGTCGATGCTATCCGTCACAGTTGGTACAAGCACGTCGCAATTGGCCATTGCTTTTATGAGCGCGTCGCGCGTCATTGGTATGTCGTCCACATTGAAACGTGCGTCAAACAATTCGGCCATCCGATTTTCAACAGCAGGAAGTAATGTGCGCGTGACACGGACAGACGGACGTTCGATGCGGCTCAGTTCTGGCATGGGCTGACTAAAGCGGAATTCGCGGCTAGGTCAAGATAGGATGGTTGCGCTGGCGGCGACGCTTGCCGTATAGAGCCGTCTGGTGGTGTAAAATTATGGTGAAACAGCAGCGTTCGTTATGTGTTTATGGAGCAGTGGCGCTTACGCTTTTTGGCGCAGCCTCTGCCGCTGGACAAGCACAGCGCAAGCCACCCTATTGGGCATCTATTGAAGAACCCGAGGCCCGCATGCGGACGGGACCAAGCACAGAATTTCCGGTAACATGGGTATACAAGCGCAAAAACCTGCCCGTGAAGGTTGTGGCCGTACACAGCGTATGGCGCAAGGTTCAGGATCGCGACGGCGACCAAGGCTGGTTGCATGTTCGTTTGTTAAGTCCCAAACGAACTGCCATCGTTATCGGCAAAGACGTTGGAACATTGCGTGATGCGCCTGAGCCCAATGCACATATTTCATGGCGCGTTGAACCCGGTGTGGTTGGCATTATCGATGAATGCGACAAGGGTTATTGCCGCTTCGAAACCGAAGGGCGCTATGGCTACATCGAAATGGCGCGTATCTGGGGCGATGAAACGCCGTAAAACTGTGCAGCGGCAGACGCGCGAAGCCTTAATCTTCCACGCGCTCTGCAAGAACGGTGAGGCCGTTTGCATTAACTTCGGCAAAGCCACCCGCGATCATTAGACGCTCCGGCGTTGCGCCTTGCGTCTTGTATATCTCAAGCGCCGCGTCGTTGCGCAATGTGCTCATCATCGGGCTGTGGCCCTCCAACACACCGAAATCGCCCTCGGTGCCCGGAACGACAACCATATAGACGTCGTCCGAGCGATAGAGCTTCTCAGGGGTTACGAGTTCGAAGTGTAATGGCATAATGACTTACGCTGCTTCCGCAGCCATCTTGGCTGCCTTGGCAACAGCTTCTTCGATGCCGCCAACCATGTAGAACGCGGCTTCCGGAAGATGGTCATACTCGCCATCGACAACTGCCTTGAAGGACTTAACCGTATCTTCGACCTGAACGAACTTGCCGGAGATGCCGGTGAAGACTTCAGCAACGTGGAATGGCTGCGACAGGAAACGCTGGATTTTACGCGCGCGGGTCACGGTCAATTTGTCGTCCTCTGACAATTCATCCATGCCCAAAATCGCGATGATGTCCTGCAGCGACTTGTACTTCTGTAAGGTTTCCTGAACGCGGCGGGCGGTGTCGTAATGCTCCTGGCCGACAACGGCTGGTGTCAAAACGCGGCTGACCGAGTCAAGCGGGTCAACGGCTGGGTAGATGCCAAGCTCTGAGATCGCACGGTTCAGCGTGGTCGTCGCATCCAAGTGGGCAAACGACGTGGCTGGTGCAGGGTCGGTCAAGTCATCTGCGGGAACATAAATCGCTTGAACCGAGGTAATCGAACCCTTGGTTGTAGACGTAATACGCTCCTGCAACTGACCCATGTCAGTCGCAAGTGTAGGCTGATAACCCACAGCCGAAGGAATACGGCCAAGAAGTGCGGACACTTCGGAACCGGCCTGCGTGAAGCGGAAGATGTTGTCGACGAAGAACAGAACGTCCTGGCCTTCTTCATCACGGAAATATTCCGCCATGGTCAGACCGGACAATGCAACGCGTGCGCGCGCACCGGGAGGCTCATTCATCTGGCCGAACACCAGCGCAACCTTTGAACCTTCTGGAGTCGGGTTGCCGTCGGCGTCCTTGGCGATAACGCCAGCGTCGAGGAATTCGTGGTAAAGGTCGTTACCTTCGCGGGTACGCTCACCCACGCCGGCAAACACCGAAACGCCGCCATGGCCCTTTGCGATGTTGTTGATCAGTTCCTGAATAAGAACGGTCTTGCCAACGCCAGCACCGCCGAACAGACCGATCTTGCCGCCCTTCGCATAAGGCGCGAGCAAGTCGATGACCTTGATTCCGGTGACGAGGATTTCTGCCTCGGTGGACTGGTCAGTGAACAAAGGCGCTTCTGCGTGGATCGGATTGGACTTTGCAGCGCCAACGGGGCCACGTTCGTCAATTGGCTCACCGATAACATTCATGATGCGGCCAAGCGTCATTGGACCAACTGGAACCGAAATCTGCGCGCCGGTGTCGCGAACAGGCTGACCACGGGTCAAGCCTTCGGTTGCATCCATCGCAATCGTGCGGACGGTATTTTCGCCGAGATGCTGTGCAACTTCAAGGACGAGGCGATTGCCGTTATTATCGGTTTCAAGCGCCGACAAAATCGAGGGCAGCTGGCCAGTGAAGGTGACGTCGACAACAGCGCCGATAACCTGGCTGATGCGGCCGGTTGCGCCAACAACGTTGACTGCGGTCTGGCCTGAACCAGCCTTGGGGGCGGGGGCCTTGCTTGCGGCCTTTGGCGCAGCAGACTTTGCGGGAGCAGCTGCCTTTGGTGCAGCAGCCTTCGGAGCGGCGGTCTTCTTAGGGGCGGTAGCCATGTGCTTCTTCCTTGCCTTTGATGTTGTTACAGCGCTTCCGCGCCAGCGTTTATTCTGTTGCTACAGTGCTTCCGCACCAGCAATAATTTCGATGAGTTCAGTTGTAATCGCCGCTTGGCGCGTGCGGTTATATTGAATGGTCAGCTTATTGATCATGTCGCCCGCGTTGCGCGTTGCGTTGTCCATAGCTGTCATTTTGGAGCCTTGCTCCGACGCCGCATTTTCGCGGTTCGCGCGCAGCAATTGCACAGCGACATTGCGCGGCAACAGGTCGGCGAGAATTTCTTCTTCATCGGGTTCATATTCAACCGTTGCCGAAATGCCGACCGCATCGCCTTCACCAGTGCTCACCGCTACAGGCATCAACTGGATCTGCGTTGGCGTCTGCGTCAGCACGTTTTCAAACTTGCTGAAGAACAGGTGTGCGACGTCAAAATCACTGGCTTCAAAGCGCGCAGTCAGATCTTCGCCCCAGGCTTGTACATCAGCAAAGGTTAACTTGCCCAGATCGCCGGGTTCGATGCTGTGGATGATATCTCCACGGAACGTCCGGCTCAGCTGATCGCGGCCTTTTTTACCGATGGTGTAGAATTTGACGGTCTTGCCCTCGGCCTTCAAAGCTTCTGCCTGACGGCGGGCAAGGCGGACGATGTTGGTATTGAACGCGCCAGCAAGGCCCTTGTCGCTGGTCGCGACAACGAACAGATGCACGTCGTTCTTGCCAGACCCGGCGAGCAGCTTTGGCGATTGCGGGCCAACGGCAACTTTCGACGCGATGCTGGAAACAACCGTCTCAAGCCGCTCGGCATAAGGACGCGAGGCTTCCGCCGCTTCGGTTGCCCGACGCAGCTTCGCGGCAGCGACCATTTTCATCGCCTTCGTGATCTTCTGGGTCGATTTGACCGAGTTGATCCGCATTTTGAGGGCCTTAAGAGACGCCATCTATTCTTCCCTTTGCCGTCACCCTAAACTTGTTTCAGGGTCTTAATTAAGATGCTGAACCAAGTTCAGCACGACAGGTGATTGTTAAGCGAAATTCTTCGTGAACGTGTCGAGCGCGGCCATCAGCGCTTTCTTGCTGTCGTCGCTGAAGTCGCGGCTGTCGCGAATGGTCTTCAGGATGTCGGCATGGTTGGCGCGCAAGTCAGCCAGCATTGATTCTTCATAACGGGTGACGTCGGTAACTGGAATGCCATCAAGATAACCGTTGGTGCCTGCAAAGATCGACGCGGTCTGCTCTTCGAAAGGAAGCGGCGAGAACTGCTTTTGCTTCAGCAACTCGGTCAAACGTGCGCCACGGTTCAAAAGCTTCTGTGTTGAGGCATCAAGGTCGGAACCGAACTGCGCGAACGCAGCCATTTCGCGATATTGCGCAAGCTCAAGCTTGATCGAGCCCGAAACCTTTTTCATCGCCTTTGTCTGCGCAGCCGAGCCAACGCGGCTAACCGACAGACCCACGTTAATCGCAGGGCGGATACCCTGGAAGAACAGGTCGGTTTCAAGGAAGATCTGACCGTCTGTGATCGAAATCACGTTGGTTGGGATGTACGCCGAAACGTCACCCGCCTGCGTTTCAATGATCGGCAGTGCCGTCAACGAACCACCGCCATTTGCGTCGGACATCTTTGCCGCGCGCTCAAGCAAGCGGCTATGCAGATAGAAAACGTCACCTGGATAAGCTTCACGGCCCGGAGGACGACGCAGCAGCAAAGACATCTGGCGATAGGCCACAGCTTGCTTCGACAAATCGTCATATACGATGACGGCGTGCATACCGTTGTCGCGAAAGAATTCTCCCATCGCAACGCCCGTGTAAGGCGCAAGATACTGAAGCGGTGCAGGCTCGGAAGCGGTTGCAGCGACGACAATCGAATATTCCATCGCGCCTTGCTCTTCCAATGCGCGGACGATCTGCGCAACGGTTGAACGCTTCTGACCGACGGCGACGTAGATGCAGTAGAGCTTCTTCGATTCGTCGGTGCCCTTGTTGACTTCCTTCTGGTTGATGAAGGTGTCGATGGCGACTGCAGTTTTACCCGTCTGTCGGTCACCAATGATCAATTCGCGCTGGCCACGGCCAACAGGCACGAGCGCGTCAAGCGCCTTCAGGCCGGTCTGAACAGGCTCCGAAACCGACTGGCGCGGGATGATGCCAGGCGCCTTTACTTCAACGCGGCTGCGCTGTGTAGTCTTCAATGGGCCCTTGCCATCTATTGGGTTGCCGAGGCCGTCAACAACGCGGCCAAGCAGTTCCTTGCCGACAGGCACGTCCACAATCGTGCCAGTACGCTTTACAACGTCGCCTTCACGGATTTCGCTGTCGGAACCGAAGATAACAACGCCGACATTGTCTGCTTCAAGGTTCAGTGCCATGCCCTGAATACCGTTGGAGAATTCGACCATTTCACCAGCCTGAACATTATCAAGGCCGTGAATACGGGCGATACCGTCACCAACTGACAAAACGCTGCCGACTTCCGAAACCTGGGCTTCGGTGCCGAAATTGGCGATCTGGTCCTTGATGACCTTGGAAATTTCTGCGGCGCGGATATCCATTTTGCTACTCAGCCTTTCATCGCGTTAGCGAGGGTGTTCAAACGGGTTTTGATGGAGTTGTCGATCATCTGGCTACCGATTTTCACCGTTAGCCCGCCAAGAAGTGACGGATCAACTTTTGTCTGGATCGCGACGTCGCTGCCGACGCGCGCTTTAAGCGTTGCCAATAAAGCCGTGGTCTGCGGGGCGCTCAACGCATGCGCGGAAGTGACTTCAGCAGTAACCTCGCCGCGATGTGCGGCTGCAAGCGTTGAAAATGCCCGGGCAACATTTGTTGTTTCGCTCAAGCGACGGTTTTCGGCGAGCACGCCTAATGTTTTTGCGGTCAGTGCATCCAGCTTCATTGCATTTGCAACTGCGGCGATAGCTTTTTTCGCATCAGCGCGGCTGAGCACTGGGTTGTTGGTGAGCGCTTTAAGGTCAGCCGATTCGCTAACCGCTTCCGCAATCGCGCGCATGCTTTTCTCGACAGCGTCGATCGCCTTCGCGTCACGCGCAAGCTCAAACAAGGCCGTTGCGTAGCGGCCAGCGAGACTGGCTTGTATATTAGCGCTTGTGCCGCCGGAATTATCCACGCGTCGATTTCCTAAATGTGAGACTGAAAAAACTTGCCGATCGAGCCGAAGGGTTACCCCTTCTTTGGCGTCGCGCCGCGCCTAGCAGGGGTTTTGCTGCGATGCAAGATAGCGATTTGGGTTCTTTGGCAGACGAGCTATCGAACCCCCTGATCGTTTACTCAACCTGCGCTGGATGGACCAACGCTGCATTGCAAATTCGTAAAGAGGGTCATTGCCAAATATTCCGAAAGACGTTCAGAATACAGGGAAAGGAGAGCGCTATTATGGGCAAAATGATTCGCATGCGCATGTCGGACGGCGCGGAAATCGCGGTTTACCATGCCGAAGCCGTGGGAGTACGTCGTGGAGGGCTTGTCCTTGTGCAGGAAATATTCGGCGTAACTGACCATATCCGCGAATTGTGCGATGAATATGCCGCCGACGGATATGATGTGCTTTCGCCTGCCATTTTCGATCGCGAACATCCGGGGTTTGAGGCCGACTATACTGGGCCCGACTATAATCGCGCTGTGGAATTGGCGCGCGAGTTGCACCCGTTTGTCCAGTCGCTTGATGATGCGCAGGTTTGTATTGATGCGCTTAAAGCCAAAGGGCCGGTCTTCATAACCGGCTATTGTTACGGCGGATCAGTCGCGTGGGCCGTTGCCGGGATAAGCGATGATCTCGCGGCAGCAAGTTGCTATTATGGCAGCCTCGTGCCGACCTTATATGCAGATAAAACCCCCAAATGCGCGACTATCGCCCATTTTGGCCGTTATGATGCAGGTATCCCGATGGAAGGTGTTGAGGCGCTTATCGAAAGGGCGCATCCGACCGTGCAGATATTTGTTTATGACGCCAATCACGGGTTTAACTCTGACCGGCGCAAGGATTATCATGAGCCCAGCGCAGATTTAGCGCGGGAACGCACGCTTGCGCTTTTTCACGCTTGCGGCGGATGACGGAAATTATCGACCCAAGCGCATGGTGCAATGGCGGTGCGGGCGTGTCCATATATTGGGGCGCGGCCGAAACGGCGCTTGGCGCGATGTTGCTCGCCACAACGGATAAAGGCATTTGCCGGCTGTCGTTTGACGAAGATGAACGCGTGCTAAAGCGCCGGTTTCCAAACGCGACCCTGCTGAATGGCGGAGGATTATTCGCCGATTTGCTCTACGGTGCCGTCCAGGCGATTGAGCAACCAAAGCAAATGCCCACATTGCCCCTCGATGTAGGTGGCACCACTTTTCAGCAGGACGTTTGGCGGACGTTGCTGCAAATACCCGCTGGCGAAACGCGCAATTATGCAGAAATCGCTGCTGCAGTGGGCAAACCCGGCGCCGTGCGTGCTGCAGGTGCGGCGAATGGCGCAAACCATGTTGCAGTGCTCATTCCTTGCCATCGCGTTATCCGGTCGGATGGCGGCCTCGGCGGCTATGCGTACGGGCTTGAACGCAAGCGTCGTTTGCTGGCCTGGGAACGCGGGCATGGTAGTTTATTTTAAGTCTAAGCAGGTAGTTACGCCGAAAAATCGCGTGAATGCTGCCTTCAATGCTAACCTTCTGTTTACCCTTTTTCGACATATCTTTGTTGAGTTCCCCTCCTGACGCGCCTGGTCCAGCGGCGTGCGAGGCGGATGAAAGCATTAAAGAAGGACCGACTATGCCAGAATTGTTTGATATCAACGCTGCAGCCACGCTTGGTATTCTGCCAGTTGTGCTAACGGGTAATTGCGCAGTCGGGGGCGCGCAGCCATCGCCCTCACCGATTACGGTCGCGGCCTATGACGGTCATAACGAGGACTATCGGGTCGGCCCCGTTGATCAACGAACCATCTATGGCGGGCGCGACGTTGAACGTGGGGCGAAAGGGCAAGCCCCAATCACTGCCCAGCTTAAATACTGTTCGGAGCCTGGCATTTGGCTTCAATCAACTTGATCTCGACAGCGACCGCATGGCCTGAGGGGTGCTTGGCTTTCGAAACAGTTTAAAGGGGAAGAATAGATGTACGACGAATATTACGGGCTCGCGGTGCGCCCGTTTCAGCTATCGCCTGACCCATTATTCTTTTTTGAAAGCGCCACGCATCGCAAGGCCTTGTCTTATCTCGGCTACGGACTCGCGCAGGGCGATGGCTTTATCGTCATCACGGGCGACATTGGTTCGGGCAAGTCGACCTTAGTCAGCCATTTGATGCAAAGTATCGACCGGGCCCGGCTGACTGCGGCCACGATTGTGCCCAGTCAGCTAGATGCCAGTGATCTTGTAAAACTGGCTGCGGGATCTTTTGGTATTGATACCAGAGGCCTCGACAAAGTTTCCTCGTTGCGAAGTATCGAAAATTTCCTGCACGCCGAAGCGCGGACCGGAAGGCGTTGCCTACTGGTGGTCGACGAGGCGCAGAACCTGTCAATTGAAGCGTTGGAAGAACTACGCGTGCTCTCAAATTTTCAACTGGGTTCAAATTCGCTGTTGCAGATATTTTTGCTTGGCCAGCCAGAATTTCGCGACTTGGTGCGCCATGCACCTGAACTTGAACAACTGCGGCAGCGCGTGATTGCGACGCACCATTTGGACGCAATGGATGCAAGCGAGGTTGAGCCATATGTCATGCATCGGCTTTCATGTTCCGGATGGTCTGGTAACCCCAGCTTTGCACCTGAGGTATTTGACGTGCTGGTTATAGAGACAGGCGGCGTCCCTCGCAAAATTAACACGCTGATGAACCGCGTGATGCTGATGGGTGCAGTGGAACGTCTTAGTTTCGTTGAAGCATCTACTGTACGTGCAGTAATTGAGGATATGGCGGGCAAGCCGTTTGCTTATGACGCGCAAATGTCGGACTGCGGCGCGCCAACTGCGCTAAGTCCCATTAATGGCGAAGTTCCGCTTAACGAGGCGGGTCTAGACGATTACGGGGTCGATAAACTTGAGCCGGATGCCTATCCGCTTGATGCTATTTCATCGGATGAATCTTTTCCGCAATCTGAAGTGCCCGAATCCCTGATGCATGAAGAACGCGCTGCCGATGAACTTGTGGATGACGTGCGGGACAAGGAACCATTTCATCTCACGGATCCAATTCCTGGGCTGATTGGTGAAACTTTTGCGGAAATCACGGCGGCACCAGCGTCAGACGGATCGAGATATGAATACGCCATTTTGAATGCACGGCTGGTCGCGTTGGAAAAACGCGTTGCTGAACAAGATGATGCCCTTCGCCGGGTTCTGGCCACCATGATTGATTGGATGGACAAGGAAGCCAGCATCGGGGCCCGTTTTCAGCAAGACAACCGCGCTGCTTAAGGTGGCTCCGCTTTGGCGAAGGGGGGCGGGCTTGCTCAACGGCGACTAAAACATGCGGTAGAGATCATCATATCCGTAGAAGGAATCACCCGCGCTTTCGTCCCGCCAGCCATCGACGCCGGGTTACGTGTTATCGATAAAGTGGCTGACCGCCTCGCCGGTTTACGTTAGGGCCGCGCTCATGTGTGGCATCGCCGGAATATTTCACTTGGAAACTGCCAAGCCCGTTGATCCTGAACGGGTAAAGCGAATGACGGATGCCATTGCCCATCGCGGCCCGGATGGGGGAGGTGTGTGGACTGCGCCGGGGGTTGGTCTGGGACACAGACGGCTTTCGATCATCGATCTTGAGGGCGGGGCGCAGCCAATGCAGTCGGACGACAGGGAGTTGACGCTGACATTCGACGGCGAAATCTACAATTTCCGCGAACTGCGTCAAGAACTGGAAACGGCTGGATTTGTCTTTCGTACCCAAAGTGACAGCGAAGTCATCTTGAACGGGTGGCGGCACTGGGGTGTTGACTGTGTCTCCAAGTTCCATGGCATGTTTGCTTTTGCGATCCATGATGCCCGGACGAAGCAGATTTTCGTCGCGCGTGATCGTGTCGGCGTAAAGCCGTTATTCTATGCGCCAATCGCCGACGGCAGCGTCCTCTTCGGGTCGGAGTTGAAGGCACTCACTGCGCATCCGGCGTTACGGCGTGACCTTGATATGTCGGCGGTCGACGACTTGTTGGCGTTCGGGTATGTCCCTGACCATGCCAGTATACTGCGCGGCGTGAAAAAGCTGCCGGCGGGGCACTATCTTGTGCTTCAGCAGGGTCGTCCCCTGCCGCCGCCGACGCAATATTGGGACATTGATTTCACCAAGCGCGTTCGCGGCAGTCAGACCGAGCTTTCGGAGGAGCTGCTCCGCTTGCTTAGGCAAAGCATCGTCTCGCGTATGGTTGCAGACGTGCCGGTTGGTGCGCTTCTAACGGGTGGGGTAAACAACAGCGCAGTGGTTGCGCTTATGGCTGAGATTTCGCGTCAGCCTGTCAAAACCAGTTCTATTGGTTTTGATGTCGCCGGACTGGACGAAAGCGCGGATGCCGAAAAGATCGCGCGTCGTTTCGCGACTGATCATCGCAGCCGCAAAGTCACGGCGGAAGACTTCGGTCTTATTGATACGCTGGCACATCATTTCGACGAGCCATTTGCAGACGTGTCGGCCTTTGCGACCTATTGGGTCTGCGAAATGGCGCGCGAACAGGTGACGGTTGCCCTGTCGGGCCATGGAGCCGACGAGGCGCTGGCTGGCTATCGGCGGCATGCGTTCCACCATAAGGAAGAGCAAATTCGCAAGCTATTGCCACAGTCCTTGCGCGGGCGTTTGTTCGGCGGATTAGGGAAGGTCTATCCGAAGGCCAATTGGACGCCGCGACCGTTGCGCGCCAAAGCGACGTTGCTTTCACTGGGGCGCAGCGGGCCGGAGGGATATACAGATGCGGTGAGCATAACCGGCCACGCCGCGCGGCATAGCCTATATTCCGCCCGCATGCGCTCCGCCGTCGGTGGCTATCGCGCCGAAACGCACATGGAGCGTTTGATGGCCAACGCGCCTGCGCAAAGCGGTCTGGATCAGGCGCAATATGCCGACATCAAAATGTGGCTGCCCGGCGATGTTCTGACCAAAGTAGACCGGATGAGCATGGCGGTGGGCCTTGAGGCACGCGAGCCGTTGTTGGATCATCGCTTGCTCGAGTTCGCCGCAAGCTTGCCAGAAAAAATGCGTATCCGGGGCGGGCAAGGCAAATGGCTGATGAAAAAATCGATGGAGCGCTATTTGCCGGACGATGTTTTATACCGCCCGAAAATGAGTTTTGTAACGCCAGTTGACCAGTGGTTTCGTGGCCCCTTGGCCGGACAGGCGCGCGCCTTGTCGACAAGCTTTGTTTTTTCGCAAATGGACCTGTTCGACAGCCGCGCCGTGGCGGCGATGGCGGAAGAACATATTTCCGGCAGAGCGAATAATGGCCCGCTGTTGTGGCAATTAGTGATGCTCGAAAAGTCGCTCAACAATCTTTTCGCTTAAGGGTAAATGGCCCGCACGAAATAGAGACCCTCCGGCGGGGCATTTTCCGCTAGCGCCGACCGGTCAGCGGCATCGAGCGCGGCTTGCAAATCCGCTGCCGTCCAACGCCCAAGTCCAACGGCGACAAGGCATCCGACCATTGAGCGCACTTGATGATGCAGGAAGGACAACGCCGCTGCCTCAATGATCAGATGCTGCCCCTCACGCCGCACCGTCAGGCGGTCGAGCGTCTTGACAGGACTGGCGGACTGGCAAGCGGTTGACCGGAAGGTCGTGAAATCATGCAGCCCGACCAGAATCTGTGCAGCGTTGTGCATGGCATCTGCGTCCAACTCTGGTCCGACACGCCAGACGCGACCCCTTTCGAGTGTGAGAGATGCGCGCCGGTTCAGGATGCGGTATTCATAGGCCCGGCCAATGCAGGTGTAGCGCGCATGCCAGTCATCGGCGACTTCCTCGCATGCCAATATGGCGATGGGGTGCGGCCGCAAATGGGCGTTGATGGCTTCCATCAAGCGAAAGGGCGAAAGGCCTTTTTCCACATCGACATGCGCGCGCATGGCAAGTGCGTGGACGCCAGCGTCGGTTCTGCCAGCGCTATAGACCAACGTTTTTTCGCCCGTGGTCTTGAATATTGCCTCTTCGATTGCGCCTTGGACGGAAGGACCATGGTCCTGCCATTGCCAGCCCATATAGGGCCCGCCGTCAAATTCTATTGTGAGTGCAAACCGTGTCATGACAGGACCGTGCCCGCCGGAATAAATTTGCCGCGCAACAAATCTGCGGTCGGCATCGCGGGCTTCCCTGCGCGTTGGATAAGGGTGGGGCAGATTGCGTCAACGCCGCATGCGATAGTCAGCGTATCGTCCAGTACAATGCCGGGTGCACCGCGGTTTGCAACGATCTCCGCCGAAAGGACGCGATATCGTTCGCCTTCATATTCGAACCAGGCACCGGGCGCTGGGTTAAATGCGCGAATCTGCTGTTCAGCTATTTCAGCGGGCTTGGAGAAATCCAGCTTGGTCTCTGCCTTGTCGATCTTGGCGGCATAGGTCACGCCGTCGTCAGGCTGGATCACGCATGGAAACGCATCCAAATCGGCCAATACCCGGACCATCAGCTCCGCGCCAAGTTCTGCCAGTTCCATGGTGAGCATGCCTGTCGTCTTCCGACCGATTTCAACTTCAGTCGTGGCTCGAACCGGACCGGTATCGAGACCGGCGTCCATTTGCATGACCATAACACCCGTAGTGACATCGCCGGCCAGTACGGCGCGCTGAACTGGCGCAGCGCCGCGCCACCGGGGCAGCAGTGACCCATGGACGTTCAGGCAGCCATGCTTTGGTGCCTGCAAGACCGCCGGGGGCAGTATGAGGCCATAGGCGGCGACGATAGCTACCTCCAGACCCAGCGCCGCAAACTCGGCCTGTGCGCCCTCCTGACGCAGCGAAACCGGCGACCGCACAAGCAGGCCAAGTTCCTCGGCTCGCTGCTGCACAGCCGAGGGCGTAAGCTTCTTGCCGCGATTGGCGGGGCGAGGTGGCTGCGTGTAGACTGCGGCCACGTCGTGCCCGGCCGCCACCAGCGCATCGAGCGTTGGCACGGCAAATTCGGGTGTTCCCATGAAGGCAAGACGCATCGTCACTTTTCCTTTGTTCGAAAGCCCCCTAAGACCCGGCGCATGGCATCGCAAGAAATAGACGCATTGGCACAAGCATTGTCGAAATTGCCAGGGCTTGGTCCACGGTCGGCACGTCGCGTGGTGTTGCACCTGATGAAAAAGCGCGAAAGCGTTTTGCAGCCGCTTTTGCGCGCGCTTGAGCATGTGGAACAGAGGCTGGTGGTCTGCAGCACTTGCGGCAATATCGACACCGGCAACCCATGCGGTATCTGCGTTGACCCGCGCCGCGACATCCGGTCGATTTGTGTGGTCGAGGATGTGTCCGACTTGTGGGCGCTTGACCGGTCGCGGCTTTTTCCGGGAAAATATCACGTTTTGGGTGGCCGCTTGTCCGCTCTGGATGGCGTGCGGCCAGAGGATTTGAACATCGACGGTCTGGTCAGCCGGATCGCGGTTGGCGGCATTGACGAGGTGGTTCTGGCAATGAACGCCACGCTAGAGGGGCAGACGACCGCGCATTATCTGGCCGAACGGCTTGAGCAATTCCCAATCCGCTTGACGCAATTGGCGCATGGCGTGCCGGTCGGCGGGGAGCTGGATTATCTCGACGACGGCACTTTAGCGCAAGCGTTGCGCGCGCGACGTCCTGTCGGTTGATTTATCCAAAGACCGTCCCTATCTGCGACCCATGGCTATCTTACCTATTCTTGAAGTGCCCGATCCGCGGCTGAAAACCATCTCGAAACCTGTCGAGAGCTTTGGCGATGATCTGAAGACGCTGGTCGATGACATGATTGAGACGATGTACGCTGCGCCCGGCATCGGCTTGGCTGCTATTCAGGTCGGCGTGCCAAAGCGCCTGTTGGTCATCGACTTGCAGGAAGAGGAAACGGAAGGCGATGAGCCCGTGCGCAACCCGCGCGTATTTGTGAATCCTGAAATCCTGGATCCGTCGGACGAGCATAGTCTGTATAATGAAGGCTGCCTGTCGGTGCCTGACCAATATGCCGAAGTCGAGCGCCCCGCACAAATCCGCGCGCGCTGGCAGGATCTTGACGGCAAAGTGCACGAAGAGACTATGATTGGCCTCATGGCGACATGTTTGCAGCACGAGATGGACCATCTTGAGGGCATATTGTTCATCGATCATCTGTCCCGCCTGAAGCGTCAGATGGTGTTGAAGAAAATCGAGAAGGCCCGCAAAATGGGCGGCGGGCATGTCCACAGCGAACACTGCAGCCACTGATCTCTTATGTTAAAACCCCGCGCGCGGCGGGGTTCCTGACGCTTCAGCTTATTTCGCGAATTGTGATGGCGCTGGGCTGACGGTGACGAATTTGCCGGCCTGAATTTCCTGCACCTCAAGCATCCGGTCCGTGAGTCCATTTCCGTTAAAGCGGAACGCGCCGTCAACGCCGATGAAGCCTTGCGGATCGGTCAGCTGCCCAACCGGAAACCGTGTCCCCGGACGCCAATCACGGGCCACGCGCGCAACCAGCAATACCGAGTCATATCCAAGGCTTGAAAGACGCAATGGCGCCTTGCCAAAGCGGGCGCGATATTTCGTCGCATACTGCGTGTAGAGGGTGTCCGAGACACTCGCAAACCATGCTCCATACATGGGCGAGCTGCCCGCAAGCGTGCCGTCAATATTCCACAGATCGGTGCCGAGAATTTTCGCGGTGCGCAGACCATTGCGGCGCAACGCCGGAACGGTTGCAATCGCTGCGCGGCCGCTGTCGGCGATGAGCACTGCGTCAATGTCGCCCATTTGGGCCAAGCGGCGGGCAGCGGCCTCGGCAGACGCAGCAGTTCCGTTCGATACTTGCATCCCCACTAAAGTGCCGCCTGCCGCGCGCACGGCTGCAGTCAGATTCGATTGCGCACGTTGTCCGTAGACATTCGACGACACCACGCCAGCAAAGCGGTTCATGCCTTGCGACTTGGCGTAGCGTACCACGCGTTCAATGGATTGGTTCGGCAGGTGGCCAAGCAGAAATACATTTTGTCCGGCAACGCCAACATCGTTGGAGAAGCTGATGATCGGCACGCCTGCCGGTCGCGCCAGTGCAGCCACTTCAACCACATGGTCACCGCGCAATGGGCCCAAGATAACCTTGTTACCATCTTCAATCGCACGCTTGGTCGCTGCTGCAACACCAAGGCCCGTGTCATAGGTGATCATGCGGATGTTGGTCGCTTTGGTATCGGCAAGCGCCAATGCAGTTGCGTTTGCAATCGACTGTCCAACATCGGCGTCCGGGCCAGTCACCGGCAGAAGCAACGCGACACGGTGCATGCCGTCCATGGGGTCGGCAGTCACAACAGGCGGGGGGCCTTTGCCGCGTGGGATCGTGCTGCATGCGGACAGCAGAATGACGGTTGCCAATATCAGCAGCTTTTTGATCTGGCTTGCTATTGCTTGCGGCTGCGCGCGTGTTGCGGCAATGGTTGCGCTCATGTTGGGTTCCTCGGGAAGAAGCATATACATCCTATGATGTTCGAATCAGGCTTATATGTCGTTGCGACCCCCATCGGCAACCTTGCAGATATGTCACAAAGGGCAATCGACCTCCTGAAAGCCGCAGAAATTGTGGCGGTTGAGGATAGCCGTGTCACGGGCAAATTGCTCCATCATCTTGGCATCAAAAAGAAAATGCGCCGCTACAATGACCATAGCGGTGAGGTCGAGCGCGAGTCTCTGGTCGCTGCCGCGCGTGCGGGCGTGGTCGCATTGGTATCGGATGCCGGAACACCACTGATCTCGGACCCCGGATATAAGCTTGTGCGCTCCGCACGCGACGCGGGCGTGCCTGTGTTCACAATTCCCGGGGCAAGTGCTGTGACGGCGGCGCTGTCCATCTGTGGCCTTCCTACTGACCGTTTTTTGTTTGCTGGTTTCCTACCCAACAAAGCTAAAGCGCGGGTCGAAACATTGATTGAGCTGGGCCAAATCAAGGCGACACTGGTGTTTTACGAAGCGGGTCCGCGCTTGGCCGCGACCTTGGCAGCCATTGCCGAAACCTATGGCGACCGCGAAGTCGCCGTGGCGCGTGAGCTTACGAAGAAGTTTGAAGAGGTAGTCACCGGAACGGCGGCGGAGCTAGCGGCGCGTTATGTCGAGCACGAGCCGAAAGGCGAGATCGTGTTGATCGTTGGTCCGCCTGCAGATGAAGTTGCGGCTGAAACGGGCGATATGGATGCTGCCCTCAAAGAGGCGCTGGAGACGATGTCAGCGGCCAAGGCAGCGGGCGCGATTGCCAAGCGCTTTGGCCTCGAACGTAACGCTGTTTATGCGCGCGCTACAGTATTGAAAGCGAAGTGAGCCGCCTTGCCGCCGAAAAACGCGGACGGCGCGGGGAGGCGATTGCAGCTTGGTTCCTGCGCCTGAAAGGATGGCGCATCGTCGGCGAGCGCGTGAAAACCCCGCGTGGCGAGGTCGACCTGATCGCGCGGCGTGGCAAAAGCATTGCCTTTGTTAAAGTTAAGGCCCGCACGAAGACCGTTGACCTTGCCACCGCAATTGATGCGACACGGTTACGCCGCGTGGCCGCTGCGGCGGAAATTCTACTCCCCAAATATGGCAAAAAATGTGAAAATGTGCAGATAGACGTGATTATGGTTGCGCCATGGCGCTGGCCCAACCATTTGCCCAATGTCTGGCACGGATAAGGACTCGCAAAATGGCAATCAAAATGGCGGTCCAGATGGACCCGATAGACGGCATCAACATCAACGGCGATTCCAGCTTCGCGCTGATGCTTGCCGGGCAGGCGCGGGGTTATGACATCTGGCATTATGATGTTGGCTCGCTGACGCTGGATGCCAATGACCGGCTTACGGCCTGGGCGCACCCGGTGCATGACGTGCAGCGCGTAGAAGGCGCACATTATCGTTTCGGCGCTCCCAAGAAAATCGACTTAGGCACGGATGTCGACGTGGTGTTGATGCGCCAAGACCCGCCTTTTCATGTCGGCTATATCACCGCCACCCATCTGCTTGAGCGGATCGAGCATGAAACATTGGTGGTCAACAATCCCGCCAGCGTCCGTAATGCGCCGGAAAAGGTGATGGTGCTGGATTATCGGCAATATATGCCGCCGACGATTATCACGCGCTCCGCCGATGAAGTGCGCGACTTTCAAAAGCAACACGGCGCAGTGGTGGTGAAGCCCCTCCACGGCAATGGCGGCAAAGCCATTTTTCGTATTGATGCAGACGGCAGCAACTTGGGTGCCTTGTTCGAGGTGTTCAACAACACCTGGCCCGAACCGCATATGGTGCAGCCTTTCCTTCCCGACGTGGCGCTAGGTGACAAGCGTATCGTCATGATCGACGGCGAAGTGACCGGCGCAATCAACCGCCGTCCGGGCGAAGGCGAGTTCCGCTCAAACCTTGCGGTTGGTGGCAGCGCGGAGTCGACCGATCTATCGCCTCGCGAGCTTGAAATCTGCGCCGCGATGGGGCCACGTTTGAAAGAACTTGGCCTGATATTCGTCGGCATTGATGTGATTGGCGGACAATGGCTGACCGAAATCAATGTGACATCACCAACGGGGATAGTCGCGATTGACCGGTTCAACGGCACGGACACACCATCGCGCATTCTCGACGCGATCGAACGCCGACTATCAGAGGATTATTAATGGAAGACTGGATTATCCGCTTGGTCGAATGGGGCCATTATTGGGGCGTCGCGCTTCTTATGCTGCTCGAGACCGTGTTTCCGCCGATACCGTCTGAAATCATCATGACCGTGGCTGGCGTGTCCTCCGCGCGGGGGAACATGAACCTTGCAGGGACTATTGCGGCTGGGACCGCAGGCGCAATGCTTGGTAACTGGATTTGGTATTGGGTCGCGATCAAATTCGGTGAAGCGCGGATGAATGTATTTATTGACCGTTATAGCCGTTGGCTAACACTGGATTGGGATGAGGTTGAGCGCGGTCAAAGCCTGTTTCGCAAGCATGGCTCCATCATCGTTTTGGTTGCGCGCATGTTGCCGACCTTGCGGTCGCTGATCTCAATACCGGCTGGCTTGTTCGGCATGACGTTCCGGCGTTTTATGATTTTCTCGACGATTGGAACTGCCGGCTGGACCGCGGCCTTGGCATGTGCCGGCTATTTTCTGGGGTCGCAGTTCGACGATGTTGAAAAATGGCTTGGGCCAGTATCGACCCTAGTGATCGCAGGGATCGTCCTGACATATGTTTGGCGGCTCTTGCGCTGGAAGGCAAAGCCCCGGACAGACTCTGCTCTTACGCCCGTGGATGCGCGTTCTGATACTCATCCAGAAGCATAGCGGTATCGACGGCGGTATAGACCTGAGTCGACGACAGGCTGGCATGGCCCAATAACTCCTGAAGGCTGCGCAAGTCTGCGCCGCCCGCCAGCAAATGCGTGGCAAAGCTGTGACGCAGCGCGTGCGGCGTTGTCCGGTCCGAAAGGCCCAGACGCGTGCGCGCCCCCTGAACTGCGCGGCGAATAAGCGCGGGCGATAACGGTCCGCCCCGTGCCCCGCGAAACAGCGACTGGTCGGTGCTGACCGGATAGGGGCACAATGCGAGATACTCTTGAATGGCGGTTTTGACTTGCTCAAGCAAAGGGACGATGCGCGTCTTGTTGCGCTTGCCGGTTACCCGTAAAGTGCTGCCAAGCGGCAGGATGTCGCCCATCAGGCCAGTTGCTTCGCTTACCCGCAGGCCGCTGCCGTAGAGCAACAAAAGCAACGCCCAATCGCGCGCGCCCACCCAGCCGTCTTGCGCATTTTCGGCGACGTCATCGGCCAGCGCCAGAACATCATCGGGGTTCACTGGGCGCGGCAGGCTGCGCTGCACGCGCGGGCCCTTCATGACGGGCAAGGTGAAATCATCGCCCAAGGCAAAACGCAAGAAATGCCGCGCGGCGGACAGTTCGCGTGCTGTGGACCGATTGGTCAGGCCATCGCCGCGCCGGTCGGCGAGAAAAGCGCGCATGTCTGCTGATGAAATCTTGCGCAGCGTTTCGCGGTCAACTTCGCTCCCCCAATGGAGCCGAAGGAAACCGGCCAACCGGTCTGCCGTCGCGTGATAGGCGCGCACGCTATGCGGTGACATCCGGCGGTTGTCGGTCAGGAACGCAAGATACTCGGTAAGCAAAGCTGGCATGTAGGTCATGCTATCAGGCGGCGGCATCCGCCTCAACGTTTACTATCTGGGGTAAGATGGCGTCGAGCAAAGGCATGCCTTGCGGCGTCACCGTGACGCGATCTTCGTCGCGCGTGATAAGGCCAAGCTTTGCGATTTTGTCGACCGCTTGAAGGTCTAGTAGGTTAGCGGCGGCGATCTCAGTCTGTTCCGACAATCGGTTAAGGCTGATCCCTTCGGCCAACCGTAACCCCATCAGCAAGCTTTCGGTGGCGCGCGTCGCTGCATCAAGATGCTCTTCGCTGCTGATGCCATGCGCGTTGCGTTCGACTGCCGACAGAAAGTTTTCGGGCTTCTTGTGGCGCTGTGTCGCCGCGTTCAAGCGCCGCCCATGCGCGCCGGGGCCAATGCCGATATAGTCGTCATAGCGCCAATAGCTTAGGTTATGGCGGCTTTCGCTGCCCGGACGCGCATGGTTGCTGATCTCATAAGCCGGGATGCCAGCTGCGGACGTCATTTCTCCGGTCAGCTCGTACAGCGTCGCGGCATCATCATCATCGGCAGGCACGAAATGGCCAGTGCGCACCAATGTTTCGAACCGCGTGCCAGCCTCGATGGTGAGCTGATACAGTGACATATGGTCCGTGCCAAAGGAGAGGGCCCGTTCAAGTTCGGTTTCCCATTGCATGGCGGTCTGGTCAGGACGCGCATAAATCAGGTCAATGTTGACCCGGCCGAAGTGCTTTTGTGCAATAGCCAGTGCTTCAAGGCTTTCGCCAACCGAATGCGCACGGCCCAAAAATGCCAGCGCGGCATCATCCAAAGACTGAAGCCCAAGCGAAACGCGGTTTACGCCTGCTGCGGCGAGGTCGGCAAAGCGCGCTGCTTCGACTGAAGACGGGTTCGCTTCCAAGGTGATTTCGATGTCGTCAGCAAAGCCCCAATATTGCTCTGCTGCGTCAATCAGCGCGGCGACTGTGGACGGCGGCATAAGTGACGGCGTGCCCCCGCCAAAGAAGATGGAAGTGAGCTTAGGACCCGACGTAAGTGCAGCCTCATAGGCCATGTCCGTCAGCAATGCCGCACACCACGCGGCTTGGTCTACCGTCTCGCGCACATGGCTGTTGAAATCACAATATGGACATTTGGAAACGCAAAATGGCCAATGGATGTATAGGGCGAGGGGGCGTGGCACCAGATTTCCTGACCTACTCTACGATCAAGAGAGTACCGCCGCAACCAACTTGCGGAACGCGTCCGCCCTGTGGCTCATTGCGTGTTTCTCTTCCGGGTCAAGTTCGGCAAAGGTCTCGCTTCGCCCATCAGGCACAAAAACTGGGTCATAGCCAAAGCCCAAAGTTCCGCGCGGCGGCCATGTCAGGCTGCCTTGCACGCGGCCTTCGAACACGTCCTGATGGCCGTCTGGCCATGCGACCGCCAGCGTGCAGACGAAATAGGCGCTTCGGTCGGTGTCCGGGCCAAGCTCAGCCAACTTACCTTCGACTTTGCCCATCGCCATGTACCAGTCGCGGCCCGGACCGCCTTCGCAGGCCTGTTTTTCAGCCCAGTCGGCGGTATAGACACCAGGCGCCCCGCCAAGAGCCACAACGCACAAGCCGCTGTCATCTGCTAGCGCAGGTAAGCCAGATCCCTGCGCTGAGGCATGAGCCTTGAGCAATGCATTCTCGGTGAAGCTGGTGCCGGTTTCTTCAGGTTCGGGCAGGCCGAGTTCGCCAGCCGAAACGGGTTGTATGCCAAATGGTGCCAGCAAGGCGCGGAGTTCCCGGACCTTGCCTGCATTGTGGCTGGCGATGACCAGCTTGCCGGGTTGGAGTTTGCGGTGATTCATATACGTTCGCCTTAATCAAAAACCGTCGCCCCAGCGAAGGCTGGGGCCCATCACGTCTATTGGAATACAACGACAGACGACATAGGCTTCCGCCTACGCTGGAGCGACGGTAGGCTCTCCTTACTTAACAGCTTCAGCCTGCACGGCGAAAATCCGATCCGTGCCCATGCGCGCAAGGCGAAGCAAGCGCAGAAGGCCTTCCTCGTCATAGGTCGCACCTTCAGCGGTGGCTTGCACTTCGGCAATCTGGCCACCTTCGATCAGCACGAAATTCGCATCAGCATCGGCATCGGAATCTTCGATATAGTCAAGGTCGAGAACTGGCGTGCCTTTAAAGATACCGCAGCTTACTGCGGCAACCCGGCCGCTGATTGGGTCTTCCTTGATCGCACCAGACGCAAGCAAGCCATCAACGGCAAGGCGCAAGGCAACCCATGCCCCGGAAATAGCTGCAGTGCGTGTGCCGCCATCGGCCTGCAATACGTCGCAGTCGACAGTGATTTGGTTCTCGCCAAGCTTCTTCATATCAACGACCGAGCGTAAAGAACGACCGATAAGGCGTTGAATTTCTTGAGTCCGGCCCGACTGCTTGCCCTTTGCCGCTTCGCGCTGGCTGCGGGTGTGCGTGGCGCGCGGGAGCATCGAATATTCCGCCGTGACCCAGCCCTCACCCTTGCCGCGCAACCATGGTGGGATGCGATCTTCGACGCTGGCGGTGACCAGCACGCGGGTATCGCCAAAACCGATGAGGCAACTGCCTTCGGCATGCTTGGTGTAATGGGTTTCTATCGAAATGGCGCGCATTTCGTCTGGCGCACGGCCGGATGGACGCATGATGTTCTCCTGATAATGGGTTGAAGGCCCCAATAGCCTGCCCCGCTTGCTTTGCAAGTGTGCGGTGCGCTACACCAGCGGATGTGAGCCAGACCCCCATCAACGAATTGAACGATCGCACGCGGATCATCTTCCGGATGGTGGTCGAAAGCTATCTGGACAATGGCGCGCCTGTGGGTTCGCGGACCATTTCCAAATTTGCAGGCTTGAATCTGTCACCAGCCTCGATCCGCAACGTCATGCAGGATCTGGAGGAAGCGGGATATCTCGCCTCTCCGCACACCAGCGCCGGACGCGTGCCAACCGAAAGCGGGCTTCGACTGTTCGTGGATGGCATGATGCAGTCGGCTGAACCTTCTGCTGAAGAACAACGTGCGATTGAATCGCAAATCACTGGCGATGGGCCAATTGAAGAGGCGCTGGCGGCTGCGACGTCGGTTCTGTCGGGACTGTCGGCCTGCGCCGGTATCGTGCTCGTACCAAAGCGTGACGCGGTCCTGAAGGCATTTAGTTTTGCGCGCCTGTCACCTTCGCAAGTCCTTGCCATCATGGTCGGTTCGGACAACAGTGTGGAAAACCGGCTTGTATCGATTGACCCTGGCATTAGCGAATCCATGCTGGTGGAGGCGGCGAATTATATCTCCTCACGCTTGTCAGGGCTGACCCTGTCGGATGCTCTGGTCCGCCTTGATAGCGAGATTCGCGCTGAAAAGGCCGAACTTGATGTCGCGAGCCAGAAATTGGTGCGTGATGGCCTAGCGATCTGGTCGCTCGATGCGAATGACCGGCCAGTGCTAATCGTGCGGGGGCAGTCCAACCTGATCGACGATGCGGCTGCAGCTGACCTTGATCGTGTGCGGCAATTGCTGGACGAACTGGAAAGCAAAGAGGAAATTGCAAGGCTGGTCGACAGCGCGCGGGAAGCGCAGTCGACGCGCATTTTCATCGGTTCTGAAAACAATCTGTTTTCGCTATCGGGATCATCGGTGATTGCCGCACCTTATCGTGAGGCGGGCGGCAAGGTGGTTGGTGTCATTGGTGTGATTGGCCCGACAAGGCTGAATTATGCGCGAATAGTGCCGATGGTTGACTTCACCGCACAAGCGCTCGGTCGTTTAATTAAATGACACGCGGCTTGATGAAATAAAATTGCTTTCTATATGCGCACAGTAACAAACGACCACAGTGTCGCAACGTAAATGGGTTAATCAGGTTTATGACAGACAAGAAATCAGCGACTGCGGATATTGCGGTAGAAAACGAACTTGAAGGCGTACCAGAGCATATGAAGGACGAAACGCCCGAGGCGACCGACGCTGCCTACGCCAAGGTTGCGGCTTTGGAAGAAGCGCTTGTCGCTGCCAAGCAGGAGGTTTTGTACGCGCAGGCCGAAACGCAAAATGTGCGCCGTCGTATGGAAAAAGAAGCCCAGGATGCGCGCGCTTATGCCGCCACCGGCTTTGCCCGCGACGTGCTGTCGGTGTCCGACAATCTGTCACGCGCGCTGGAAGCGATCCCCGCGGAAATGCGCGAGAGCGAAGCCATGAAGCCGCTCGTGATTGGCCTTGAGGCGACAGGCCGCGAGCTGGACAGCGTCTTTGCGAAAAACGGCATCACGCGCATCGCCGCCATGGGCATGCCGCTTGATCCGAACCAGCATCAGGCGATGGTCGAAATCCCGAGCACTGACGTTGAACCTGGTATAATCATTGCCGAAATGCAGGCCGGTTACATGATCAAGGACCGCTTGCTGCGGCCTGCTTTGGTTGGGGTGGCGAAGGCGGCGGAGTAAGTTTGGGTTTTGGTTCCCGCTTATCAATGTTCATTGATGGGGCGCTGGGTCTTTCGAGCTGGATTGCTTGAATACATTTAACTAGATGCGCATCCAGCGCCTTTAAGTATTTTTCGGTTGCATCTACTCGGCAACGAGGAAGCTCCTTGTCGGCTTTGCTTTTGTTGCAAGGCCCGCAAGCGATAACGAGATTATGCAGATAATCGCCACCACCTTTTGATTTTGGACGAATGTGATCGCGCGTAATTTTTTGTGAAAACCCTTCGGGCTTAAACTTCTTGCCGCAATGAAAACATTTGCCGCCATACGTTTTAAATGCGCGAGCAAGAGTAAGCTTTGCTCCTGCTTTCTCGGCACTGCCAGCGACAACGTAGATAGGTTTATTTTGCCCGTCTTGGTGGCTGTAGTGGATCATCGTGTATGGCAACTCGACGATGGGGTGCCCTGCAAGAATTTTGGTAAGCTCAGACATTTGTGAAGTTTATCGGCACATTCTAAACAGATCGTAAAATTCCGTAGCTGGCGATCAATCGTTGTTTCGCCAAAATGGCAAAGTTCGGGGGTAGTCTCAACCCTGGCTCTCCGCTATCCACCGCCTCCCATGACCACAGCAGCAATCCCGATGGACCGTCAGTCCCCTTGGCGCGATGAGCTTCGTGCGACCTTGTCGCTTGCATGGCCGTTGATCCTGACCAATTTGACGATGTCATTAATTGGCGCGACCGATGTGGTGATGGTGGGTTGGCTTGGCCCGACCGAGTTGGCGGCGGCATCGCTTGGGTTTAACCTGTGTATGACCGCGGCGATTTTCTGCATGGGGCTGGTGACCGCGACTGCGCCGATGATGGCGAGCGAACGGGGTGCAAAGGCGCATTCGGTACGCGATATCCGGCGCACATTCCGGCAAGGGCTGTGGGTCGCGGTCGCGATCATGATTCCGATCTGGCTGGTCCTTTGGCAAACCGAATCTGTCCTGCTCGCGCTCGGCCAGCAAGCCGAACTTGCGTCCAAAGCGCAGAGCTATGTCCGGGCCTATATGTGGTCGATCCTGCCATTTCTGTGGCTTATTATCGCGCGCAATTTCCTCTCGGCGCTGGAGCGACCAATGTGGTCGCTGGTGATCGGGATTTCCGGCGTCATTGCCAACGCGGCGTTCAATTATGTCCTCATTTTCGGAAAGCTTGGCGTGCCGGCATTGGGGCTAGTCGGCGCAGGCATTGGCAGCATTCTCGCCAATAGTTTCATGTTCTTGGGCATGGTCGCGGTCATTACCTATCATCCCAAATTCCGGCGCTACCATCTGTTTGGCCGCTGGTGGCGCAGCGACTGGCCGCGTTTTCGGGCGCTGTGGAAATTGGGCTTGCCGATTGGCGTGACGATGGGATTAGAAGGCGGCGTGTTTGGCGTTGCCGTCATGCTGATGGGATTGATCGACACTGCGTCGGTCGCGGCGCACGCCATTGCGCTTCAGGTGGCGAGCGTCACCTTCATGGTGCCGTTGGGCCTGGCGCAAGCAGCGACGGTGCGTGTGGGGATCGGCTATGGCCGACGCGATTTGCAGCTTATCCACCGCGCCGGTTGGACGAGCTTTGTCATCGGAACCGGGTTCATGGCGGCTATGGCTGTATTGATGTGGATCTCGCCTGACTTGCTCATCTCGCTGTTCATTGACCGTGATGCGGCGATCAACGCAGAGGTTGTGCGACTGGCGGTCAGCTTCTTGGCCATTGCGGCATTGTTCCAGATTGTCGATGGCGCGCAAGTCGTTGGCGCTGGCATGCTGCGCGGATTGCACGATACCCGCGTGCCGATGGTGTTCGCTGCCTTTGGCTATTGGGTGGTCGGCATCGGCGTTGGCGCGTGGTTGGCGTTTTGGCAAGGGTGGAATGGTGTTGGCATTTGGGTTGGCTTGGCCACCGGGCTTGGCATTGTCGCCATATTGATGCTGGTGCGTTGGTCAATGCGCGCGCAGCTTGGGCTGTTGCCTTTAGAACGGTAATACGCCGTCATATTGCGACAGCGGCGGCGCGCCTGCGACCTTTGCGCCCTGCCGTAACAGAAACACATGGCGCACGATCTCGCCTTGCTGCTCAAGCCCATATTGGTCCAATTTCCATCCGGGCTTTAAGCTATAATCGTAACGGCAAAACGGGTGCCGTCGCAATGGGAGGAAAATGCCTTTCTGGTGCTGCCAAACATGCACCAACTCATGAATGAATAAGCCCTGCAAACTCAGGGCCCGGTCACAAAAATCGTCGCAGAACAGATCGCTTTTGGGGTGAAACCATAAATGGCCGTTGGGGGCCATGGTCACGCGGCGCGGCTGGAACCACCAATATTTGCGATTGTGTATGCGGATGCTGTGATAATCGAGCGATGATCCAAAGATGGATTCCGCAAGCGTCCGTTCGCGCACGGTTAGGGGTCTGCCAGATTTATGTGGCCCGAACACGTTCAGCCGTCGATCGCTTTTTTCTCGTCCGGATCGCTGCCATCGATTTCTTGAACGCGGGCTTTCACCAGGATGCGGACATTGTTCGAAAACAGAAACTCCGCCTCAATGATTCCCAGTCTGCGCGGGATGACATTCACGCCCCACATCATCACATGCTTGCCACCTTTTTTGAAGGCGACGGTCTCGCCAGATGGGATGAGCACGCGGTCCATGGGAACCATCGACACCACACCTGTTTTGGCATCGGCGATCACATCATGCATTTCAACCCGAACAGCGGAAGGCGAGCTGACTCGCAACAAATACACATCCTCTGGACCACCATAAACGTTGAAGTGAAAGGCCGACGGATTGCTGTCGACGGGCGATAGCGTCAGCACTGCGTCCTTCACCTTCAACTGCGGCGTTGGGCCGCATGAGCCGAGCAAGAGAGCTGCCGCTGCGGCGCTTAATGTGAATATCCGTCGGTTCATATCGTCCTCATTTTGCTGTCGGGTTTGGTCACTCTTGCGAACAACATATACAGAGTTTTCACCTAACTTTTTACTTATCTAGATGTGCCGAAGTCTTGTGCCAAGAGAATTGGCACCTATATCGCCGCTACAAGGTCGCGTTACGGGAAACGCCAGTGCCTGATAGGGCTGGTGCGTAATAGACAGGGTAAAGTTCAATTTTAAAATTTCGGGGTAAGTTTTTATGGCTAAAGTTATTGGTATCGACTTGGGCACGACAAACAGCTGCGTTGCGGTAATGGACGGCGGCAAGCCCAAGGTCATCGAAAATGCAGAAGGTGCGCGTACAACGCCTTCGATTGTGGCCTTTGCCAAAGACGGCGAGCGCTTGATCGGGCAGCCTGCAAAACGTCAGGCTGTCACCAATCCGGAAAGCACGATCTACGCAGTGAAGCGCCTCATCGGCCGCCGCTTCGATGATCCGATGACCAAGAAGGATATGGGCCTAGTTCCTTATGGTATCGTCAAGGGTAAGACCGGCGACGCATGGGTCAAGGCAGGTGGCGAAGAATATTCGCCATCGCAAATTTCGGCCTTCATCCTGCAAAAGATGAAGGAAACAGCAGAAGCCTATTTGGGCGAAACTGTCACGCAAGCGGTTATCACCGTTCCGGCGTACTTCAATGATGCCCAGCGTCAGGCCACCAAAGATGCTGGCCAGATTGCAGGACTTGAAGTGCTTCGCATCATCAACGAGCCGACCGCTGCTGCGCTCGCCTACGGCATGGATAAAGACGAGAATAAAACCATCGCAGTCTATGACCTTGGTGGCGGTACGTTCGACATCTCGATCCTTGAAGTTGGTGACGGCGTGTTCGAAGTAAAATCGACCAATGGCGACACATTCCTTGGCGGTGAAGATTTTGACAGCGTGCTCGTCGAACATCTGGCAGCCGGCTTCAACAAAGCCGAAGGCATTGACCTGACCAAGGACAAGCTTGCGCTGCAACGTTTGAAGGAAGCGGCTGAAAAGGCGAAGATTGAACTTTCTTCGACGCAGACGACTGAAGTCAACCTGCCTTTCATCACCGCTGATCAGAACGGTCCGAAGCACTTGGTGAAAACCATCACGCGCGCTGACCTCGAGAAGTTGGTCGATGACTTGATCAAGCGCACGCTTGAGCCTTGCAAAAAGGCTTTGGCAGATGCTGGCATTAAGGCCGACGCGATTGACGAAGTCGTGATGGTTGGCGGTATGACCCGCATGCCGAAGGTCCGCGACGTCGTGAAGAATTTCTTCGGCAAGGAACCGCACACCGGCGTGAACCCCGACGAAGTTGTTGCGATGGGTGCAGCTATTCAGGCTGGCGTGTTGCAGGGCGACGTCAAGGACGTGCTCTTGCTTGATGTCACACCACTTTCGCTGGGTATCGAAACGCTCGGCGGTGTGTTCACGCGCATGATCGACCGT
>Ga0136636_10000181_pt1 | contig 28040 bp, 24 predicted proteins | sample AntDrymUQ8522106_2_FD_104653 | JGI IMG/M metagenome (GOLD analysis project Ga0136636, IMG submission 104653) | Polar desert sand microbial communities from Dry Valleys, Antarctica - metaG UQ852 (21.06) | ecosystem: Environmental > Terrestrial > Soil > Desert | place: Antarctica: Dry Valley... | reverse complement strand
GATTCAGCCACCGGGGCTGATTTGATAACGACCAAACCGTCGGTGGTCATGATTGCGCATTGGGCTGCAACAGCGCCATCACCTCGGGCTGAACACGCTCAAGCTCGGCGAGTACATCAGGTGGCACCTTGTCGTTTTCGATAAACTGCTCGGCGTCTGTCGCCGAAGAACGAGGCGCGGCATCCTCAAGGATAAAATCAAACTCTTTATCCAGACTGACCGTAAACAGCCAGTCGGTTTTCCCGTCCAAGTTGATACGTACTACAACGTCTTTATAGTCCGCTGCGTCGTTGGAAACTGTCACCTGTGTTTTCTTGGCCATGATGGCATCCTTTCGCCTAAAGGCATCTCTTGAAAACTTAGTTTACCTGACCACACTTGAAACGGCTCTGCTTAGGCAGAAATCGGCCAACTCCGGTCATTCGTCGGCTCGAAAACTGAAGGAATCGAACGACAGGTAACAGACCTGAAACCCGTCGCTCGTCTGCGCTGATAAAATGGATCATGGCTTTTTCACTTTTCAGCGCCCGTGGTGGCCTTTCGCGTCGAATTTATGCGGCCTTTCTCCTTGCTGCCGTAATTCCCACCGCACTGGCTGGCGCCATTGGCGTCTATCTCTCATTGCAAGCGCTGAAGAATGAAACCCTGCGCAATCTTAGCCAGGAAGTTACCGTTCGCTCGCAAGGAATAGGTCGGTTTTTTGATCAGTTGTCGTCTGAATTACTTTATCTGGCAAATGCTCGCGGGCTAGTGGATGTCGTTGCCGCTCGTCAAACTGGAGACACCTGGTTGCTCCAGACCGCAACGACTCGTTTAGAGCGCGACTATGCAGCCTTGGCCAGCCTTTACCCCCACATTTATCAAATTCGTCTAATCACTGCCGACGGTCAGGAGGTGGTCCGTGTCGACCGTAAGCCCGAGGGAGTTTATGTTGTGCCACGTCAACAACTCCAGCCCAAAGGTGACCGCTACTATTTTCTCGATGCGATGGACGTGAAGCTTGGGCAGATCTACGTCTCGCCACTGGATCTGAATGTGGAATTCGGCAAGATAGAAAAACCTGAACGGCCCGTTATTAGGGTAGCTACACCGGTTAGGGGCCCCAACGGGAAAAAAATGGGCGTCTTGATTATCAACCTGCATGCTGACATTCTGCTTGAACAAATCCAGCAAATGGCCAATGCTCGTCAAGGTACAGCCTATCTGCTAGACAATCAGGGGCACTACTTAAGTCGATCTGCCGGAGGAGAACCTGGCGCCTTTTCGATGGAACCGGTTGAGAAATTGAAGGATATTTTCCCCGCTAGCATCAGTAAAAATCTGATTGAGCGTGGCATTTCGCCAACCCTTGGTGACGGCTGGATTGTTGCTCACGCACCAATCGATTACGCACCGCAAGCCCTGGCTGAAAATTCCAAAGGCAAGTGGCGAATCGCCCTGGCATTTCCCGAGCGGGAACTGTTTCTGGCCGTGGTGAATTTGTACCTGCTTTACGCCGTGCTGCTAGTTGCCCTGGTCGTTACGGCGGTTGGTGGCTACGCGCTTTCCAGAAGGCTGTTAAAGCCGCTTGAAGACCTTTCGAAGGAAACGGATGCCATCGCTAGTGGCGATTTCACCCGTAGGGTTTCCGTCATCGGTACGGACGAAATTGCCGCACTGGGCGACAAGTTCAATAGCATGGCAAAGGGTTTGCACGAATCGTCGCAGGCTATAAAGACCCATCGTGATCGACTGGAAGAAGAGGTTCGCGCGCGTACGGGCGAGCTTGAACAGGAACGCGCCTCCCTTGAAGCGGTCATTGAGCATACGGCCGATGGCATCCTCGCCATTGATCGCGGCGGTGATATTCGCCTGCTCAACCCGGCGGCCATTCGACTGCTGGGTTGCAGCCATGCGCCACTCGGCAGTGATATCGGACAATTTTGGCCACAGTGGCCGGATATTGCCCTGGATGCCCAAAACGGGCCATTACGTTGCGATGTGCAACTTCTGGAGCAGGTTATCTCGCTGGCCATTACGCCGACCACCGCCGGTTTCATCGTGGTTGCCCGCGATGTCAGCCTTGAACGGGAAATTCAGGATGAACGCCGCGAACTCGACCGCCAGATGTTCCAGATGGAAAAACTGACCACATTGGGCGAACTAGCGATGGGTCTGGCCCATGAGATTGGCAATCCGCTGGCCGGCATGAAGGCGGTGGCGCAGGCCATGCAATATGAAGAAGATATTCCGCCGAGTCTGATTGAGGCTCTCAAGCGGATGGAGGTAGAAATTGACCGCCTGTCCGGTTTTCTGCGCCGCTTCCACGGCTTTGCAACGCCGCAGACCATCTTGCCTGAGCCCTGCGCCTTGGGCCAAATCCTTGACGACGTGCTGTTCTGGACGCGCAAGGATGCCGAGAGCCACAATATTGCTTTTGAACTGGCCGGAATCGAAACCCTGCCGCCCTTGGCAGCCGATCCCCATCAACTGAAGCAGGTTTTTCTCAATCTGCTGATGAATGCCGTGCATGCCATGCCGGCAGGCGGTACTGCTACGGTCGACGCCGAAAACGAGGCAAATTTCGCCTGCATTCGTATCTGCGACACGGGTATCGGTATGGACACAGAGGTTTTGAAACGCATCTTTGAGCCTTTCTTCACGACCCGTCGGGAGGGTACCGGTCTTGGGCTCGCCATCGTCCGCAAGATCGTTGAGCAACACGGTGGCAGCATTGAAGCGAGCAGTACGCCGGGGCATGGAACATGCTTCACCTTGAACTGGCCCCTTGCTGGAAACCGATATGCCTGAACCGATACTGATCGTTGAAGACGACAACACCATCCGGGTGACAGTGGGTAATTTCCTCGCTCGCCAGGGTTTCGATGTCGAAGTTGCCGAAGATGGCAAACAGGCGTTGGCCTTGCTCAAGGAGCGCACGTTTAGCCTGATTCTGCTCGACCTGCACCTGCCGGACATGAATGGCCTCGATATTCTCGCCAAGGTCAAGGAATCGGACGATCAGCCGCTGGTCGTCATCATGACCGCCTACCCGGAAGTGCGAACAGCGGTGGCGGCATTGAAGGCGGGTGCCTACGATTACATCAACAAGCCCTTTGATCTTGAAGATTTACAGGAACTGATTCGCCGCGCCATCGAAACCCACCGTCTGCGTCGCGAGTTGGCGTGGCGTCGTGCGCAGGCAGAAACCTGTGTCATCGAAGGCTTGATCGGCGACAGCCCGGCGTTCAGGCAAATGCTCGACATGACCGCCCGGATTGCCTCCGCCGGCAAGATTCCGGTTCTCATCCGGGGTGAATCCGGTACCGGCAAAGAGCGCGTCGCACAGGCTATTCACTGCCGTTCCCCCCGCGCCGACGGCCCTTGGGTAACTTTGAATTGCTCGGCCTTGCCGGAAGGTTTGCTGGAGTCGGAACTATTCGGCCACGAGCGCGGCGCCTTCACCGATGCCAAGCAGATGAAGCGCGGCCTGCTCGAACTGGCCGACGGCGGCACGCTGTTTCTCGACGAAATCGGTGACCTTTCCCTCACCCTGCAACCCAAGTTGCTGCGTGTGCTGGAAACCCAGACGTTTCGCCGCGTTGGCGGGCAAAAGGAAATTAGAGTTGATGTCCGCTTCGTCTCGGCCACTCATCGTCAACTACCGGCCATGGTGCAATCCGGGCATTTCCGCGAAGACCTCTATTACCGGCTGAATGTTGGTGCCATCGACCTGCCGGCGCTACGCGAACGGCAAGACGATATCCTGGCACTGGCCAGGCACTTCCTGGAGAAAACAGCACCGGTCATCGGTATCGACTCGCCGGGTTTCGATGCTGCCGTTGAGCCACTGTTGAAGTCGTACCGCTGGCCAGGGAACGTGCGGGAATTGCGCAATGTGGTCGAGCGTGCCGCCATTCTTTCCCGGGGTGAGCGCATCACTTCGCAGCATTTGCCCAAGGAAATCATTGGCGACATCCCGTCCGCACCAACCACCGAAAGCGCACAACCCGACAAATTTGGTAGCGCAATTCGTCCCCTGTCGGAGATCGAAATAGATTACATCCGTCATGTCCTGCACCGCTGCGCCGGCAACAAAACGCAGGCTGCCGAATTGCTCGGAATCACTCGCCTGACGCTACGCAACAAACTGCGTGAAGCTGACGAGAGCCCAGACAAATGATTTCGATCAAAAATCATCCGGTTAAAAACTAACCGCCCGGTTGATTTTTAACCGGAAAAATCTCTCTAATTTGGCCGAAATAAGCATTAAATCAATGGTCTGTGGCTCTGGCACATAGAGTGCATATACCTCCCTGTTGTGGGGCTGTTCCCACGAATCTCCATCTACAGGGGGGACTATGAAAAACCAGCAGCGCAAGCGTTTAACGCAAGCACTCGGCGTCATCGGACTAGCCGCAGCGATCACGCTGACCGTCGGTGTGCAACCAGTCATTGCCCAGAACAACGCACCCGATCTCACACCGATGCCTGAGGCCAAGCCGGGCAACGCGTTGATGATCGAATTGGGCAAGTATTTCTTCTTCGACAACCGCTTGTCCGGCGACTGGGGCATTTCCTGCGCCACCTGTCACGACCCCAAGAAGGGCTGGGGGGATGGCCAGGCGCTGTCAACCGGTTATCCGTCGATGGAGCATTTTCGCAACTCGCCAACGGTATTAAACGCCAAGTACCGTAAGCGCTTCCTGTGGGATGGTCGGCTTGATGGTTCAGATGCCGGGACATTAGTGCGCGATATGCTAACAGAAACCCATACCATGAACATGGACGCACGCCTTATGCAGGAGCGTCTGAAGCAGATTCCAGAATACGATGCGCTGTGGAAAAAATGGCGCAAGGATGACATTAATGGCATGCGGGTCTTCAATGTCATCGGTGAATTCATTCAGAGCCTGCAAACTACCAATGCGTCTTTTGACAAGTTCGTCAAGGGTGACAGTGGGGCGATCAACGCCGAAGCCAAAGATGGCTACGAATTATTCAAGGGTAAAGCCAACTGCGTTTCCTGCCACAACGGCCCAATCGGCTCGGATGGCAATCTGCATAACACCGGCGTTCCCGAAAACCCGGATGTTCTGAAAAATCCGCTGCGCACCATCACCATGCTGCGCCACTATGCAACCAGCGGCATGCCGAACTACATGAATGCGCGCACCGACGTTGGTGCTTACGCCATTACCAAGAAGCCCAAAGACATCGGAAAATTCCAGACCGCCCAATTGCGTGATCTGAAATACACCGCACCGTACATGCACAACGGCATGTTCAAGACGCTTGATGAGGTTGTCGCTTTCTACAACCAGGGTGGCGGCAAGGGTTCCGAACTGAAGCCCTTGAATCTTTCGGCCAGCGAGCAGAAAGCCCTCGTTGCTTTCCTCCAGACGCTGTCTGGCGATCCGGTCATGGTCAATGACCCGGGGCAGCCTGACATGCAGGTTCGCACTTTCGGCAAGAACTGAGGGAGACCACCATGAAAAAACAGTTTGCAATCACAATGGCCGGACTCCTGCTCACCAGCGCTTTCGCCCTGGCCGCTGACAAGTATCCGCCGCTGGCGCCGTTGCCGCCTGCACCGATTCCCAAGGACAATCCGCAGTCGCCGGAAAAAATCGCTCTCGGCAAGCAGTTATTCTGGGAAAGCCGTCTCTCTGGCGATGGCTCCATGCCCTGCGTCTCTTGCCACCTGCCCGGTCTCGGCTGGGGCGATGGCGGCCAGATTTCCCGTGGCTACCCAGGCACTAAACACTGGCGAAACTCCCAGACCATCATCAATTCTGCCTACTACAACAAGCTTTTCTGGGAAGGCAGTGTGACCAGCCTTGAAGGGCAAGCGCCATCCGCTGCAGAAGGTGGTGTGGCTGGCAATGGTGATCCGTCGGTGATGGAAATGCGTTTGCGCTTCATCCCAGAATACGTTGAAGCGTTCAAGAAGGTCTTCGGTGCCGAGTGGCCACGCATGAACGATGCCTACCGCGCTATCGCTGCCTATGAGCGTACCGTAATCTCCGACACCAGCAAGGTGCCTTTTGACCGCTACGCCAAGGGCGACAAGAAAGCCCTGAATGCCTCCCAGATGGCCGGCATGAAACTGTTCAACGGCAAGGCTGGTTGCGTCCAGTGCCACAACGGTCCGCTGGCTTCGGATGAGAAATTCTACGACATAGGTTTGCCCGATTTCCCAGGCTTTAAGGATGACTCGCTGTATCAGGTCACCCATCGTTGGGAGCATTACCAGAAGGGCGTTCCCGAGGATCGCTATCGGAATGCCGACAAGGACTATGGCCTCTTTTATATCACCAAAAATCCGAAGGACATCGGCAAATTCCGTACCCCGTCGCTTCGCGAAGTGAAATACACCGCGCCTTACATGCACAACGGTGTGTTTGCTACCTTGCAGGAAGTCGTCGATTTCTACGACCAGGGTGGTGGCAAGGGCAGTAACAAGAGCCCGCTACTCAAGCCGCTGAAACTGTCGGCACAGGAAAAGAAGGATCTGATCGCCTTCATTGAAGCTCTATCGATGACTGAACCGCTGATTCACGACGATCCGAAGCTGCCGGGCGACTACCAGCCGCTGCCGGCGCCGGTGAAATAAGGAGTATTGAACATGAGTCAGAAAACCATTCAAGTCCATTCCGACCACGGGCATAGCCATGAGGGCGAAAGCGGCCGGATGTGCATGAGTCGTCGTCAGTTCCTGCTGACTGGCGGCGCCGCAGTGGCCATCATCAGTCTGGGCAGTTTTCCCGGCATGGCGGAAGCGGCACAGGCATTGAAGGCTGAATACCCCCGCCAGAAGATTGGCAGCCTGTCGGCCCTGAAAGCGGGCGTTCCAGTCGAATTCAATTTTCCCTACCCGGACGTGCGCAACATTCTGGTCAAGCTAGGTGTTCCGGCTGGCGCCGGTATCGGCAGCGACAAGGACATCGTTGCCTTCAATCAACAATGTACCCACATGGGCGGGCCGCTGGACGGCACCTACAAGCCGCAGCACCAAGTGCTTGGCCCCTGTCCGTTACACCTCACCACCTTCGACTTGACCCGCCACGGCATGGTGGCCTCGGGGCATGCCACCGAGAGCCTGCCACAGATCATGCTGGAAGTTCAGGGCGACGATATCTACGCCGTCGGAGTGATGGGCCTTGTTTATGGCTACAGCGCCATGACCACCAAGCGCAGCGCGTAAGGAGAATGACATGAGCAAAAAAGACGAATACATACCGCAGGACTTCGTGCCACTGCCGCCGAAAGACGCCGATGTCCTGACCACCGCTTGCGACTATTGCACCGTCGCTTGCGGCTACAAGGTCTATCGCTGGCCGGTGGGCAAGGAAGGCGGTGCCAAGGCCGCGCAAAACGCATTGAAGGTGGATTTCCCCCACCAGACCATGATGGGGGCCTGGGTCAGTCCATCCCAGCACAATGTAGTTACATTCCAGGGCAAGCAGCATCACGTCGTGGTCATTCCTGACAAAGATGCGACCGTGGTCAATGTCGGCGGCAACCACTCAATTCGGGGCGGCACGCTGGCCGAGAAATGTTTCAATCCTGGGAACCGTACCCGCGAACGCCTGATGCACCCGATGATCCGGGTCAATGGTCAGCTGACGCCAGTCAGTTGGGATCTGGCTACCGAAGTCATGGCCGACATCTCCAAATACATCTTGGCCAAACACGGCGAGCATGCTTGGGCGGTCAAGTCACATTCCTACCAGTATTTCGAGAACGTTTACGCCATTACCAAACTGGCCATGACGACCATCGGGACACCGGCTTTCGCGTGGCACGACAAGTGTTCAGCGACCAATGATGCGACCGGCCTTGACGATGCCGGTATCGACTCCTTTGCCTCCAGCTATGAAGACTGGGCGACTTGCGAAGTGGCTTTCCTGTCCGGCGTCGATCCCTACGAAACCAAGACAACGCTATTCACTACGCATATGATGCCAGGCGACAAGAAGTTCATCTTCGTCACGCCGCACAAGACGATGGGCGTGGCTTGGTCGGTCAAGGAGGGGCGTGGTCTCTGGCTGCCGATTATTCCCGGTACCGATACCGTGTTGCACATGGCGCTGGCTCGAATCATCCTTGAGAACAAATGGCAGGATCAGGCTTTCATCGACAAGTGGGTCGCCAAACCGTGGGAGGTCGATCAAGGCTACGGCCGGGGAACCCGTAATACCGGCTGGCAGTGGCGTACTACGTGGGGAACCTGGCAGAGCGATTGGGAGGATTACCAGAAATTCATCATGGCGCAGGAAGAGTCGAAACTCGACGTCGCTGCAAAAATCACCGGTCTCAATCCGGACGACATCAGGAAGGCCGCTGAATGGATTGCCAAACCCAAGGCCGATGGTTCGAAGCCGAAGACCTCATTCATGTGCGAGAAGGGTAATTATTGGTCTAACAATTACATGAACACCACGTCTTTTGCCTCACTTGGCCTGATCTGCGGTTCCGGCAATCGTCCGGGACGGATGATCTCCCGGGGTGGTGGCCACCAGCGCGGTGGCCTCTCCGCCGGTGGCGGTTCGGGCTGGCTATCGCCAGAAAAGCATCCCGGTCGGCGCAAGAAGGATTTCAACCTCGACCTCTGGATGATGCAAGGCAACATACGCTTCGCCTGGGTGATTGGTACAACCTGGGTTGCTGCAATGATGGGATCGAATGCGCTTGAAAAGAAGATGCGCGAATTGACGGTCGGCAACCCCAACCAGATCACCAGCCTGGATCGCGCCGCCATCTTCGAAACACTGAAGAAGCGTGTCGATTCCGGCGGTATGGTGATGGCCAACTCCGATCTCTACCCCGTCATCCCGATTGGCACCGATCTGGCCGACATCGTTTTCCCGGTTTCCTCGTGGGGTGAAGATAACTTTACGCGCTGCAATTCAGAGCGTCGCTTGCGTCTATACAGCAAGTTTTACGATGCCCCGGGTGAAGCCAAGCCCGACTGGTGGATCGTCCAGAAGTTTGCCCAGAAGATGGGCTTCGACAAGGATGGTGGCTACGCCTGGAAGGACTCCAACGATGTCTTCGAGGAAGCGGCCCGCTTCTCCCGGGGTGGTGTGCTCAATTACCACCCCTTGGCGACACAGGCTAAGGAAAAAGGCATCAAGGCACAAGAACTGCTGCGTACCTACGGAACCACCGGCATCCAGACGCCGATTCGGGTACGAGATGGAAAGTTGGTCGGCACCAAGCGCCTGCACGACCCCAATAACAACTGGGGAGAAATGGAACAGGCCGAGGTCCAGATCGCCGCACTCTATGCATTCAACACTCACAGCGGCAAGGCCATCCTGCTCAAATCGCCGTGGAAGTACGCCGGCTGGATTCAGTTCTACGATGCCATCAAGCCGCGCGCTGAAAAAGGTGAAGTTTGGGTGACCAATGGCCGGGTCAATGAAACCTGGCAATCTGGTTTCGATGACTTGCGCAAACCCTATCTGTCGCAGCGCTGGCCGGAAGCGTTTATCTTCATTCATCCGGAAGATGCGAAGAAAAAGGATATCGAGTCGGGCGATTACGTCGAGGTGGTGAACGATACGGTCTATATCCAGACCGGCCAGCCGCAAGGCGTGATGGATGCTGACCTGACTTTCAATCAGTTGATGAAGGACGGCCACATCATGACCACAGAGGGCCGGTTCAAGGCGGTTGCCATCGTTTCAGACGAAATGCGTCCGGGCGTTTGCAAGGCCAACTTCAACTTCCCGAAATCACCGGCCAACGCTGTTGTTTCGGCAGTGCCCGACCCGATGACCAACAACTACCGCTACAAATTGGGTCGCGGTGTTCTGAACAAGGTTGGTGAATCGCCGTACAAGCACAGCTTTACGCAGATGAGCCTGAAACCACGCAATATCGTTTGATCCATGTATGGCGGCCCTTTTTGGGGCCGCCTTTATCCCTCAAGGAGCAACTTATGAAAAAAATCCTCGCTTTGGCCGCGCTGGCGACCCTTTCGATCCCGACTTTTGCGGTCGACCAAGTTACAGCCATGGAAATCGCCAAGAAAAACGGCTGCCTTGCCTGTCATGCGCTCGACAAAAAACTGGTTGGCCCGGCCTGGAATGAAGTCGGCAAGAAATACGCCGGCGATGCTAGTGCTGCCGAGCAACTCGTGGTTAAGGTCAAGAAGGGCACCAAGGGTGTCTGGGGGCCGGTGCCGATGCCGCCGAACGCGACCGTCAAGGATGCCGACATCAAGACCCTGGTTGAGTTTGTTCTGACCCTGAAGTAAGTGGTCGATTGTTCCACCTCTCTGATTTACGGCGCGGAGCGATCTGCGCCGCCTTTTCTGAAACGCAGAGCCAATGCTAATTGATGCCTATAGGCGACGAATTGACTATCTCCGCTTATCGGTGACTGACCGTTGCGACCTGCGTTGCGCCTATTGCATGCCGCCGGAGTTCGATGACTATGAAACCCCGGAAAACTGGCTGCGGTTTGATGAAATCCTGCGCCTGAGCCAGATATTTGTTGATCTTGGCGTTTCACGGATACGCCTGACCGGTGGCGAGCCTTTGGTCAGGGCACGCTTCGTCGAACTGGCTGAAGGTATTGGAAGAATCCACGGGATTCAGGATCTTTCCGTCAGTACCAACGGAACAAAGCTTAAAAAACTTGCACCTCAGCTCAAGGCTGCTGGTGTGAATCGGCTGAACGTCAGTCTCGACACGCTTTCACCTATCCGCTTCAAGGAATTGACCCGCCGTGATGCCTTGCGCGATGTGCTGGATGGATTGGAAGCAGCGCGTATTGCCGCGTTTCAACTCATTAAGATCAACATGGTCTGGCTCCCTGAGTTCAATCAGGATGAACTGGAGGCGATGATCGAATACTGTATGGCACGAGGATTTGTTCTGCGTTTGATCGAGAACATGCCGATGGGTGATGCGGCTCGTATCCTTGGTTCCTCTTCGCTGCAACCCTTGATCATTCAACTGCGTAAGCGCTTCAAGCTGATCGATCATATCGTTGCCGGTGGCGGACCGGCTCGCTATCTGGCATCGCCAGACTTGTCCTTCTCGATCGGATTTATCACCCCGATGTCGCAACATTTCTGCGAAGCCTGCAACCGAGTACGCGTTTCTGTGACGGGGACACTTCATCTTTGTCTTGGTCAGGACGATAGGATTGAACTATTGCCTATGCTGCGAGGCGCTTTCAGCGATTGTGAGATCGCCGACCAAATTCGTGAAGCAGTCACACGCAAACCAGAAAAGCATGATTTTCAGGGTCGCCCTGAAAAGATCATAAGAATAATGGCGGCGACTGGAGGTTGACGCTATTTGGGGCTGATCCGATAGTATTTCTGAATGGCCGCTCAGTGGCAACAAGCTGACTGATGGCAATCAAGAAGACGAACGTCTCTTGTGGGTCGTATCCGACCGTAAAACCTGATCAATCAGACGATTGCTGATTGATCAGGCCCTGACCACCCCCAACTACATCCCCAAATACGCCGCGCGTACCTGTTCGTTGCTGATCAGATCCTGCCCCGTGCCGCTCAGTGTAATCGTCCCGGTTTCCAGCACATAGCCACGGTCGGCAATGGCCAGCGCGGCGAAGGCGTTCTGTTCCGCCAGAATTATCGTCATGCCCTGTGCCTTCAAGGTTTTGACTACGTTGAAGACCTCCTGAACCAGCAAGGGCGCCAGGCCCATCGATGGCTCATCGAGAAGCAGCAGCTTCGGCCGACCCATCAGGGCGCGGCCAATCGCCAGCATTTGCTGCTGACCGCCGGAGAGCGTACCGGCTGGCAGATTGCGCTTTTCCTTGAGGATGGGGAACATCGAGAAGACCTTTTCCATGTCGCCCTCAACCTGGCTCTTGGGCTGGGTGTAGGCGCCCAGACGCAGGTTGTCCTCAATCGACAATGGCCCGAAAACTTGCCGCCCTTCCGGGCTCTGACAAATGCCGTTGCGCATGCGCATGTCGGAGCGTAGTTTGCTGATGTCTTGACCGGCAAAATGGATGCTGCCGGCGCTCATCTGCTGGACGCCGGACAACGTGCGCAGCAGCGTCGTTTTGCCGGCGCCATTGGCGCCGACCAGGGCGACGGTTTCACCGCGCCGCACTTCAAAATCAATGCCTTTCAGCGCCTTGATCCGGCCGTAGCAGCTTTCCATCCCGGATACCGAGAGCAACACCTCGCCGATACCGTGCGCCGCCCCCGGTTGCAACTGACCGGCACTTTGCGCGCCGAGGCCAATCGATTCTGGAGCCAGACTGGCGACTCGGTGGAACAACTCGCGAAATTCGGCCTTGGCCTTCTCGCCAAATAACGGGTCATCGTTATCGAGGAAGGCGCGGTCGATACCGGCCCAGTCTTCCGCTGTCAGCACTTCGCGCGCCAGCGGCATGGCATCCTTTTCCTCGGTACGGATGTGGTTCTTCAAACTCTGCGTATAGGTACGCAGGGCGGCGGCAAAATCGGCATTGCCCAGCGTGCCGGCTGCCGTTGCCGCTAGCTGCGTGCGAAGCGACTTGAGCACCTCCGGCCCGTTGCGATGTTCGGCCTGCAGGCGATCGAGAATCAGCGCCGCATCCGGACTGCGCTGGCGCAACACCGGGAAGAGATAGTCGTCTTCCTTGGCATGGTGGCAAGCATCCATGAACTGTTCGATGTAATCAAAAATCGAGCCGAAAAAGGCGGGATCCACCTTGCTGCCAGCTTCCATCTCATCAGCCACCAGATCAATGGTCGTCGCAATGCGCCACAGGTTCTGATGTTCTTCAGTAATAACGCGTAGTGTTTCCATGTTCTTCCCCGTTTTCTAAGCGTGCGCGCCGAGATAGGCGGCGATTACGTCGGGATTTTTGCGGACTTCCTCACCGGTACCTTCGGCCAGCTTCTTGCCGTAATCAAGCACCAGGATGCGATCCGAGAGATTCATCACCATCTTCATATCGTGCTCAACCAGCACAACGGTGACACCGGAATCAGCCACTTTACGCACCAGGTGATCGACCTCAATGGTTTCCTTCGGATTCAGGCCAGCTGCTGGCTCATCGAGGAAAATCAGGCGCGGCTTCATGGCCAAGGCACGAGCAATCTCCAAGCGCTTGAGGGCGCCGTAGGGCATGCTGTCAGCGCGCGCTTCAACATATTTTCCCAGGCCAACGAAAGCCATCAACTCGGCCGCTTCAATCCGCAACTCGGCATCGCGCCGTTTCAGCGTCGGGAAGCGCAGCGCCGCTTTAAACAGATTGCGATCCAGCCGCAGATGCGCACCAACCATGACGTTCTCGATGGCACTCATGTTCATGCAGATCTGCAGGTTCTGGAAAGTCCGGGCGACGCCACGAGTTGCCAGTTCATTTGGCGACTTACCACCGATCGACTCGCCATCAAGTTTGATTTCGCCACTGGTTGGCGTGTAGACCCCAGTAATCAGGTTGAATAGCGTCGTTTTGCCAGCTCCGTTCGGGCCGATGACGGCATAGACGATGCCGGCATCAATGCTGAAGCTGACGTTCTGGACCGCTTTGACACCGCCAAAGTGAATGGAGAGGTCTTTGACATCGAGTAGCGCCATCTCAGTCGCCCTTCCCGAATTTAGCGGCCAGCGTCGGAACCAGGCCCTTGGGCATGAAGATCATGCAGACCATCAAAATTGCTCCGAAGGCGACGGTTTCCCAGCCTTCAAAAGTTGCCAGCGCCTGCGGCAAAGCGGTGAGCAATACCGCGCCAACCAGCGAACCATATACTGAGGCCATGCCGCCAATCACCACCATCGTCACCAGTTCGATCGAGTGGAAGAAGTCCGCCAGATTGGGTGTCACGAAGCCGACGTAATGGGCGGTGACGCTGCCCATCAGGCTGGCGAAGACGGCCGACAAAACAAAAATGGCGACCTTGTAGCGGACAACATCGACCCCAACCACCTGCGATGCGACTTCCGAACCATGCAAGGCGCGCAGGGCGCGGCCGAAGGGCGAGTCGATCAAGTTGAGCGAGGCCCAGACGCTAACGGAAAGCAACAGCGCGATGACCCAATACCAATACTTGTCGCTCGTCAGCTCGAAGCCGAACAAACCCATCGCCGGCACTGGCATGCCGTCCGGACCGCCAGTCCAGGCGGCTTCATTACGCAGTGCGATATTGATAATAATGCCCAGACCAAGCGTCGCCATTGCCAGATAGTGGCCTTTGAGCTTGAAAATCGGGCGGGCCACCAGACCGGCGAGTAAACCCGTGACGACCGCTCCGGCGACCATGGCCAATAGCGGATGCCAACCAAAGTGGGTCGGCAACACCGCCGAGGCGTAGGCGCCGATACCAAGAAAACCGGCGTGACCGAGGCTGATCTGGCCAGCAAAGCCGATCAGCAGGTTAAGGCCAAGCACGATTATGGCATTGATCGCCATGCGAATAGCCAGATCAAGATAGAAACTGTTGGGCAGCACGAAGGGCAGCACCAGCAGAATCGCCATCACAATATAGAGGCCGAAATAGGCGTTCTTTTTCATACTTACACCCGATCCGTCGATTTGCCGCCGAACAGACCGCGTGGCATAAAGAAGAGAATGAGCAGAATGAGCACAAACGGGATCGCATCCTTGTAGCTCGATGAAATGTAACCGGCACCCATGGCTTCGAGAATACCGACCAGCAAGCCACCGAGCACGGCACCCAAGCCATTGCCCAAACCACCAACGACGGCGGCGACGAAGCCCTTGAGACCGAGCATGATGCCGACATCGTAGGAGGTCAGCGTGATCGGCGTCACCAGAATGCCGCCCAGGGCGCCGAGCGCGGCCGACATGGCGAAACTCATGAACAACACCCAGCTGGTATTGATCCCGACCAGTTCTGCCGCCACGCGGTTGAATGAGGTGGCGAGCATGGCCTTGCCCTGCAGCGTACGGTTGAAGAAGTACCAAAGCGCAACGACCACCAATGCGGTGACGCCGAGCACCCACAGGCTCTGCGGCAGCAACGTGGCGCCAAGAATCTGAATTGGCTCATCGCCCGAAAAGGCCGGCAGGCTGTGCGTACCCTTACCGAGCCAGACTTGGACCAGACCACGCAAAACCAGCGATGTGCCGATGGTGATGATAATCAGCGTTACGGTTTCCGCCCCCTTGACTGGCTCAATGGCTAGCTTTTCCACGAGGATGCCGACGATGGCGGGAATCAGAATGGCCAGCACTAGCGCGACCGGTAGCGGCAACCCAGCCTGGGTGAAATAGACGGCCAGCATGCCGCCCAACATGATGAATTCGCCTTGCGCAAAGTTGATCACATTGCTGGCGTTATAGATCAGCGTGAAGCCGAGCGCCGCCAAAGCATAGGTCGCACCAACGGTAACGCCGGAAAAGAGAAATTGCAGGAACTGAGCCAGCATCAGAAGCCCCTTCGCTTAATAAGTGCAGCCCGGCCGTGGCCGATTTTTCTCTTGTTCATGTCGCCTCCTGTTGTGATCAGCCATAGCTGTGGGGAAGTATGCTTTCTTTTTCGCAGAACAGATTCTGAAATGAGGAATTAATTCTGTCAAGAAAAATGATACAAAAGATCGTACAAGATTAAATTTTCGTATCAAAACAACGTGAGCGGATTTATGCCGTTTAGCTTATGCGGCAAATGCGCCACAGACTAAAAACCCGCCAAAGAGCGGGTTAATGGTGAAACTTCAGGCTCTGGCAGCTATTCTCTACCGCTTAAGGCGGTGTGTAACCCAAGCGCGTCGACAACTCACTTGCCGCCTGCTTCAACGCCACGATTACCGCGCCGTTCGGGTCCATGTCGAACATCCCCTTGACGCCCACAACCACCAAAGTGAGGCTGATTTCGCGCTTGAAGTTGAATACTGGCGCCGACGCCGCTTCTACACCTGTCGCCTTGTGATAGTCCGTAACGCTGGCATAGCCATCGGCGCGGACTTTTTGCAGCATGCTATCAACCGCCGCCCTACTTTGCAGGTCAGCAGGCAAATCGCCGGCTTTGAGCCGACGCTCGATCAAACGATTGGCCATTTCTTTCGGCAACCAGGCAGCAAAGACTCGGCCACTCGCGGAGGTAAGCAAATCAAGCGCCGTTCCGGTGATCACATTCACCGTGATGGGTCGGCGCGGCCGTTCCCAGCGCACAATCACCGGCCCAGCATCACCCCACACCGCCAGCGCCGTCGTTTCGTTAATTTCGTCACGTAATTGGGCAATCGCCGTCAGGCCGAGGCGCACCCGATCAAGTCGATCAATCGCCACCAAACCAATATTGAGGGCGAAGGGGCCAATGTCGTAACGCGAAGTCATCGGGTCCTGCTCGACCAGACCGGCACGAATCAGGCTGACCAGATAGCGATGCGCTTTCGAGGCCGGCATCTCAGCGGCGGCAGCAATATCTTTCAACATCATCGAGCGCTGGCCGTTGACCATGGCGCGCAAAATACCCATACCAATTTCCAGCGACTGAACCCCGTGCTTCCCCTCGCCTTGTTTGCTTTCTATCTCTTCGCTCATCTTGGCCCCCCAAACTTCCACATGTCGAAATTACTTTTAATATATAGAATCGCATAATCTACTATCAGGAGTCTTTTGTGAATACCCTGCGTGTTTATGCCATCGACGGCATTGTACCGGTCGTTGATCCGACCGCCTTTGTCCATCCGACCGCCGTACTTATTGGCGACGTAATCGTCGGCCCCGACTGCTATGTCGGCCCCTGTGCCAGTTTGCGTGGTGATTTTGGCCGGCTGATTCTTGAACGCGGCGCCAATTTGCAGGACACCTGCGTCATGCACGGCTTTCCCGGCACCGACACCGTCGTCGAAGAAGATGGCCATGTCGGCCACGGCGCTGTGCTGCATGGCTGTCGCATCGGCAAGAATGCCTTGATCGGCATGAACGCCGTGATCATGGACAACGCCGTGATTGGCGAATCAGCCATCATCGCCGCCTGCGCCTTCGTCAAAGCCGGCGTCGAAATCCCCGCTCGCAGCCTGGCCGCCGGCATGCCGGCCAAGGTGATTCGGCAACTCTCGGATGAAGAAATCGCCTGGAAGCTCGAAGGCACGCACACCTATCAGGACCTGACCCGACGCTGCCTGGCGACGATGGTTGAAACCACGGCGCTAACCGAGGTCGAACCTGACCGCAAACGGATTCATATGCCGGAAGTGATTCCACTGGTGGAAATGAAGAAAAGGGGTACTGGCGCATAGCGCAAGTTTAGAAAACCGAGCGGCCTGTTCTTCAAGCACAAGGTCGCGGGAAACATTTACGCTTGGCTCGCCGTTGCCCGGAAGCGACCGACCGACCATACTCGGCGCCTACACCACAAGATCAAGCCATTCTCAACGCATGTCCATTGCCCTCTTCTTGAAACACCTGCTCGGTGGGCTGCTCTTGCCCCCCGCCAACGGCTTGCTGCTGCTTGGCCTCGCGGCCTTGTTCCGCCAGCGGCGCTGGGCGCTCGGGCTGGCCTTGATCGGCGGTTGCCTGAGCTTGGCGCAGAGCCTGCCGCCTGTTGCCAACCTACTGATTGCAACACTGGAGGAACGGGCTGGCCCGGTGCTGACTGATGCAGCCGGCGCCCAGGCGATCGTTGTTCTGGGTAGTGGGTTACAGATTGAGGCGACTGAGTACGGTGGCGACACGGCGAACGAACGAACACTGGTCAGGCTGCGCTATGGCGCCACACTGGCGGGGCAGCTGCAACTACCACTGCTGGTCAGTGGCGGGCGGCCGCACAAAGCCAGTCGTTCCGAGGCCGAAGTGATGGGCGATATTATCGAGCGCGAATTTGGTGTGGCGGTGCGTTGGCGGGAAATGGAATCGATGGATACGGCCGACAACGCGACGATGTCTGCCGCCATTCTCAAGGCGGCTGGCATTCGGCGGGTCATACTCGTAACGCAGGCGTTTCACATACCACGGGCGCGGCGCCTGTTCGAGGCGGCAGGGCTGGAGGTAGTGGCCGGGCCGACTGATTTCAAAGGCCGGCGGCGCGAGCCGTTTGGGGTATTCGATTGGCTACCGCAGGCGAAGGCGGTGCAAACTTCCTACTATGCGCTGCATGAATGGCTGGGCATCGTGTGGATTTCGCTGTCGCGCTGGTGACTGCTAGGGTCGACCGGCAAAAACAGCTAAAACCAAGGATTACTGCGCCATCGCCGCCAGCGGATCATCCTGCGGGAAGCGCTCAGCGTAGGCCGGGTCGCTCGGCGGATTACTGCCATCGGCCAGAGTCAGCAGGCTATCGAGATGGCGCTCTGAAGCGGGCACCAGCCGGCGGTAGAGCTCCTTGCAGAGCAGGCGGGCCTTCTGGCCGGGCCAATCGACCGGGAGCAGGACATCCGGCAACTCCGGGTCGCGCAGCAACAGGCGGCGATAGTCGTGAATCAGCAGGGTGCGAAGCAGGAAAGCATCCTCTTCGCCGACCTCGGCCTGACGATCGCCGCGCAGCTCAGCCAGCATCGGTAAATAGGTGGCGACAAATTCGCCATAGGCGCTGGCCAGGGCGTCGAGATTCCAGGCGCGGCGAACCAGATCGGCATCATTGGCCGACAGCCCGGAGCGCGAATCGGCGGCGAGCAAGGGCATCAGACGATCGAGATACTCGGCCAGACCTTCGGCCACCAGCGCATCGTAAGCGGCAGTGAGATCGGCCGAAGGATGCACGAAGCAATCAGCGCCGAGCACGCCAAAACCTTGCCAGAACAAGGCTTGACGCAGCCGGTCACGTTCCTTCGGGTCGAATTCACCGACCGCCAGAATCAGCCGCCAGCGGCGATCCCAGAACGGGGCATGCGAGGCGTAAATGTGCCGTGAAGCTTCTTCGAAACGCCGCCGACCGGAGTTGGTCAGCACATAGTCGGCACGTCGGCCAACTGTTTCAGTGCGCAACCATTCTTCTTTCGCCAGCCGGAACACCGAAGTGCGAACCAGGCGCTCATTGAGTTGCAGCGGTTCAAGCAGGCGAATCAGACTGCCCAGCCAGATGCGGCCGCCGCGCGGCAGCACAGCATCGCCGAAGACCGAAATGATCAGCGAGCCGGCCTGGACGCGGGTTTTATGGCGAAAATCGTCGAGGCGGTTCTGGATAGGCGGGATCACGGTGTCGAACAGAGCAGAAAGACCAGCATGGTAGCGATTCCACTCCGCTCTGAACAGGGCGTCGCGTGTTCAGCTAAGCCGGCAATAGGTGATCGGCGTCCGCCACCACCGGTTGCTGCTGGGCGAAAAAGCCTTCAGTGTGGATCAATTCATCCTTGGCACCGAGTTTTTTGACGACGTCGACACAGGCCGCAACAAACTCGGGACTGCCGGCGGCGAAAATGGTGTGCTTGGAGAGATCGGTGAAGACTTTCGGCAGCACCTCGCCAATCCGGCCAGCGAGATAGCCTTCTGCTGTTTCGCGAGTCAGCGTGATCTTGTAGTCGAAATTGCGGTGCTTGGTCCGCCACCAGGCCATCATGCCCTGGCTGTAAACATCTTCCTTGGTACGGGCCGAGAAAACCATTGCCACCGGTTTCTTGAAGCCACGCTTCAAGGCAGCTTCGGCCAAGGCAAGGATAGGCGCCAGGCCGGTTCCAGCAGCGAGGCAAAGCACCGGCGTATCAACCGACGGATCACCAATGAAAGTACCGTAGGCGCCGGAAATCTTGACGTTCTCGCCAATTTGCAGGCTGTCGTGAATCCAGTTACTGGTGACGCCGCCTTCAGCACGAGCGATCTGCAGCACCAGTTCGCCATCCGGGCGCGGCGCGTTGGAAATGGAATAGGCCCGAGCCGGCACATCGGCCCGCGGATTGCCTACAGTGACATATTGACCAGGCCAGTAACGCACCGGTTGGCCGACCGGGCGCAGGCGCAGCTCGACAACGCGAGCCGCGACCGGGCGCTTGTCGGTGACGACGAACAGGGCATCTTCGCGCGGCGGAAAGAGCTTGGGCTTGGCATCGAGCGTGCCCCACTCAATAACCAGTTCTTCGGAAATCGGCTTGGCCATGCACATCAGGCCGTAGCCTTGTTTGCGCTCTTCCTGCGACAAAGCCATGTCGAGCACCATGCCCTGGTCGAATTGACCGGTGGTGACCTTGACCTTGCATTCGCCACAAGCCCCGGCGCGGCAGTTGTTGGGCAGGGCGTAACCGGCCTTTTCCAGCGCCATCAAAACCGTGTCGCCATAAGCACAATCCACTGATTTGCCCGAGGGCTGCATCACGATACGAGCCATTTTCTTCCCCTTGATTATTCGTTTCTCTGTTGTGGCAAGGCCGGCACCTCTATGAGGCACCGGCCGGTGCATTGCTACGGTCAACCGCTAAAAAAACCAAAAACTGTCATTCCCGCGCAGGTAGGAATCCAGAGCTTCAATCAAAAGCTGGATCCCCGCCGACGCGGGGATAACGAATTAATTAGCGTTACTTAGAAAACCGGAATGATATCGTCGAGATCCACATCAGACACTTCCTGACCGGAGATGCCGACTTCCGGAATGGCCGGGAACGGGATGTTGTAGCGATCAAGCACGCCTTTCAAGTTGAGCATCGCGCTCTTCCAGTTTTCCAGCTTGGCCTCGTAGCTCGGGATACCGAAACCGGCACCGCGCGCCACTTCTTCGCCTTCACGCTGGTTGGCGATGAAGTCGGCCGGCAGATCCCAGAATTCCATCGGCGGCTCGAACAGCACGGCGGACAGGAACAGGTAACCAGCGCGAATTTGCTTGGTGACGATGCCCTTGGTTTCTTCCGCCAAGCCGGGGTAATCGCGTTCCATCACCGCCATGCAGATCGCCATGTGACGGCCTTCGTCGCGGCCGATGTTCTTGAAACCTTCCTTGAAGACGGCTTCGCGGGAGTTTTCGAACATCTGCTTGAAGATAGTGGCGGCAGCGATTTCGCCCATCAGGAAAGAGCTGAACAAGACTGCCAGGTCGTACTTAGGCACAGCCTTCTTGTAGCCGGTCCAGTAACGGGCACCGTTAAAGTAGAGCCATTGAACGTTTTTCTGCAGGCGCTTGCCTAACTCGGTCTTTGGTACATAGGTAATCGGGTCCGGGTGGCCGAGCATCTTGGTGATCGCCAGACCGCACATGATTTCGTGGTTCTGCTCATCACGGACAACTGAGAAGAAGCACTTGCGAACCGGATCTTCCTCATGCACTTCATAGGTCTTGATCAGCGCTTCGGCAAAAACCGGCGGGGCGGAAGCATCGAATACGGAGAGCAGGCTCCACCAGTAAGCGATGGATTCGCGCTCTTCCCATGTGTAGCTATCGACATCCAGCGTGTCCCAAGGCAGCTTTTCCGGATCCCAGTTTTCGCGCAGGGAGGCTTCCCAGACTTCCTGCAATTTCTTCGTCTTGACGTTCCATGAAAGTGGATAAATATTCGGCTGTTCAATTGCCGGCGGGAATTCCATCTTGTCTGCAAACTTTTCTTTATGGCTAGCCATCGGTGTCTCCTCCAAAGGTTTGATCGTTGTGATACCAGCAACCGCCAACTCGGCGCCGCAAATGAATCATGTTACAAAATACAAGCATCCGTCAACTTGTTTTGTATCGCTTTGCAAACAAAAACCAAGCAAAACCCCTTAAATACGCCTGAAATTCTACAAATTACCCCTTATAAATCAGTACCGTATGATTGTTTTAAAAAAGATTTTTGCTGCACTGCGGAACACATTCCTTAATTTAAAACTTTACAAACCACCCTAATGACGTGATACATTGCTTTGACTGCATATGCATTAGTTCGTTACGTATCGATCAGAACGCGGCCAGGATTGGCTGCCATCCGACAAGAATTCGCCCCACTCCTGGAGGAAGCACATGACTCACCCCCTATTCGACAAGCACCACGCCACACTTGAAGGCGCGCTGAACGCCATACATACCCGCGGCTACTGGGCTGCCTACAATGAAATGCCGAGCCCGCGCGCCTATGGCGAAACGGCCCCGGAAGATGGCAAGAAGGCTTTCGACAGCCATCTCGGCCAGCAATTCGCGCTCGGCCAACCCGGGGAAACTGGCTGGGCCGGCGGCGAGCAGTCGCCTTATGGGGTCGAGCTGAATGTGCAATACCCGGTTTGCGAAATTGAGGCGCTGATCAGCGCAGGCGAAAAGGCCATGACCGCCTGGCAAGCCGCCGGCACCGATGGCCGCACCGGCCTCTGCCTGGAAATGCTTGACCGTCTCAACAAACAGAGTTTTGAACTCGCCCACGCCGTCATGCTGACCACCGGCCAGGGCTGGATGATGGCCTTCCAGGCCGGCGCGCCGCACGCTCAGGACCGCGGCCTCGAAGCCGTCGCTTACGCCTACCGCGAAATGAACTTCGTACCGGGCGAAGCGATCTGGGAAAAGCCACAGGGCAAGAACCCGCCGCTCGTCCTGAAGAAGAATTTTGAAATCGTCGGTCGCGGCGTGGCGGTTGTTGTCGGTTGCGGTACCTTCCCGACTTGGAACACCTACCCCGGCCTGTTCGCGGCGCTGGCCACTGGCAATGCGGTGATCGTCAAGCCACACAGCAACGCCATCCTGCCGGCAGCAATTACCGTGCGCACCATCCGTGCCGTACTCGCTGAAAACGGCATCAATCCTGATCTGGTCACCCTCTGCGTTACTGATCAGCGTGAAACCACTCAGGCTTTGGTCACTCATCCGGCGATCAAGTCAGTCGATTTCACTGGCGGCAACGTTTTCGGCCAATGGCTGATCGACCATTGCCGTCAGGCGCAGGTCTATGCCGAACTAGCTGGCGTCAACAACATCGTCATCGACTCGACCGATGCCTACAAGCCGATGCTGCGTAATCTGGCCTTCACGCTGTCGCTCTATTCCGGCCAGATGTGCACGACATCGCAAGCCATTCTGGTGCCGGCCGGCGGCATTGAAACGGAAGACGGCCACAAGTCCTATGACGAGATTTGTGCCGATCTCGCCCGCGCCGTCACCAGCTTCCTGGCCAAGCCGGAAGTCGCCCACGCCGTACTCGGCGCCATCCAGTCGGCTGATACGCTGAAGCGCATCGAAGAAGCTGGTTCCGGCAAACTGGGCACGGTCATCCTCGCCCCGACCAAGCTGGAAAACCCGGAATTCCCGCAAGCCGAAGTCCGCACCCCGGTTCTGCTCGCCTGCGATGCTGGCCAAGAAGCGGCTTACATGGAAGAGCGTTTCGGCCCGATCAGCTTCATCGTCAAGGTTGCCGATACCGCCACCGCCATCGCGCTGTCTGAACGCATTATCAGCACCCACGGCGCGTTGACCGCAGGCGTCTATTCGACCAAGCCGGAAGTGATTGAGGCGATGACCGCGGCCACCTGGCGTTCCAAGGTTGCCCTGTCGATCAACCTGACCGGCGGCGTTTTCGTCAATCAGTCAGCGGCTTTCTCCGACTACCACGGCACCGGCGGCAACCCTTCGGCCAATGCCTCGTACTCGGATTCTGCCTTCGTTGCCAATCGCTTCCGCGTCGTGCAGCGTCGTTATCACGTTTGATTTTTAGCTAGACGCCGAGGCACGAAGGCGCAGAGGAAGGCAAAAGCCAGATCCTTGATTTTCTCTACGCCTCGGCGACTTAGCATCAAAAGAGCCCCATGAATTTCGAAAACATCCTGTTTGAAGTTAGCGCCGGTATCGCCCGCCTGACCCTGAACCGCCCGGACAAGCTGAACAGCTTCACCGGCGAGATGCACGCCGAACTGCGCGTTGCGCTCGACCACGTGCAAGCCGACAAGACCATCCGCGTTCTCGTCCTGACCGGGGCCGGTCGCGCTTTCTGTGCCGGCCAGGACTTGGCTGATCCGGACATGGCAATGATCGACGGCAAGATGCCGGACATCGGCAATGTCGTTGAAGCCAATTACAAGCCGCTAGTGCTGCGCTTGCAAAACCTGCGCGTGCCGACCATTGCTGCGGTCAATGGCATCGCTGCCGGCGCCGGCGCCTCGGTGGCGCTGGCTTGCGATCTGGTGATTGCCAGCAAAGCCGCCTCCTTCCTGCAGGCCTTCAGCAAAATCGGCCTGATTCCTGATACCGGCGGCACCTGGTTCCTGCCGCAGCGCGTCGGCATGGCGCGCGCCATGGGCCTCGCCCTGCTCGCCGACAAACTGTCGGCCGAAAAAGCCGCCGAATGGGGCCTGATCTGGGCCGCCGTCGACGCGGCCGACTTCGTGGCTACGGTCGACGGCATTGCTCAGCAACTTTCCACCGCCCCGACCAAGGCGCTGGTTCGCACCCGTCAGGCAATGCACGCCGCCCCCGGCCACACGCTGGAGCAGCAACTCTCCTTCGAAGGCGGTTTCATGCGCGAACTGGGCTGGAGCACGGATTACGCCGAAGGCGTCGCTGCCTTCATGGCCAAACGTGCTCCGAACTTTACCGGTGAATAAAACCATGAACCGCAGAAGCGCACTGATGACAATGAAAACGCCGCGCCGCCTAAAAATGTCGTGCCGCCTAAGCACGTCATCCCCGCGTAGGCCGGGATCCACTACTTTGTCACTGGTAGATTCCCGCCTACGCGGGAATGACGAAGGTTTCGGCTCTGCGGTTCGACTCAAGGTCAAATAATGAATACACATTCCCTCCCAACCAGCACCATCATCGCCGTTGTCGGTTCCGGCGCGATGGGGGCCGGCATTGCTCAGGTCGCTGCCGCCGCTGGCCACTCGGTCAAGCTGCTCGACAACCGCCCCGGCGCTGCTGAATCCGCCATCGCCGGCATTCGCGCTCAGTTCGCCAAAATGGCTGAAAAAGGCAAGCTGACCGCAGCAGCGGCCAGCGCCGCGAGCGAGCGCTTGTTTCCCGTCGAACAACTGAGCGATCTGGCCGATGCCGGACTGGTCATTGAAGCCATTGTCGAAAACCTCGAAGCCAAGCAAACGCTCTACCGCGACCTCGAAAGCATTGTTGCGGTCGACTGCATTTTTGGCACAAATACCTCGTCGATTTCCGTCACAGCTATCGGCGCAGCGCTGAAAAACCCGGAACGGCTGGCTGGCCTGCACTTTTTCAACCCGGCACCGCTAATGGCGCTGGTCGAGATCGTTTCTGGTCTGGCCACCGACCGCGCTGTCGCCGAAACGCTGTTTGCCACGGCCAGCGCTTGGGGCAAAACTGCAGTGCATGCCAAATCGACGCCCGGCTTCATCGTCAATCGCGTTGCCCGGCCCTATTACGCCGAAGCCATGCGCCTGCTCAACGAAGGCGCCGCCGATTGCGCCACTATTGATGCCGTCATGCGCGAAGCCGGTGGTTTCCGCATGGGACCGTTCGAGCTGACCGACATGATTGGCCACGACGTCAATTTCGCCGTCACCCGCTCGGTGTGGAACGCCTTCTACAACGACCAGCGTTTCCTGCCGTCGTTAATCCAGCAAGAACTGGTCGACGCCGGTTTCTACGGCAAGAAAACCGGCCGTGGTTTTTATGACTACCGGGCTGGCGCTGAAAAGCCCGCCGCGCAGAGCGAAGCCAAGCAATCACCGGCCGGCAAAATTAGCCTTTTTGGCGAGTCGACCGCAGCAGAAGCGTTGGCCGAACGGCTTGAACACTGCGGTCTGTCGTTCAGCCGCAGCCCCACCAGCGATGGTCGCGTCGCCACCATCGGCTTGGCCGCGCTTTATGTCACTGATGGCCGCAGCGCCACCCAGCGCGCCGCTGAAAATGGTGTGGCCAATACCGTACTAATCGATCTGGCACTGGATTACTGCAAGGCCAGCCGCCTGGCCATTGCTGCCGCCGAACAATGCGAGCCAGCGGCTATTTCATCGGCCATCGGCCTGTTGCAAGCGGCCGGCTTTGCCGTATCGCGCCTGCGCGACATTCCCGGTCTGGCGGTCATGCGCACTGTCGCCATGCTGGCCAACGAAGCGGCCGATGCCGTCAATCAGGGTGTTTGTTCAGTCAGCGGTGCTGACTCAGCCATGCGTCTCGGTGTCAATTACCCGCAAGGCCCGCTTGCCTGGGCCGATCAGGTCGGTGTCGCAGCGATTCGCGACGTGCTGGCCAACCTCGGCGCCAGCTATGGCGAAGACCGTTACCGCATTTCCCCGCTGATCCAGCGCGCCGTTTTTGCCGGAAGAAACATCCATGACTGAACACAAGCTCTCCCCCGCCGAAGCACAAACCATGGCCGATACCACTGCCGCCGCCATGTGGTCGCGCGACCAGGCAGCGCAGGCACTTGGCCTGCAAATCGTCCGCGTCCAACCGGGCAAGTCGCTGCTCACCATGACGGTGCGCGCCGACATGGTCAATGGCCATCACATTTGCCACGGCGGCATGATTTTCAGCCTGGCCGACACCGCTTTCGCCTACGCCTGCAACAGCTACAACAAGAACACCGTTGCCTCGGCCTGCAATATCGACTTTCTGGCGCCAGCCAAGGAAGGTGAGACGCTCGAAGCCGAAGCCATCGAGCAATCGCAATCCGGCCGCACCGGCGTCTATGACGTGACTGTGCGCATCGTCGGTGGCAAGACCGTTGCCCTCTTCCGGGGCAAAAGTTATCGCATCAATGGCGAAGTTATCGCCGGCCTGCAACAAGCCGGTTAAGCCCAAAAACACAAGAGAGAGGAGACACCCATGACCGTCAAAAAATCCCTGCCCGGCGATCTTGAGCCAATCGAAAAGGCCAGCCGCGTGGAAATCTCGGCGCTGCAACTGGAACGCCTGAAATGGTCGCTCAAGCACGCCTATGAAAACGTGCCGCACCACAAAAAAGCCTTCGACGAAAAAGGCGTGCACCCAGACGACCTGAAATGCCTGGCCGATCTCGCCAAGTTCCCCTTCATGACCAAATCGGCGCTGCGCGATGAGTATCCGTTCGGCTTGTTTGCCGTGCCGCGCGATCAGGTTTCCCGTCTGCACGCCTCTTCCGGCACAACCGGCAAATCCATCGTCGTCGGCTACACCGCTAACGACATCAACAACTGGGCGAATATCGTTGCCCGTTCCCTCCGCGCTGCCGGCGCAAGGGCTGGCGACATGGTGCACGTCGCCTACGGTTACGGCATGTTCACTGGCGGCCTGGGGGCTCACTACGGGGCCGAGCGCCTGGGTTGTGTCGTCGTGCCGATGTCGGGCGGCCAGACTGAGAAGCAGGTCCAGCAGATCATGGACTTCAAGCCGGAAGTCATCATGGTGACGCCGTCTTACTCGCTGGTGATTGCCGAGGAATTCGAGCGTCAGGGCATCAAGCCAGAAGACATTTCACTCAAGATCGGCATTTTCGGCGCCGAACCCTGGGGCGAAGGTATGCGCGGCGAGATCGAGCGCAAGCTTGGCATCGACGCGATCGATATTTATGGTCTGACCGAAGTGATGGGCCCCGGCGTTGCTTGTGAATGTATCGAAAGCAAGGACGGCCCGGTGATCTGGGAAGACCATTTCTACCCGGAAATCATCGACCCGGAAACCGGCGAAGTGCTACCCGACGGCGAAGAAGGCGAACTGGTGTTCACCTCGCTGACCAAGGAAGCCTTCCCGGTCATCCGTTACCGCACCCGCGACCTGACCCGCCTGCTGCCGCCGACCTCGCGCTCCTTCCGCCGTATCGGCAAGATCACCGGCCGCTCCGACGACATGCTGATTGTCCGTGGCGTCAATGTCTTCCCGACCCAGATCGAAGAGCAGATCCTGCGCGACCAGCGTCTGGCCGGCACCTACCAGATTCTGCTCACCCGCGACGGCCACCTCGACAACGTAGAAGTGCGCTGCGAATTGCAGCATGAGATCTCCGGCAAGCTTACCGCCACTGAAATCCAGGCGATCAGCAAGGAACTGCAGCACCGGATCAAGACAGTCGTTGGCATTACGACCCGGATCACCGTCATGGAGCACGATTCCATCCCACGGACGCTGACCGGCAAGGCCAAGCGTGTTCTCGACGAACGCCCGAAGCAGAACTAAACAACCACCCTGTCATTCCCGCGCAGGCGGGAATCCAGATTGTGCGAAAAACTGGATCCCCGCCTGTGCGGGGATGACCTTCGGAAACTGAAAGGAATTTCATGACCCAAGCCTTTATCTGCGATGCCATCCGCACCCCCATCGGCCGCTACGGTGGCGCCTTGGCCGG
>Ga0136636_10000180_pt1 | contig 28063 bp, 23 predicted proteins | sample AntDrymUQ8522106_2_FD_104653 | JGI IMG/M metagenome (GOLD analysis project Ga0136636, IMG submission 104653) | Polar desert sand microbial communities from Dry Valleys, Antarctica - metaG UQ852 (21.06) | ecosystem: Environmental > Terrestrial > Soil > Desert | place: Antarctica: Dry Valley... | reverse complement strand
GGGAAAGTACGCCTTGTCTGCCAGCTGCGCGCGCTGGCAACGGGTCTCCTGCAGACACAGCACATCGGCCTTCTGCCGCTTGAACCAGTCGAAGAATCCCTTCTGGGTAGCCGAGCGGATGCCGTTGAGGTTGGCGGTGATGATGCGCATGGCTTCAGGAGCGGCGAATGGCGAATGGCGAATGGCGAATGGGAGAGCGGGTGCGGGCTAATACGGATGGCGCTGCACTATCGCCAAGCGTTTGGCGGATCAGGTGTTGAGGGTACTATCGTCGCTACAAGCTGCGCCATGCGCGCCCCTATTCGCCATTCGCCATTCGCCATTCGCCGCTCTTAGCCATGCTCCCCCACCAACGCGCCTTCCTCGACCTCGCCCTGCGCTGCGACGTGCTGCGCTTCGGGCAGTTCACGCTCAAGTCCGGACGCATCAGTCCATACTTTTTCAATGCGGGATTGTTCAACAGCGGGGTTGCGCTGCGCGAGCTGGGGCAGGCCTATGCGGCAAGCGTAGTGGCCGCAGGGATCGGCTTCGAGATGTTGTTTGGTCCGGCCTACAAGGGGATCGCGCTGGCGACCGCCGCGTCGATCGCGCTGGCCGAGAGCCATGCGCGCGACGTTGCGGTGGCGTTCAACCGCAAGGAGGCCAAGGACCACGGCGAGGCCGGAATCCTGATCGGCGCGCCGCTGGCCGGACGGGTGTTGATTGTCGATGACGTGATCACCGCTGGCACCTCGGTGCGCGAGTCGGTGGCGCTGATCCGTGCGCATGGCGCCACCCCGTGCGGGGTGCTGATCGCGCTCGACCGCCAGGAGCGTGGCAGCGGCGAGCTGTCGGCAGCCGACGAAGTGCGGCAGTCGTACGGATTGCCGGTGGTTGCCATCGCCGGACTCGACGAACTGCTCCAGTTGACCGCCGAGCGGCCGGGTCTGGTTCAGCACCGGGACGGGTTGCTCGGGTATCGTGCGCAGTATGGGAGCGGCATCCAGCCGACCTGAACACCTTGCGGAGAGTTCCATGAAGCGCATCCTGCCAGCGTTAGCCGTGCTTGCCCTGTGCGTGGCCGCACCCGTCCACGCGCAGCAAAAAATCTACAAGTGCACCAATGAAAAGGGTGAAGCGTATTTTGCGAACACCTACGACCCGGTGCGCTGCGCCGGCGGCGGTACCCAACTGAATGCGCAGGGCGTGGCGGTGCGCAGCTTCGAGCGCATCAAGACTGCCGACGAGCTGGCCGCCGAAAAGGCCGCTGTCGCCGAAAAGGAGGAAGCCGAGCGGATCGCCGCCGAGCAGAAAGCCGCCGACCAGGTGCTGCTGATGTCGTATGCCAACGAGGGCGATCTCACCCGTGCGCACCAGCAGGAACTGCAGATGATCGACACCACGGTCGCCACCGCCAAACTGCAGCTGGAAAACCAGCAACGCACGCTGGCCGAACTGCTGGCGGTCGCGGCGGAATCCGAGCGCGCGAAGACGCCGGTGCCGGAAAACATCGCCAAGAGCATCGGCATCGCTCGCAGCCAGATCGAAGAACAGAATGCCGTGATGGTGCGCAAGGACGCAGAGCGCTTGGTTTCGATCAAGGAATACGAAGCGGAACTGGCGCGCTACCGCGATCTGCTGGCGCGACAGGCAGCGCACTGAGCGCAGGCGTCGCGGCGCCTATGCGGTCGCCGCCATGGCGGCGACCGCGGCACCATTGTTTGTGGGAGCCGCCATGGCAATCGCAATCACCGCGGTAGCGGCTCCCACATGGCAACCCCGGTCGCCGCTACTGCGGCACCCACATCAAAACGGCAGCTTGAGGTTCGGATCCTGCGCCAGCATCTGCGCGCGGAACACGTCCTGGATGCGGATCAAGGCCTTGTCGTTGTCGGCATCGAAGCGCAGCACCAGGCTGGGCGTGGTATTCGACGAGCGCACCAGGCCCCAGCCATCGGGATAGTCGGCGCGCACGCCGTCGATGTTCGACACCCGTGCACCGGGGAAGGTCGCGGTCGCGCGGAACTTGTCGACGAAGGCGTAGTGCGCGCCCTCGGCAGTGGCGATCTTGAGCTCCGGCGTCGACACGCCCTTGGGCAGCTCATTGAAGATCGCCTGCGGGTCGCGCGAGCTTGCACCCAGGATCTCCAGCAGTCTTGCGGCCGCATAGATCGCGTCGTCGAAGCCGAACCAGCGTTCGCGAAAGAAGAAGTGTCCGCTCATCTCGCCGGCGAGTTCGGCGTCTTCCTCGCGCATCTTGGCCTTGATCAGCGAATGCCCGGTCTTCCACATGACCGGACTGCCACCGTGGCGCAGGATCACATCCTGCAGATGCCGGGTGCACTTGACATCGTAGATCACGGTCGCGCCGGGGTTGCGATTGAGCACGTCCATCGCAAACAGCATCAGCAGGCGATCGGGATAGATGATCTCGCCGCTGGCAGTGACCACGCCGAGGCGGTCGCCATCGCCATCGAAAGCCAGGCCAAGGTCGGCTTTGAGCCGCTTGACCGACATGATCAGGTCCTGCAGGTTGGCCGGATCCGACGGATCGGGATGGTGATTGGGGAAGTTGCCATCGACCTCGCAGTGCAGCGGCACCACCTCGCAACCGACGGCCTCGAGCACCTGCGGCGCGATGCCGCCGGCGACGCCGTTGCCGCAGTCGATCACGACCTTCAGGCGTCGCTCGGCCTGCACGTCGCCCGTGATGCGTTCGATGTAGTCGGCCACCACGTCGATCACCTGCAGGCCGCCGACGCCGACGGCGAACTTGTTCTCGGCAATCCGCGTGTACAGGGCCTGGATCGCATCCTCGGCCAGAGTCTCGCCACCGATCACGATCTTCAAGCCGTTGTATTCCGGCGGGTTGTGGCTGCCGGTGACCATCACTCCGGAGCCGGCATTCAGGTGGTAGGTCGCAAAGTACAGCACCGGGGTTGGCGCCATGCCGATGTCGATCACATCGCAGCCGGTCGATCGCAGGCCCTTGATCAGTTCGGCTGCGAACTCCGGCCCCGACAGGCGTCCATCGCGCGCAACCACCACCTCGCTCAGGCCGCGCTCGCGTGTCGCGCTGCCGACGGCCTTGCCGATCAGGCGCACGATGTCGGGCGTCAGGCCCTCACCGACCACGCCGCGGATGTCGTAAGCGCGGAAAATACTGCGATCGATCGCCGTCTCCGACACCGCTTTGGCGGCCGCCTTGCTCGCCACGCGCAGCTTGTCGACGATCGCCTTGGCCTGGTCCATCTTCTGCGGCATGATCTCGTCGCTGTCGCGGTCGCTGTCGTTGCCGGCACCGGGCTTGCGCAACTTGCCCAGCAGCCCGATGGCGGCCTTGGCGGCAGGCGTCATCGGCTCACCCTTGCGCTGCGCGCGCACCACACCCAGCAGACCCGCCAACAGCAGCAGCAGCACGCCGATGATGGCCAGCGGCAGCGGGCTGCGATAGTCGAGCAGCGGCAGTACATCACCCAGCTTGAAGAACTCGGTGCGCTGCACTCCGATCGACAGGATGCTCTGCGGGATCGGCAGCGCCGGGTCCTCGACGCCACCCAGCGTGCCACGCGATTCGCTGATCACGGAACCCAGCGTGCCCTGGCGCAGGCTCAGGCGCCCGCCGCCGAACGACATCGACTCGATCTGCTCGGTGAACGCAGCTCCCGAGCGCAGCACATAGGCATAGCCGAGCACGCTGATGCCATCGACGATGGCCTGCGAAAGGCCCAGGCTCAGGCTGCCGTCTTCCTCGCGCAGCAACTGGGCGCGCGCGATGCCGCCGGCATCGCGCGCTTCGGCGAGCATGTTGGCGCGACCGTAGCCGAACTTCTGCAGGTCCGCTTCGATCAGCTGCGGCAGTTCAGGCGGGTAGAACTCCGCGCGCACCATGTCCGGCACCAGTTGGCGCAGGCGCAGCGAGGCGCGGGTTTGCGCATCGCGGTCGAAGGCTCCCAGCGCACCGCGCAAGATGGGATCGGCCAGCGCCTTGCCCAGCGCAGTCTGCGCTACCGCCATCTGCCCGGTGAGGTCGGCCATCAGGGCCTTGCGCGACTGTTGCAGGGTCTGGACCGCTGAGGCTTCGCGAAACACCTGCACGGCCTGCAGCAGGCAGGCGATGCCGCCGGCCAGCGCCAGCGCCAGCGCCAGGGTCAGGCCGAGTCGACGGATCTGCTCGCCGCTGTCGGTGCGAGCTTGCGATGCTTCGAGTGCGGTTTGCTTGCGTGCCACGCGATGCTAGTCCTTGGCCAGTTGCGGCGTCGTAGGCTGCGCGCGGATTGCATCATCCGAGCGCAGGTGTGCGGTATCCGGCCGCTGGCGCGCGATCAACGCGTTCAATCAGGCCCGTCCGGTGTGCCCGAATCCGCCCGCACCGCGCGCACTGTCGACGAACTGCTCGACGATGCGAAACGACGCCTGCGCGACCGGCACCACCACCAGCTGGGCGATCCGCTCCCCGGGGTTGATGGTAAAGGCCTCGCTGGAGCGGTTCCAGCACGAAATCATCAACGGGCCCTGATAGTCGGCGTCGATCAGGCCGACCAGGTTGCCCAGCACGATGCCATGCTTGTGGCCCAGACCGGAGCGTGGCAGCAAAATCGCGGCATAGGCGGGATCGTCGATATGGATCGCGATGCCGGTCGCAATCATCGCCGTGGCGCCAGCTGCGAGCTCAAGCGGCGCGTCGATGCAGGCGCGCAGGTCGACACCTGCGCTGCCCGCAGTGGCGCGTGCGGGCAGCGGAAACTGCGTGCCGATGCGCGCATCGAGGATCCTCAGCGCAATCTCGATCACGCGCGCGCCCCGACTGCGGCGGCAGCGTCGCGCGCGGCGAGGCGCTGCGCGATGATCTGGATCAGCTGCACTGCCAGCACGATCTTTGGCGCACGACCCAAATCCTGCCGCCAGCCATCGGCACCCAGCAGCAGCAGGGCATTGTCCTGACTGTCGAAGCCTGCGCCGGGCGCACCGACCTGGTTGGCCGCGATCAGATCCAGGCGCTTGCGCTCGAGCTTGGCGCGCGCGAAATGCTCCACATCGGCGGTTTCGGCCGCAAAACCAAGCGTGAACGGCCGCTGCGGCAGGGCCGCGACCGCAGCCAGGATGTCCTCGGTGGTCTCGAGCTCCACGGTCGGCGGCGCGCTGTTCGGCGATTTCTTGATCTTGCCGGCGGCCACCGCGAGCGGGCGGAAGTCGGCCACGGCGGCGGCACCGATATAGATGTCCGCACCAGCGGCATGCGCCATTACCTGCGCGTGCATCTCGCGCGCGCAGCGCACGTCGATGCGCTGCACGCGCGCCGGGGTCGGCAGATGCACCGGGCCTGCGATCAGGGTGACCTGCGCGCCTGCGGCGGCGGCTGCCGCGGCCAGCGCGAAGCCCATCCGGCCCGAGCTGCGATTGCCGATGAAGCGCACCGGGTCGATATCCTCGAAGGTCGGTCCGGCACTCACCAGCACCTTGCGCCCGGCCAACACACCGGGCACCCGAAGTGCGGCCAGAGCGGCCACGATCGCGGTCGGCTCCATCAGGCGACCGGGGCCGAATTCGCCGCAGGCCTGGCCGCCGCTGTCGGGGCCGAGCACGGCCACTCCCCGCGCGATGAGGGTTTCCATATTGGACTGCGTCGCAGGGTGAGCCCACATCTGCTGGTTCATCGCCGGCGCGATCGCCAGCGGTGCGTTGGTCGCAAGGCACAGGGTCGCGAGCAGATCGTCGCCCAGACCGTGCGCAAGTCGCGCAATGGTGTTGGCGCTGGCCGGCGCCACCAGTACCTGATCGGCCCAACGCGCCAGCTCGATATGGCCCATCGCCGCTTCGGCGGCCGAATCCCACAGCGTGGTGCGAACCGGATTGCCACTCAGGGCCTGGAAGGTCAGCGGGGTGACGAAGTGTTGGGCGCCGGCGGTCATCACCACCCGCACCTGGGCGCCGGCATCGCCAAGGCGGCGCACCAGCTCGGCAGCCTTGTAGGCACCGATGCCGCCGCTGACCCCGAGCAGCACCTTCAGCCCTGCCAGTTCGCTCACGTAAGCATCCGCCGACATTCCGATACGGCGAAATCTTACAGGATGACGCGGCGCATTCCCGCAGTGCCGCGCGGCGCCGCAGCCCAGCATGGGGCCATGCGCATCGCCGACCTGCCCGCCCACGACCGTCCCCGCGAACGCCTGCAGCGTCTGGGGCCTGCTGCACTCGCCGATGCCGAGCTGCTGGCGGTGTTCCTGCGCACCGGCCATCGCGGCGTGAGCGCGATCGAACTGGCGCAGGCACTGCTGTTGCGCTTCGGTGGGCTCAGCGCGCTGTTTGCAGCACCAGCCAGCGAAGTGGTTGGATCCAGCGGCATCGGCCCGGTCAAGCATGCGCAGCTGCAGGCCGCGGCCGAGCTGTCGCGTCGCGCGCTGGAGTCCACCTGCACGCGCGGCGCCACCTTGACCTGCCCGCGCGACAGTGCCGCCTTCCTGCGCGCCTGGCTGCGCCCGTTTCCCTACGAGGTGTTCGCCTGCGTATTCCTCGACAACCGCCATCGGGTGATCGCCGCAGAAGAAATGTTCCGCGGCACCATCGACGGCGCCTCGGTGCATCCGCGCGAAGTGGTGCGGCGCGCCATCGCGCACAACGCAGCGGCAGTGATCTGCGCGCACAACCACCCCTCGGGCATCGCCGAGCCCAGTGCTGCCGATATCGCCATCACCCGCCGCCTGGCCGAAGCGCTGGCTCTGATCGACGTACGCGTGCTCGACCACTTCGTGGTCGGCGACGAGCAGCCGCTGTCGATGGCCGAGCGCGGCTTGCTGTAGCGCCGATCGCCGCAATCGCCGCCATGGCGGCTCCCACATGGCAGAGCCATCGCAATCGCCGCCATGGCGGCTCCCACATGGCAGAGCCATCGCAATCGCCGCCATGGCGGCTCCCACATGGCAGAGCCACTGTTGCGGAGCCTGTCGACTTGCGCTGCTCCATCCCGATGGCAGGCCGCAGGCCAGCCCGCCATAGGGCTCAATACAGTTCAGGCCATCGCGACACCCCGAAGTACCTGGTGGGAGCCGCTATAGCGGCGATTGCAGCACCGCCGATTGTCGGAATCGCCGCCATGGCGGCTCCCACATCGCAGAACCATCGTTGCGGAGCCTCCCGCCTTGCGCTGTAGCGGCGCGATGGCGGGCCGCAGGCCAGCCCCCCACCCACGTTCCTTTGCCGTTTCCTCCACGTCTATACTCGACGCCACCCGTCCATCCAGGCCGCAACGCCAACTTGATCACCGGACTCGTCGACGACTTCCCGCCCGATGCCGTGGAGCGCCAGCTCCCGGACGTCGACAGCGCGCGGCGGCTGATCGGCGAGCGGCGGCCGGATGTCGCGCACCTGCTGCGGCGGCGGCGCGCGATCTATCACGACTTCTACGGCGAAGGCGCGCAGTCGTATCTCGAGCGCGCGGAAAGCGCGGTGCTGCTTGCCCTCGCCCGCCTCGGGCTACGCCACGGCACCTTCGGCGACGACTTCCACGACTACCACAACGAAGACCACGCGCTGGAGATCCTCGATCGCCGCCTCGGGCGCGTGCTTGGCCAGGAAGGCGTCATCGCCCTGCCCGGCCGCGACTGGCTGGCGCTGTCGCTGTTCGCCACCTGCCACGACCTGCGCCAGCGCGAGGCGTTCTCGTTCCGCCACGGCATCGGCAACAACGAAGCCGCCAGCATGGCCGAAACCCACCGCATCCTGGTCGCTGCCGGTTTCGACCCGGCGCGCGACCGCGATCTGTTCGTGGCAATGGAGATCATGATCGCCGGCAGCACCTTCGACGCCAGCCCGCATCCGGCCAGCTACAACAGTGCCGAAGTCCTGAACACCGGCGGCCCGCTGGCGCCCAACCTCGCCGCGATGCTCGACGAGGCAATGCCGGACTGGCGCGGCGACGACATGATCGTGCGCGCGGTGAACCTTGCCCTGATCGCCTCCGACCTCGACACCGCCAACGTCGGCGAGCGTTTCGCCGAGTTCGCCGCGAGTGCTGCGCGACTCGCGGCCGAGCGCGAGATGCGCTCGGGCCGCGCGCTGGCCGCGCCCGATTCCGGCGAGCCGACGCTGAAGTTCCTCACCGACGGCCAGGAACGCTACTTCTTCGACCTGCACCGTTTCTGCTCGCCGCTGGGCACCGCGGTGTTCTCGCAGGGCAAGGAATACAACGCACCGCGCGTGCGCATACTGTCCGGGATGTTGCGCGAGCGCTTCGGCACAGGAGCAGTCGGAAGCTTCAGTGGCGAGCAGGTGCTCGCGGCGCACCTGGAGCTGGCGGAAACGGTCTGATTGCGAGATCGTGGAATCACGCGCTCGCACGCGGTCGGCAATTCCGCGCGCCATTACGGCGAAGCGCGACTACGGCAGCCGCACAATCCCGACGCACAGAACGTCGCCCAACAAAAAGGGCCGCTGTTGCCAGCAGCCCCGATGCGTCCAGTGGTTCAGGTCACGGTCGCAATGGCGCCCTGGGCGACGCCTGGAGAGAAACTTTGGAGGAGGTTGCCCATCCTTGGGCCGGCTTCCTCAATAGTGGTTCGCGTGGGCGCAGGCAACAGCCCTGCGCCTTGTACGATTACGGGCGGATCGAACCGGGGTAGGTCCAGCCCAACGTCCAGTCGCGGAACGGCATCGGACCGAAGGCGCCGCGATAGGGCACGGTCTCGAAGAACCCACCCGACGGCGGTAGAACGGCAGTGCCATCCAGTGGGCCACCGAGAACCGGGATGCGGCCGTTGATGTTGCCGGCCAGCGCGCCAACGTTGTTGCCGGTGCCGCCGTTGAACCAGGTGGCAACCGTGCCGGCGAGGGTGGCGTCGGCAGCACCGAAGTTGGTGGCGCAGCCGAGCAGCGAGCTGCCGCGGAAGAACAGTGCATTGGCGGTGATCTGATCGAAGCTGGCCGAATCGAACACGGTCACGCACTCGCCAGACGGCTGTTGCGCGACCACGACGTTGTAGTACTCACCGGAGGATCCGCGGCGGATGCGGATCTGGCGACGGAAGTTCGGAGCGGCCGCATTGCCGACGCAAGTCAGGTTCGCCACGCGCGGTTGGGCGCGCGGTGCGGCGTTGAGCGACTGGGCGTTGTTGTCCGACTCGACGCAAGAGCCGTCGGCGGTGTCGGCGTTCGAGCCCGACTGGACGTACGCATACTGGATGTTGCCGCGATAGCCGCCGGCGTCGAAGTCGAGGCCGTCGTCGTTGCCCTGCGTGCACACCAGGTACTTCGCATTGACGGTGCCGCCGAAGAACTCGTAGCAGTCGTCCAGACCGTTGTGGGACTGGATGAACTCCACAACCGTGCGCGAACCGACGGAGCCGAGCGTCAGGGAATTCAACTCAACGTTGCCCGATACAACCACGCCGCCGTTGCGGATCTGGATGTAGCGCAGTACGCCCGAGGTATCCTCGTCGTTGCTGCCACCCCAGCGGATGGTCGGGTCGGCTTCGAACTCGCCGGTCCCGCCGGCCGAATCGGCCGAATTGGAGCGCGCGAGGCCCGAAATCACCACACCGCCCCACGATCCCGAGGTCTCGGTCGGACCGGTGAAGATGATCGGCGCGCTGGCAGTGCCGTCGGCAAAGATCCTGGAACCAGGATTGATGACCAGGAAGTCCAGAGCGCCGCCCGAGCCGCGGATCAGCGTGCCGGGCGCTATGGTGATCGTTCCGGTCTGGGTCGGCGCCGTATTGCGCTGCAGCGGCGTGCCGATCTGCACCTTGCCGTCGAGCAGATAGGTCGCGCTGTTGGGCAGACGAACGCTCTGGTTCAGGATGCCGGTGAGGCGGCATGTACGCGCTTGACCGGCGACTTCGGTGGTGCCCGCCGGGCAGGCGCTGAACGCGGTCTGGTAGACGCACTGCGCACCGGCGAGGCCGCCGCGCGAGAACACCAGCTCGACCGGCTGGTTGGCCGGCAGGTTCGGCAGCCCGGCGGTGGTCAGGGTGAGATTGATCCGCAGGTCTTCACAGGTATTGAAGGTTACCGAAGCGGTGCCAACCTGGGCTGACGTCAGGCTGGGCGCGGTGGTCGCGAATGTGCCCCCGGTAGTGCGGGCCACGGGTACGCCGGTCAATGCGAACTGGCCCTCGACCACGTTGCCCTGGATGGTCAAAAAGATCGGGGCGCCGGTGGTGTCATGCGCATACAGCGCTACGAATAGCACGCCGGCATTGCCACCGGTGGGGATATAGTCGACCGTGGCACCGCGACCGCTCTGGGCGGTGTTGAACCAATTTCCATCGACCGATGCTTCGGAGATGATGAATGCGGCGTTGGCGGAGCCAACGCCGAACCCGACGAGGGCTGCGGCGGCCAAGGCGGCGCGCTTGAGACTCTTGGAGAGCATAAACTTACCTCTGATGTCATGGAGGGGGTAGACGCCGACGCCATCACGCCAGCGGGATTGCAATGGTGGTCGGACCCGGTTGCCGAAGCGTTGCTGTTTTGTGTCAGTCGGATGACGCCGGCAATTTCACAGTTTCCATTCCAGCGACACGTTCACCTCGCGCCCGCGCGAGTAGGCGCGACGAAACTCATCGCCAACCGTGAACTCCACCGGGGGATCGAGCAGATTGCGCAGCCGCACCTTGATCTTCCAATCCGTCCACAGGTTACGCGCGAACACAAAATCGAGCTGGCCGGCCGGCTCTTCGTAGACGTCCGGGATTCCGCGCACGCCGACCTCGGAGATGCGACGGCCGGCGATCGTGTAAAGCAGGGTCGCCTCCGACTCGCCGTCCTCCGGCTGCCAGCTCAACTGCAGATTCGCCACGTACGGCGACTGGCCCTGCAGTGGCCGGAGTTGGTTGGTGGAGATTCCCTGGGACTCGGGCGTCAGCTCGACCTCGGATTTGATGCGCGCATAGTTCGCACCCACGAAGATCTCGCCCCAGGCGACCCAGTCGAGCCAGCCCACGTCCAGCCAGGACCAGCCGTCGACGAAATCGAGCGACTTGTAGAGGTCGAACTCGATGCCGGAAAGCGTCGCGGCCGGCACGTTGTTGTAGGTGACGACATCGCCCGTCGCCGGCGCCTGGACACGCTCGATCGGATTGATGAAATCCTTGTTGAACAGCGCGACGGAAAACGTCTCCGTCGGCGAGAAGTAGTATTCGTATCGAAGATCGAGGTTGACGATTTCGGCCGGCACCAGGTCCGGGTTGCCGATCGAGATGGTGTCGATCAATGGATCGGTGAACGGCGCTGTCGACAGCTCGCGGAAATCAGGCCGCGACACGGTTTCGGCGTAGACGACTCGCAGCTGCGAATCGTCGTTGATGAACCACGTCGCTGCGTACGAGGGCAGCACGTCACTGGTCTCGATCGACGCATCGCTATCGATGAGCGCAGGATTGCCTATGTTGAAGGTTTGCACAGTCTGGCTGTTCGACTCATCCCGCGCTCCGGCAGTGAGCCTGAGCAGATCGTCCCATTTCCAGTCCAGCGTCAGGTAGGACGCCTCGAGTGCTTGCGCGGCCACGTAGGCGTCGGAGTTGCGCGTGGCGTCGCTGATCACGAAGCCGCTTGGGCGGATGTTCCCCGGGGTCAGAATGTCATCGAGCGGCCGCTCGCGGGACGACGGCGGCGTCCCCGGCGGAAGCGATCCGGCAAACCGGTAGCGCCTGATCTCGGACTCGCGATCGCGGTCCAGCTTGGTTGCACCGGCCAGAACCGTCAACGTGTGGGCCGTGCCGAGCTTGATCGGAAGCTGCGCATTCAGACCGTAGGTGGTCACCTCGTCGGTGAGTTCCCCGAAGGAGCTCGCGTTCGAATCCGACGACGTGCTGAACGAGAACGGCAATGAGGGCTCCAGCTGAACGTAGCGGTACTCACGCCTGTTCGGCGTCGCTTGCGTCGCCCGTGCTTTGGTCCAGTTCCAATCGACCGCCAGGTCGGAAAGAACCGGGAACAGGTGCTCGCCGTTGAACTGTTGCGCCAACAGCGCGTTTTCTTCCCACTCGAGCAGATAGAACTGCGACACCGATTCGGTGGCGTCCTGACCCTCGTCGATCTGCGCGGTGTCGATGGTCTGTCTGACCAGCGTGGTCGTCGAGGTGAGCTTGTGGTTATCGGTGTATTCCAAGCCCATGGCGAGGAATCCCGAGAGGTCGATCGCGCGCTCGGTCTTCGCGCGGACGATGTCCAGCACCCGCGCCAGCGGCTCGTCGGCGGCGACAAAGCTGAACGCGCGGCGCACTTCGCCGTCCCTGTTGTCCCAGGTCTGGCTGTAGCGGGTTGAATGGACATACCCGACGCGCCAATCGTCGCCGATCTCGAACGCATCGCCGATACCGAGCGTGAACGAACCGTCGGTGCCGATCTTCTGCGGTGCGACGTTGAACCCTTGGCTGGCAAGATCACGCCCGATCAGCGCGAGTTCCTCGGCCGTGAGGCCATTGGAGAACGGGGTCTGCACCTGCAGGCGGTTGAAGCGCTGATTGGCCTCGATGATCGAATCGGGCAATCCGCGCGTCTGGTCGAAACCGGTCCAGTCCTGGGTGCCACCGCGATAGCGCAGTCCGTCCTTGAACGTGGTGCCCTCGCTCCAACCCTGGCCGACCTGCAGCTTGAAGAAAAAATCGTCGGGAATACCCTTGGTGCGCAGCTGGATGGTCCCGCCGCCAAACTCGCCGGGCATTTCCGGCGAGAACGACTTCTGGATCACGACACCGGACAAGATTTCGACCGGGAACAGGTCCAGCGGCACCACGCGGCGACTGGGGTCGGGCGATGGCACCTGAGCACCGTTGAGCAGTACCGACGAATAGCGCTCGCCAAGACCGCGCACGTAGACGTATTTGCCATCGACGAGGGTCAGTCCGGTAACACGGCGCAGCGCACCGGCGACATCCGAATCGCCGGCGCGCGAGATCTGCTCGATGCCGAGCACCTCGGCCACCGCGAAGCTCTCGCGCTTTTCTTCGACGAACGATGCCAACGAGCCCTGTATGTAAGGCTCGAGCACCACGAACTCCGGCAGCATCAAGCCTGCAGGCGTGAGTTCGACATCGCGGGTGGTGGCCTGCTCGGCCACCACGGTAAGACCGTCGATGGTCTGTGCCGCGAAATCGGCGGCGATCACCGAGATCGCGTAGGCGCCGGCGGGCACGCTGGCCTGAAACTCGCCGTTTGCATTGGTGCGCAAGTCCAGCGGCGTGCCGGCGACAAAGATCCGCGCGTTGGCGATCGGCGCGCCGTTCTCGGAGCTGACGATGCGGCCTTTGAGGGTGCCGGGTGGGCCGGCGTCGGCAGCTGCAGGCGCGGTGTTCGCGGTGCCGCGATCGGCGCCATCGCCCAGTGAGCTTTCGACTGCGATCTGCGGCGGCAGGCCGCCGCGCAAGGTGGCGATCAGCTCGGCGGTTTCACCTTCGGCGACTTCGATTTCGTAGCGAAGCAGCTCCTGGCCATCGCGCTTGAGCACCAGCACACGCTTGCCCGGTGCAAGGCGCAGCTGCGCACTGCCGTCGGCATTGGTCGCACCGATGTCATTGCCGTCGACTTCGACGATGGCTTGTGCCAGCGGGGTCGAATCCTCGAACGCGACGACGTTGAGCTCGGCCGGCGTTGCCGCCAGCGCGCTGCGGATCGCAAGGACCAGGACGGCGAGTGTTCCAAGCGTGCGTTTCATGGGCAGTTCCGAAGCGCGGTGACGCCAGGTTGTGCAGGAGCGCGCCGTGCGCGCGACCGCATACCCGACGGTTGCGGCAAGGTTGCGATGTTGCGGTCGCGCGCGGGGCGCGCTCCTGCAAGCGTCGGGGTGCGGTTCATCGGCAGGACCGAAGCGCGCGTTTTGTAGGAGCGCGCCGTGCGCGCGACCGCGGAATCGACGATTGCGGCAAGGTTGCGATGTTGCGGTCGCGCGCGAGGCGCGCTCCTGCACGGGTGTGGGATCGACGGGGTCACACGCAGGTCCAGCGTGCGGCCGCGCAGTCGTTCATGATCTGGCGCAGCTCGGTGGCCTTGCGGAACAGATCCGGCCGGCGCAGTGCCGCCAGATGGACTTCGGCGCCGGCGAAATCGCCGCCACGAAAGGTTGCGTATGCCAAGGCATAGCGCACGTCTTCATCATCGAGCAGGCGCGCACGCACCAGCGCATCGTGCATGCCGACGATCTGCTCGTAGCGGCGCAGTTCGGCGAGGATGCCGACGCGCTGCTTGAGCTTTTTATTGGTGTCGGTCACGCGCTGGTTCAAGGCCAGCGCGCGCATCGGAAAGCCCGCGCGGCGATACAGTTCGGCCGCTTCCGGCAGCAGCGTCGGATCGCGCTCGGCGACCGCGCCCATGAGCTCGGCGGCGGCCAGCTGTTTGCCATCCTCCAGATAAGTCTGCGCCAGTGCCTTGCTGATGTTGTCGTTGTCGGGATATCGCAAGCGCGCCGACTCGAGGATCAGCTTCGCCTCGCTGAAGCTCTTGGCGCGACGCAGGGCCGACCCGATAGCGGCATAGTCGTCGGCGCCGACATCGCTGCGTGTGAGGAATTCGCGCGCCACCACCGAGGCCTCCTGGTACAGGCCCGACTCGATCAGATAGAAAATCTGTCGCCGCGTGAACGTGTTGTTGGCCGGAAACTTCAGGGTGGCCTCGCGGATCACGTCCATCGCCTGCTGCTTGCGCCCGGCCATCCAGTTCGCGTGCGCGCGCATCGACCATGCAGCACTGATATCCGCCAGTGCGGCACCGGCGCCCTCGATGGTGGAAATCGCCTTGGGCCACTGCTCTTGCGCGAAGTACGCCTGCGCCAGATACAGCTGCACCAGCGGCTCGACCGCGCCTGCGGCGATCGCTTTCTCGAATCCATCGACTGCAGCCGGCAGCTCATTGCGCGCCATCGCCAGCAGACCCTTGACGGTCCAGTACTGCGGCAGGTCGACACCTTCGGCTGCCGGGTCGACATTGCCCAACGCAGACTCCGCGCGGTCCAGTGCACCGTCGCGCAGCAGCGTCTGCGCGACCGACAGCCAGTCGATCTCTTCGTTCTTCTTCGCCTGCGCGGACACCGCCAGCAGCAGCAGGCTGAAGCAGGCGAAACGCAGGCAGTCGCGCAGCGCGCGCAGCAAGCTCATGATCGTCTCCGCCTAGCCAAGGTCGAAACGCACTTTCTGCGTCGCCCACACGCGCACCGCCTCGCCCTTGTAGCTGGCCGGCTCGAATTTCCAGCCCTGCACGCCGAGCACCGCGGCGTCATCGAAGATGCCCGGCGGACTGGCTTCCAGCACCTTGACCTTTTCGACCTGGCCGGTCGGCCCGATCAGCACCGACAGCAGCACATAGCCGGTGGTGCCCTGCGCCTTGGCGCGCGGCGGATACGGCATCGGGTTCTGCACGATCGGGCGCGGCGGCGAATCGACCGTATCGTCGGTCATGGTGCCGCTGCCCTCGCCGAGGATCGATGCGGCGTCGCCGAGATCGGACTGCTCGAACTGCGGCAAGCCGAAGTTCAGGCCTGCGAGCGAACTTTCGAGCCCGACGACGGGATTGACCCGCGCGCGCTGCTGGCGCTTTGGCGGCGGCTTGGGTTTATCCTGCGGCGGCGGCTTGGGTTTCTCGGTTCGCTCGACCTGGATGGCGGTGGCGAAAGTGTCGGGCTGTTGCCGATGGAGACCGGCCTGCTGGTTCATCAGGACGACCGATCCGGAGACCAGGACCAGACCCATGAATCCCGACAGCAATGCGATCGCGAGGCGACGCTGTTGCTCGGGAAGACCACGGATGGTAGCGGCGGCCATCGGCGCACTCAGCCTTCGCCGGCTTCGGCGCCGGTGGCGACACCAATGTCTTCGGCACCGGCCAGGCGCGCCTGGTCGATCACCTCGACCAGCTTGCCGGAGGGCACGATCTCGTCGGTCACCACCAGCACCGACTTTTGCGTTTGCGTCTTGAGAAGATCCCGCAGACGGCTCTGGATCACCCACACCTGCACCGGCTCGCCTTCCAGATACGCCTGGCCCTGCTTGTCGACGTAGACCTTGATCGCCTTGGTTGAAGCGACCACGCCGCTCGATGCACCCGGGCGGCTGATGTCGATCTTCAGATCCTTCTGGAAGGTCGTGGCGACCATGAAGAAGATCAGCAGGATGAAGGTCATGTCGATCATCGGCGTGAGATCGACCGTGGTCTCGGCGATTTTGCGTTCGCGGCGAATCATGCGGGGGCTCCGGGCGCGCAACGGCGCGATGCATGCGGATCGGAAGTACGGGCGCTCATGCCGACGGCTCGGTGCCGCCGCTGAGCAGGATGTCCTTGATCGCGGTGAGGTCGTTCTCGATCTGGAACTGGCGTCGGTCGAGCAGGCTCTTGGCGATCACGCCGGGCACCGCGACCACCAGCCCCAACTGGGTGGTGAACAGCGCGGTCGCGATACCGGCCGCGATGCCGCCGGACTGCGAATACAGCGTCATATCGCCCAGCGAATTGAAGGTTTCGATCATGCCGATGACGGTGCCGAGCAGACCCATCAGCGGCGCGATCGACACCAGAACATTGATGGTGGTGGTGTAGCGCTTCAGTTCGGCCTGAAAATCGAAGAACGACTCGTCGAGGAAGCGGCGCAGGTTGGCTCGCGGGCGGCGCACGATGGCGATGCCGCGCGCAATGGCCTCGTCGACGATCCCGTTGGGCGGGTTGGCGCGGCCATCGAGCGCGCGACGGATCAGCACGCGCACGTTCTTGCGGCTGCCGCGCCGCATCAGTGCCCAGCGATAGCCCAGCGCGAACCACAGCACCACGCCGATGAGCATGATCGGCACCATGACCAGCGCGCCGCCCTGCAACAGGTAGTCCAGGAACGCCTGTGCGGCGCTGACCAGATTCCCGGCTTCGGCGAATTTCTCCAGCATGGCGGCGGCTCAGCGCGGGATCCGGCTCAGGCAGCGCGCGGGCTGGCCACTGCGGCGCGCGTTTCCTGGTAGAGGTTGATGATCTTCAAGGCACCCTTCTCCATGTCGTCCTTCAGGCCGTCGGCCCAACCGTTGAGCAGGCTGCCCAGAAGCAGGCATGGAATGGCCACCATGAGACCCTGCATGGTGGTCACCAGCGCCACGGCGATGCCACCGGAGAGCATCTTCGGATCGCTGTTGCCAAACTCGGTGATCACGTCGAAAGTCTGGATCATGCCGGTGACCGTGCCGAGCAGGCCGAGCAGCGGCGCGACCGCGGTGATGGTGGCGATGATCGGGCCGAAGCGGTTCAGATGCGTCGATTCGTGCATGATCGATTCCGAAACGATGTCTTCCAGGTGTGCGCGGTCGCGATCGGCGTTGCGCAGCGCCGCGGTGACCACGCGCGCGGCCGAACCCTTGAAGCGCTTGGCCGCTTCGATCGCCTCGGGAATGCGCTGCGCGCGCACCGGTGCGGTGACCACGTCGAGGATCTTGTTCACCGAGGCCCCCGCGCGCTGCAGGAATACCGCGCGCACCACGATCAGCAGCAGCGCCAGTGCACCGAGCGCGAGGATCACGTAGCCGATCGCGCCACCCTTGCGCATCTCGCTCACGAAGCTCTTATCCGCCGGCGGCTCGACCGCCACTGCGGTGGACTCGAAGATGTACGCGCGCAACACCTCGGGCTGGCGGTTGGCCGCCAGCGCTTCGGCGGTATCGGACGCCGGCACGTTCCACAACTTGAAGCGACCACCGCCAGCAGGTGCCAGCACCCCCGAACCCTGTGGGCTGGTGCCGAGTGCCGCGACATTGCCGATCAACACGATGATGCCCTGCACTTCGATGCCATCGAGCAGATAAAACGTACCCGGGACGCGGCGCACCGACGAGAACTCGGTGAGCTTGCGCAGGCCTGCGGCGAGCAGCTCGACCAGCTTTTCGCCATCGCCCAGCGCCTTGAACGCCTCGCTGTCGGGAGTGGTGTCGCCGGCCGACGCCAGCGAGGCCTGCGCCTGCGCGATGGTGCCGGTGAGCAGATCGGTGCCTTCGGCCACCACCACCTGCTGCCGCTCGGCGGCGATCAGCTGCTCGTTGGATGCATCGGTATCGGCGCGTGCGGCGAGCACGCGATTCTCCAGCGCATCGACGTCGCGCTCGAGGCGACTGCGATCGCCCTCGAATGCACCGCGGGTCTGGGTCAGGCGCGCAGTCAGCTCGCGCTTTTGCGCTTCGAGGAAGGCGAATTCCTTGCGATAGGCATCGGCGAGATCGACCTTCGGTGCGGGTGGCGGTGCTATCGGTGCTGCCGGCGGCGGCGGTGCTGCGGGCGTTGCCGGTTGCTGCGCCAGGGCCGGCATGCAAGCCAGCAACAACAGCAGCGTGATCGATTGCAGTCGAATGGATTTCATCGGATCAGCCCCCGCTGACGGCCAGCGCAGCTGGCAATTCGAAATAGCCCTGGCGGATCTGCTTGCCGAGTGCGTCGAACAGCGCGGCGATGCGCGCCTGCTCGGCGGCATTCGCGGCCACCACGAAGCTCCAGCCGCCCGGTCCGCGCCGCGCCGTGCCGAAGCGGCGGTCGTCGGTCTTGAACAGCAGCATCACCGAGCCGACCTTGGCCACCTCGGCGAGCACCCGCTCAGTGCCGAGCTGGATGGTCTGCTTGTGCAGGCCGGTCTCGCGGGTGATGCGGAACTCGTCTTCATAGAAGGCCCACAGGCGGTTGGCCGCACGATGCGAGGGCAGCTGCGCGCTGGCCAGTTGCGTGCGGATCTCATCCAGTGCCGCAAGTCGTTCATCGATCTTGAACGGCAGGCCTGCGGCGACAAAAGCGCGCAGGTTGTCGATCGCGGTCAGCAGCATCGGGGTCAAGGCATCGCCAGCGGTGCCGGCAGCCGCGCGTTCCTCATCGAGCTTGATGAGCTTGGCGCGCGCCTCGAGCTGCGCGACCTGCTGGCGCTTCAGACTGTTCTCGAGTTCGGCCTTCTGCGCGGCCAGCCCCTGCAGGCCGGTGCGCTGCTCTTCGCGCAGCAGCTCGAGCTCGCTGTTGAGCGTCTCGACCTCGCCGCGCAACGCGATCAGACGCTGCGACAGCTCGCTGGCGTCGTCGGCAAAAGCGGGCGGGATCGCAGCCAGTGCCACGGCAAGGGCAAGCAGGATGCAGCGCGGGCGAAACGCGCGGGATGCGGACATGGGCCACTCCGAAGGACGAACTGCGATCCTGCCGCGCCCAAGTGACGGGTCCGCGGCAGCGGGATGTCTGGCAGCCTATGAACGTTCGCTTGCAGTTTCGTGACCCGAATATTTCTGTCCGATGACAGCGCGCTGGCGCGGGTGCTTATGCACATGTTGCGGCGCACCGTCGGCTGCCATCCGGCCGCGTCCCCCAGAGACCGCCGGGTCTAACGCAAGTGACTGATCCGGTAAGATTTTCGTAAACTGGCCAAGAAATGCCCGGAGCGGTCCTGCGGGCCTGCGCGCAAGCTCGCCGCCCTGCTGCCAACGGGTTGCACACAGGCTTATCCACAGCCGATGTGGATAAAGGACACTTTCTCTTCACGGACAGGCAATTCGTTCCTGTTCCTGAGAAAGTGCGTGAAGTGCGGGGCCGGACCCGGCCCGACTCAGACCGCTTAACCGCCAGCGTCGCGCCGACTACACTAGGCGACTTTGTGCAGGTCCAAGGCGTCGTGAAAGAACTGATCAGGGAAATCGTGCTGCAGGCCGTGCTGGACCTGCGCCGCGGCGGCAAGCTGCCAGCCGGCGACGAGCCGACCTTCACGGTCGAACGCACGCGCAACAAGGCGCATGGCGACTACGCGTGCAATGTGGCGATGCTGCTGGCCAAGTCGGTGGGCCGCAATCCGCGCGAGCTGGCGCAGGCGCTGCTCGATACCCTGCCGCAGTCGCGGCTGGTAGAGCGCGCCGAGATCGCCGGCCCCGGCTTCATCAACTTCCATCTGAGCCCGACCTGCCTGCTGGGCAGCGTGCGGCGGGTCATCGAGCAGGGCGAGCGCTACGGCAGCCAGCCCGAAGAATCGCGCGAGTCGGTGACCGTGGAGTTCGTCTCGGCCAATCCGAATGGCCCGCTGCACGTGGGCCACGGGCGCGGTGCGGCCTATGGCGCATCGCTGGCCAACATCCTCGAGGCCTATGGCCACCGCGTGCAGCGCGAGTACTACGTCAACGATGCCGGCCGCCAGATGGATATTCTCAGCGTCAGCGTGTGGCTGCGCTATCTGGAATTGGGCGGCGTCGCCGTGCGGTTTCCCGACAACGGCTACAAGGGCGAATACGTGGTCGATATAGCGCGCGCCCTGCGCGCCCGCGAGGGCGACCGGCTGCGGCATACCTCGGTCAGCGTCGGCGATGACCTTTCGCCGGACGAATCGCAGGGTGGCGACAAGGAGACCCATGTCGATGCGCTGATCGCGCGCGCCAAGCAGCTGCTCGGCGAAGCGGACTACCGCAACGTATTCAACACCGGCCTCGACTGGTGTCTGGCCGATATCAAGCAGGATCTCGGCGAGTTCGGGGTGCGCTACGACAACTGGTTCAGCGAACGCTCGCTGGCCACATCGGGTGCGGTGCAGAAAGCGATCGACACATTGAAAGCGAAGAACCAGATGGAGCTGCGCGACGGCGCGCTGTGGTTCAAGGCGACCAATTTCGGCGACGAGAAAGACCGCGTGGTCGTGCGCGAAAACCGCGCGACGACCTATTTTGCCTCCGACATCGCCTACCTGCTCAACAAGTTCGACCGCGGCTTCGATCGCGCCATCTACGTGTTCGGTGCCGATCACCATGGCTACATCGCGCGGCTGAAAGCTGCCGCGCAGGGGCTGGGGCTGGATCCCGCACGGCTGGAGATCCAGCTGGTGCAGTTCGCGGTGCTGTTCGAGAAGGGCGAGAAGGTGCAGATGTCGACCCGCGCGGGGCAGTTCGTGACCCTGCGTCAGTTGCGGCGGGAAGTCGGCTCCGATGCAGCGCGCTTTTTCTACGTGATGCGCAGCCACGACCAACACCTGGATTTCGATCTCGATCTGGCGCGCTCGCAGTCCAACGACAATCCGGTGTATTACGTGCAGTACGCGCATGCGCGCGTATGCGCGCTGTTCCGCCAGCTCGCCGAAAAGGGTCTGAGCTTCAATCGCGCATCCGGCGATGCCGCACGCGAACGACTGGTGCACGAGCAAGAACAGGAGCTGATGCAGCAGTTGCTCGGCTGGCCTGAGTTGGTGATCGCCGCGGCCGAGCACCGCTCGCCGCAGATCGTGGCCAACGGCCTGCGTGAGCTGGCTGCGAGCTTTCACAGCTACTACAACGCGGTACCGATCCTGGTCGAAGACGATGCGCTGCGCAGTGCGCGTCTGTACCTGTGCAAGGCGGTCAGGCAAGTGTTGGTCAACGGACTCGCATTGCTGGGCGTGTCTGCGCCGGAGTCGATGTAGGAAGCCTCTGGATGGCGTCGACTGCGGCAACCTGAAGCTCCGCCGTCGCCGGCATGCCGGCTCCCACACCGGTCGCCGAGAGTCCGCTGCATTCCTCGCCCGTCACCACTCGCAGGCTTTCCATTCGCCATTCGCCATTCGCCATTCGCCGCACCAAGCCTCCATTCAGCCGAACCTGCGACAATCTGCAGCACACTCTGCGCGCCTGAGAACTGCAACCCCACCGATGGCCAAATCGAAATCCCAAGCGACCCGCGGCGGGCAACAGGCAAAGCCGATTCCGTTCTGGATCTGGCTGCTCGCGGGTGTCGGGCTCGGCCTTGCGCTGGCGGGCGTGGCGCTGTATCGCGACTGGGTGCCGTCGCTGCGCGGTGGTTCGGGTCCACAACCGAATCCGCAGGCGGCAGCGCCGCGCGGGGGCGACGCCGGTGTCGCGGCCGAAGCGGCAAAGCCTGCCGATAGCAGACCCAAGTACGACTTCTACAGCGTGCTGCCGGAAATGGAGGTCGTGATCCCGGAGGCCGAAATCAGGGAACAGGCGCAGCAGCCGCAAGCGTCCACGGCCGAGGCAGGCGCTGTCACCGCGCGCATGCTGCTGCAGGCGGGCTCGTTCCGTTCCGAGCCCGAGGCCGAGCAGATGAAGGCCAGGCTCGGGTTGCTGGGACAGCGCGCCAACGTGGTCGCGGTCACGGTCAATGGTGCGACCTGGCATCGCGTGCGCGTGGGCCCATTCGCTACCGCGCGCGAGCTCGACGATGCGCGCCGCACGCTTTCCGACAGCGGCATCGAGGCGATCGCACTGCGCGAGCGGCAGTAGCCCGGGATCGGCTGGCGGGCTGCCCTCGCGCTGGCTAGCATCACGAACTTCAGGCCAGTACGGCCCACGGATCCGTCGCCTGGGATTCATCCGCAGCGCGCAACGGAACCGCGCGATCGAGCCGTTCCGGCAGCGCCTGTCGCAGATCACCACCTATCCGCTGCAGCGCGAGGCGCTGTTCACCATCGCTGCCTTGGCGGTGATGCGACTGGTGGGCTACGTGCCGGTGCTGGGCTGGTTGCTCGATCTGATGGTGATCGTCGCGATCCTGCGCTCTGCGGGCGAGGTGCTGTATCGCACCGCGCACGGCAGGATGGACCCGCCCGCCGGCTACAGCGCCGACGATCATCGCGGCTGAACGTTGTTCTGGGTGCAGCTGTCGATGTTCGGGCTGGCATTGCTCGGCGTGTTCCTCGGCAAAGCGCTGGGCTCGCCGGTGCTCGGCGTGGTCGTGGTGGCGTTTGTCGCGCTGGCGACACCGGGGGCGCTGATCAGTACGGCGATCGACGGCGATTGGCTGCACGCGCTCAATCCGCTGCTGTGGCTGCAGGTGATGCTGCGGCTCGGCATGCCCTATCTGCTGCTGGCCGGCCTGTGTCTGCTGATCGTGATCAGCAAGGCGAACGCGCAGCAGTTCATGCTGCCGCTTTTCCGAAGCACGCCGATATCGCGCGCAACTACCTGCTCGCCGCACACCTGCTGGTCGATCGCTTCGGCCGCGACACCGAGGCGCTTGAGCTGCTGCACCAGCTCAAGCAGAACTATCCGCAGCATCCACTGGCTGAAGAGATCGAGTCCTATGCAACGGTGGTGGAACGCCTGGTCGCGAGTGCTGCACCTGAACGCGCGCAGTAGCGCGGGGCGACGGGCGGCTCACCATTAATCCCCTCCGTCCCCATTGATCGAGCTGCTATATTCAGCTTCATGACCGGTTGTTGCCCGCGCGATCGCCGTCTCGGATCCGTGCCTACCTGCGTGATTCCCAAGCGCCCCGCCGCCCACGCATTCAATGCATCGCTCGGGGCGCCTGATTCGAGGCCAAGCCTGCCGCATGCGCTACCGGGCGTTCATTAGCTACAGCCATGCCGACGAGGCGTCGGCTCGCTGGCTGTTCAAACGGCTGGAAACATACCGCGTGCCGCCGCGCCTGGTCGGCCACGCCGGCACCGACGGCCCCATCCAGGCCCGACTCGGCGCCTTCTTCCGCGATCGCGACGAGCTGACTGCCTCCAGCGACCTCAGCGGCACCATCCGCGCGGCCCTGGCCGACTCTGCGGCATTGATCGTGATCTGTTCGCCGGCCGCGGCGGCTTCGCGCTGGGTCAATGCCGAGATCGCGGCCTTCCGCGCCAGCGGCCGCGGTGCGCAGATCTATGCCTTTGTCGTCGCCGGCGAGCCCGGCAGCGGCGCCGACGCGGGGGGCTGCTTTCCCGAAGCCTTGCTGGTGCCGGGTGCGGACGGCCAACCGACCGAACCGCTGGCCGCCGATGCGCGCAAGGCAGGCGACGGCCGCGAGCGCGCCTTGCTCAAGCTGGTCGCCGGGCTGCTGGGGATAAGCTTTGATGCCCTTGCGCAGCGCGAAGCGCAGCGCCGGCAGCGCAAACTTGCACTGGTCACGACGGCCTCGCTGGCCGGCATGGCCATCGCCATCGGTCTGGCCGTCACTGCCGTGGTCGCTCGCAACGACGCCCAGCGGCGCCAGGCCCAGGCCGAGGACATACTCGGCTTCATGCTCGGTGACCTGCGCGAGAAGCTGAGCAAGGTCGGGCGGCTGGATGTGATGCGCGCGGTCGACGACAAGGCCACCGATTATTTCGCCAGCATCGACCCGCGCGACATGACCGACCGCGCGCTGGAGGAACAGGCGCGCTCGCTGACCGGCATCGGCCAGGTGCGGCTGCAGGAAGGCAACCACTCCGAGGCCATGACCGCTTTCCGCGAAGCGCACGCGCGCAGCACGGCGCTATACGAGCGCGCACCAGACAACGGCCAGCGCCTGTTCGACCTGGCCCAGGCCGAATACTGGATCGGCTACGTCGCCTGGCAACAGGGCCGGCTGGACGATGCCGGTGCCTGGCTGACTCGATACCGCGACAGCGCGATCAAGCTGGCAGCGATGGACCGCAACAATTTCGACTGGCAGCGCGAAGTCGCCTACGGCCATCACAACCTTGCGGTGCTCGACGACAGCCTGGGGCGCTACGCCGAAGCCGAAACCGCGATGCGCGAGGAGTTGGCGCTGTATCGGCAGTGGACGCAGGAGCATCCCGACGACACCAATGTGCGCTTTGAGGCAGCGAACGTGGCTTCGTGGTTGGGCAGCCTGATGCTGCGCCAGGGCAGGCTGCGCGAAGCCGAAAGCTTCTTCGCCGAACAACTCGATGGCTACCGACGCAACGTCGAAGCCGAGCCTTACAACTTTCAAAGAAAATTCGACAACGTCGAGGCACTGAGTCTGCTCGCCGAAGCGCAAGCATCCCTTGGAAAAATTCCGAATGCGCAAGCCAGTGCCGATGCGGCCTGCACAATTGCTACTGCGCTGACCGAACAAGACCCAGCGAACAATGACTGGCGGGCCACGCATGGAATCTGCCGCTTGTGGCAGGCGAAGCTGGCTGGTCCGGAACAATGGGAATTCGCGCTATCTAGCGCGAACGACGCCACCACCCTGCTGTCGGCAGCACACAAAGCTGAGCCCCAGAACGAGCGCATACTGCGATGGTTGGTGCGGACGCACCTTCTGCAAGCGCAATTGTCGCTCGAACAAAACCAGGCATCGGCTGCGGAACAACATGTATCAATGGCTTTTGCACTGATCGAACCGGCATGGGGCGCGGAACAAAGCGAACGGGTGCGGCCGTGGCTGGCAGGGACTCGTTTGCTGCAAGGCGATGTTGCACACGAGCGCGGCGACGCGGCGGCTGCCGTGCAGGCGTGGAGCGATGCAAAGCAGCTGTTGCTGGAGGGCGGCGAGCCGATCCCGTTCCCTCGCCTTGAGCCGCTGGTGCGCGCCCTGATCGCACTTGATCAGCAAGTAGAAGCTACGCAGTATCGCCAGCGTCTTGATGCTGTTGCCTATGTGCCGTTGCAGCCATGGCCGGCTCAAGGCGCCAGCGCCACTCGTTGAAGTCAAGCTCTTATTCAAACGCAGGCTAGCGCCTGTTCTCCGGCCCACCAGGGTCGATGCCCAAGAGGAGTCACCACCATGCCCAATGTAAATGTCGGCCTCGATATCCGCAACTCGCCGTCCAGCGGCAAAGATGGCTACACCAACACCACCAGCAGCGCCAATACGATCTACAGCTACAAGTATTCCGGCGGTTCCGACGGTCTCGGTGGCGTCGACGTAAGCAAATCCGGGGGCAGCGGCACCATCACCGTGCAGGTGGGTGGCGACCCGCGTTACACCATCCCCGACGTCACCTTCAATGGTGACATCAAAAGCCAATTGTCGTGGGCGCACGGCAAGAACAACACCATCGCGATCATCACCGATACCGACACCTCTACCGGCAACGGCTACTACAGCGTCTTGGTCAACGACGGCACCGCCAACTGCACCTTCCCCTGCGATCCGCCGATCCGAAATAGTCCGGACAAGTAGTTTGCCCCGGCGACCACGGCGCACAACCCTGCGCCGTGGCGGCCTGCATCGCGCCCCGTAACGGGGACGGAGGGAATTAACCCCGCGTAACGGGGACCGTAACGGGGGCGGAGGCAATTAACCCTGACCGTCCTTCGGCGCTCGCCCACCGGGGCGATGCGACACCGTAACGGGGACGCAGGCAATTAATCCTTGCAGTCCTTCGCCGCCAACCCATCAGGGCGACGCGACACAGGACTTCGACACACCTTAATTGCCTCCGTCCCCTTTTTGGCGCGGTGCGCGCACCTTGTGTGCCTGCGCGGAGTCGGGGAACACCCGTTCGATCGTGGCAGCGACGCGCTTTGCATCGCTGCCGTCGGGCGCGCTGCGCAGCGCCAGCCACAGATCGAAGAAGGCCTCGGGCAACCCCTGCATGGCGGGCTGGCGCTGCGCCATTCGGGTCAGCAGGCGTTCGGCCGCGAGCAGCTGGCCGGCCGCGATCCAGCGTCGCGCCAGCGTCGCCAGTTCGACCGCCGACAGGCGCGGTTTGCGCATGGTCGCTTCCATGTAATCGTTGAACAACGCAACGTGTTCTTCCGGCGTGCGCCCACCGCGGCGCAGGTCCAGCAGCAGCCAGCGCGCACTGTCGTGCAGGGTGGCGGCCTGGGGCATGCCGCGCCAGGCGCGATAGCTCAGCTCATGCGCTGCAGGATCGTCGCTGGCAAGTCGCAGCAGCTGCGCTGCGTATTCGCGTGCGCGACCGAAGTCGAGCAAGCCGAGCGCGCTGCGCACGTTTGCTTGCAGCGCATTGCGGTGATCTTCGCTGCTTTCGCTGTCCAGGTAGTCGCGGCGCTCGAGGCGCGCGGTACGGATCGCAAGCGCGGCGATCGCGCCGCTGATGATGCCGCCCACGTGCGCATCGAAGGCCACGCCGACGCCATCGTTGCGCGCCCAGTTGAAAAGCTCCCAGCCGAGCCACACCGGCAGCAGCCACAGCGCCGCCACGCGCGCGTGGCCGAAGACCATGAACAACCAATAGAAGATGCGCACCTTGCGTACGCCCCACAGCACGCAGAAAGCGCCCATCAGGCCGGCGATCGCGCCTGATGCGCCGAGCAGCCCGCCGGGCTGACCGTCGTTGAGCAGTAGCGAGAATGCGGATGCGCCGACTGCGGCAAGCAGGTACAGCAGCAGGAAAAGCGTGCCGCCCAGCGCGGCCTCGACGAGCACACCGAGCAGCAGCAGGAACACCATGTTGCCGAGCAGATGCTCGAAATCCGCGTGCAGGAATGAGGAAGTCAGCAGCGCCATGGCGCGCGGCGCGTCGTAGTGCAACAGGTGACTGGTGGTGAACATCGCGCCGAGCAGCCTGGCAAGCTGCGCGCGCCGCTCGACCCAGTAGGCGTGCTCGGCTTGGCCCGGATCGATCAGGCGTGCGTCGCGAATGCGCGCGATCAGTTCGGGATCGCGCTCGGTCAGGCCCAGCGCCAGCGCGCTGCGCTCGGGATCGGCTACCGTTTCGAGATAGTCCGCGATCTGCGCGTGGCCGCTGCCACGCAGATGCTCGGCAATCGCCGGCGCCTCGACGGCGGCCAGGCCTGAGCTGCGGTAGTAGTCGCTGGCGCGTTCGAATGCCGCGTCGTCGCCCGACTGCAGGCCGAAGAAGACCACGACATTGGCCAACACCAGCGCCAGCGTGACCCACGGCACGGTGGCCCAGCTGGGACGACGGTGCAGGGGTACGATCAGCATGCGCGCGTAGCGCTTGCGGGCGCGCACGAGGGCCCAACCGTTCGCTGCGTCACGCGCGTGCGGCGGCTGCTCTGCAATGCTTGCTGCAAGGTATAGCGGGAGATTGCGTCCATGCGCCGTTGCGTGCTCGTGTCTGGAGTACTGCTTAGCATCTCATGCGTGCAGGCGGCAACCCGGACGTAGGAGTTCGAACCGTTGTCCCCGGAATCCGGAACAGCAGCGACTGTGGCGATCGGCTGTTCCGCCGTCGCCGGCATGCCGGCTCCCACAGATCAAATGACTGGCAGTGGCAGCACTTGTGGGAGCTGCCATGGCAGCGACTGGGGTCGCGGCAGTAGCGGAGGGTGCGGTCGCCGGCATGCCGGCTCCCACAGCTGGCATCGCTGGCCCTGACAGCGCTTTCCCACTGTGGGAGCTGCCATGGCAGCGACTGGGGTCGCGGCAGTAGCGGAGGGTGCAGTCGCCTGCATGCCGGCTCCCACAGATGGCATCGCTGCCGATGGCAGAACTTGTGGGAGCTGCCATGGCAGCGACTGGGGTCGCGGCAGTAGCGGAGGTTGCAGTCGCCGGCATGCCG
>Ga0136636_10000179_pt1 | contig 28156 bp, 22 predicted proteins | sample AntDrymUQ8522106_2_FD_104653 | JGI IMG/M metagenome (GOLD analysis project Ga0136636, IMG submission 104653) | Polar desert sand microbial communities from Dry Valleys, Antarctica - metaG UQ852 (21.06) | ecosystem: Environmental > Terrestrial > Soil > Desert | place: Antarctica: Dry Valley... | reverse complement strand
TCCCAAACGCTGCATCAATAAAAATAAAAAATTAAACTGCAAATTTTCTAATGGTTTACCATTTTATGATGCTCAAACTTAGTAAAATATTTTTGCCGCAATAAATCTACATCTACTTTGAGCAAAAGGCAAATAAATATTAGTGTAAGAACATGCATACTAGTATGATTCTATTATTCGAGTTTTAAGAACCAAGATTTAATTTCTATTTAATAGGCACAGGTAAATCTATCCAAATATTCACAAACATCTTCCACAAAACAAAGGCCACAAGATTGGTTTGATCTTGCAGCCTTTGGAGGTAAATATGATTTTCTCTTCTATTTCAGTGCGTCAAGAGCTACTTTGACGGACTCCACTACTTTTGCTTGATCGACAATAGACTTATTGGCATTGTCTTGGGCGGATTGATTCGTAACAATATCCGCTTCAGCCTTAACTATTTTTGCTTTATAGTCTTCTATATTCTTGTGAAATCCTTCATTTTCATGCACCAAACGCTTCAGTTCACTTTCGATTTTCTTCATGTTCTTTTGCTCATCTTCCAGCTTTTCACTGACTTTATACCGCTCCGCTGAAACCGCATACAAACGCATAAATTCCATCGCATTCTTTGCAATATCTGCATTGTTTTTAGAATTTACAAAAACCTCATTTACAATAAAAAAACAACTGACATCGACAGAACTGCCCATTTCAGAGACTCTGGTATAAACATCTACATCAGCGGCACCTGCCACATAATAGATTTGCGCATTGTCGGTAAAATACTCGGTCATCTTCTTGTTGTACTTGGTTTTGCCTTTGTATTGTTTGATAAAATCCTCAAAAAGGTCTGCAGCTTTTTTAGCCTTCAGGTCTTTAATTGAAACTGTAAACGAAGGCTTTAACCCAATGCTCATGGCCTTTTCACCTTCAACTGGCGCAGCCAACTGCGCTTTTACAAGTATTGGAAAAACTAGCAAAAGCATAAAAATAATTTTTTTCATGTTTTAATTTTGATGTTGTGATTAATAATGCCGCCCAAATAATTCCGCGCGGCATGATTCTAATTTTTGGTATTATTTCTTTAATTCACTTGGTATCTCTGGTATTGCGACTTTATCTGCATCTGCTCCATTTGATTTAGTTACTTTGATTTCAATTCTGCGGTTGAATTGTCTTCCTGCCTCAGAATCTTGACCATTCACCTCATTTTTGGCTACCGATTTTGAATCACCGTTGGTTATGGTTATTATCCTTGAGCCATCAATACCATTCGAAATTAAGTAATCTTTGCTAGATTTAGCTCGTCTTTGCGACAAATCTTTGTTGTAAAGTGGATCACCTTTGGAGTCAGTATTAGCACTTAATTCCGCTTTGAAACCAGTGTTATCATTCAAAACTTTTACCAACTTATCAAGTTCGGTGGTTGATTCACTTCTTAAGGCATCCGAATCAAAATCAAAAAATATCCATGTTAATTTCTGATCAACTGCGGATTCAGGATCTACCACAACAACAGCAGCAGTATCAGGCATGGTTATCGGCGCTGCAGCCACAGTATCAGTAACTATAGCATTTGCAGCAGCTTCTTCCTTTTTACATCCTTTCATGAAATACAACAAAGCAGCCAATAACAACAATGCACCCAACAACCACCAAAGCCAAGGTGCACAACCTTTGGCCTCTTGGTCTACAATCACTGGAGGAACGACTTTGGATTCAGTTTTTGGTACCATAGGTGCAGGTGGAACAGCAGCTGCCACTGGAATTGGAATTGCCGCTGCAACTGGAACTGGATCAGGTAGTGGAACAGCAGCAGCTGCAGCCATAGCAATAGGTGCAGCTGACAATATTGGCCACAAAGCCAAAGCTGCCGCTTCATCTTTCTTCGGGCAACTTCTAGCAATTTCCTGATGATTACCAGCTTTAAGAATGGTATAATAGAATCCTCTTTTTTCCTCGGTGCTGTATCTTTCCTTGATATCCATGTTTTTCCATACAGATTGGAGGCCATTGTCTCGTGCTCCAATAGTAGGATAAGATTCGGATCTAAATTTTATGGAACCGTCGTTGTTGTACCAAGCGAAGTAGTATTCTCCATTTCGATGTTGAAAAGAACTAAAATCTGGATGTCCAGCCATTCTTTCATGTCCCTCATAGGCACTACAAACCAAGTAATCATCTATTTCACGATCGTTGTTATGCTCAATAGTTCCCATCAAACTTGGTATCAAGGCTAAAGCTGCAGCTTCAGTATCTGCATCACAACTGCGGGCAATTTCTTTGTAATTGCTAGCTCTCAGGCTAACATAAAATTTTTCATTTTCAGACTTGGCGCTGTAAAAATCTTGGTTCTTTCGGTTCTTTAAAACAGATTCAACACCGTTGTCGCGCGAATTATCTCGAGGGTAGCCTTCACTTTTCAACAAAATCTTTCCATCGGAATCAACCAAAGCAAAATAATAGTGATGATTGGCTTCATTGTAAAACTTCAGGATACCATTGTCATCTGCCTGACCTCGATTTTCGTAATCTGAGCAGGCCATGTAATCATCTTCCTCCATGCCAGTTCCAACTTCACCAGTTAAATAGCCAAATAAAGACTGTGCAACTCCTTCAGATTTACTTTCAACACTTCGAGCTATTTCAGTATTGTTTCCTGCTCTTAAACTGTAGAACCAGTTACCATCTTCATTCAAGAGCACATAACTCTCTTTCAAGGGTCGGTTCTTTTTTACAGATTCAAGCCCATTGTCACGGGCAGAGGTGCTAGGATATGCTTCAGATTTAAGCAATAGTTTGTGATTCCGATTGAGCAATGCAAAATAATACTTGCCATCACTTTCGTTCTGAAAAGCAACGAACCCATCTGTGTCAGCTGTGCCATGGCCTTCATAGGAGGCAGAAGTTAAATAGTCATCGTTTTTCATGTATATGTTTGTTTTGTTTGAAGGGTGAAAATAAATAGAAAATCGAATTTATTTACTATTTAGACGGCTTGTTATCATAAAGTAACATATTATTATTATATGCCAAATATACGAATTACATTGGACATGCTTTCTATTTTGACGGGTGTTTGGCCTATATAATCCCCGTCGGATTCGATGCCAGTTTGTTTACCTGTTTCGGCATAAATTTCGATTGACTCGGTTTGCCACAATTCACTTGCACGATGCTCCCCTATTTTGCCATTGTAAAACATTGGAGTTTTTAAAATTACCTCCCATTTTGGAATTGATTTTACAACGGTCACTGCCAGCAAATTATCATTGGGATCAGCATGAGGCACCAACATCATATTGCCACCAGAAAAAGGACAAACTCCAATATTTATGGTGTACAGATTATCTGTTATTTGTTTTTCACTGGATTTAATTGAAATTGTTTCAGGTTGATAGTCAAACAAACTACTCAAAACATGCAGCAAATAAAATTTTCCGGACCATTGTGTGGATTTTCTACTTGCGGATTTCTTAGCCACAAAAGCATCATAAGCTAAGCCAATTACGTTAATAGCATAAAATATCTGTTCATTTTCTTGCGCCATTAATATTATTTTAGCTGCATCTTGATACCCATAATTGAGGTTCTTCAATCGCAAAACAAATGCATTGACATCTGTAGGAATTCCATGTGCTCTTACCCAATCATTGCCTGTACCACAAGAAAATAATGTAATTGCAATTCCTTGTCTTTTGGCAGAATCCAGGGATAAAATTCCATTGGCAAGTTGTGAAATCGTACCATCACCACCTACTGCAATCAAATGGGTATATCCTTCATTGACAGCAATTTTAGCCAATTCAACTGCATGGCGATCATATTGTGATTCAAAGGTTTTGAAGGGAATTGCTTTCAATATCAGAGCCTTTTCCAATTCCGTCCAGCGCGCCTTAGCTCTGCCTCCCCCACTGGTAGGATTTATGATAATTGCGAATTCAGTATTCATTTCATGTATCGTTAAAAATTAATCGGTTGTCGATTTATGATACCAGAATCTGGCGTATACTTGTACCTTTATCAGACAATAGTGTAAAAATAGCTATGAGTTTCCTAAGTATTCAAAATGTAGTAAAATCCTACGAAAACAAGATTGCCGTAAATGGTGTTAGTTTTGATATTCCTCAAGGCTGTATTTATGGTTTGCTCGGACCAAATGGTGCAGGTAAAACCAGCCTTATACGAATCATCACGACCATAACTCGCCAAGATTCTGGTTCCGTTTTCATAAACGGCGAAAAATTGAATGAGGATCATACCCGTATCATTGGGTATATGCCTGAAGAAAGAGGATTGTACAAAAAAATGGAAGTTGGTGAGCAACTTATTTACTTAGCGCGACTTCGCGGTTTATCTAAGATTGAAGCCAAAGAAGTGGTCAATCATTGGTTCGAAAAGTTTGGAGTAATGGATTGGCTGGGCAAAAAAGTAACTGACCTATCCAAAGGGATGCAACAAAAAGTACAGTTTGTAGCAACTGTCATGCACAAGCCCAAACTGATTATACTTGATGAACCATTCTCAGGACTTGATCCCATCAATGCCAATTTGATAGAAGATGAGATCGTACAATTGCGCGATGAAGGAGCTTCTATTATTTTCTCAACACACCGCATGGAACAAGTTGAAGAAATATGCGACCGAATGGTATTGATCAATCAAGGTAAAAATGTATTGGAAGGAGATGTCAGTGAGATCAAACAAAGGTTCAGAGAGAATCTGTTTGAAGTTAGATACAGTGGAACTTTGAACACGGAGTCTTTATCAAAATTTGGTGAAATAGGTGAGCAATCAGAGGGATATTTCACGATAAAATTTCCTAGGGCCAGTACTCAGAAAAGCTTACTGTCCTGGTTGGTTGGCAATGATATTACTATCAGTGTTTTTCGTGAAATACTACCAAGCATCAATAATATATTTATTCGCACAGTGAATGAGGCGTCTTTGGTTTAATTTGATCAATTTAAGGTAACAGAATAATGGACAAACTTTGGCTCATAATCAAACGAGAATACCTCACAAGGGTAACTTCAAAATCTTTTTTGCTTACTACAATACTTACCCCACTTGGCTTTTTGCTTTTTTTTGTTTTTATAGGTTTTTTGGCCACCTACGAAAGCAAGGAAGACAAAAAAATCCTTATCAAGGATGAAAGCAATATCATGGGCAAAACCATCCACGATGAAGATCATATTTACTATACTTTCTCCGACTTGTCGCTTGATGAGCTGAAGTTAAAAGTAAAAAATGAAGAATCAAATGGAGTCTTACTGATACCAGCAATGGACAGTACCCGCAAAGGCGACGTTCGCCTACTATTTTATGCCAAAGATCAACTGGGCATAGATGATCGAGACAAAGTTCAAAGCCAGATAGCCGAACGCCTTACTCAGTTCAAGATGCAAAAAATGGGCCTCAAAGAAGAACAATTGGAGGCAATAAAAACCGAAGTCACCTTAGACCCTGAGCCAATAGATGCAACTCAAAAAGATGAAAGCAGCTCTGCCGCTGCAGTTGGCGCCGGATTAGGAATGATCATGGGTATCATCATGTACATGTCTATATTCCTATATGGTTCCATGATCATGCGTAGTGTAATGGAGGAAAAAATGACCAGAATAGTCGAAGTTATGATCTCCACCGTTAAGCCATTCCAATTGATGTTGGGCAAAATCATCGGTGTAGGAGCAGTAGGTTTGACTCAGTTTATAATATGGATGATACTGATCCCACTCATCAGTTTGGGTGTTTCAGCAATGTTTGGTTTTGATGTTCAAGCTTCACAAGCTGAGAATATGATGCAGGGTGCCCCTCCAATAGATCAGGAAGCCATGCAATATACTGTAATGAATATCATGAAAGAGGTTATGAACCTCAACTGGTGGCTCATTATACCGTGTTTTATTGTGTATTACTTGATGGGATATGTACTTTACGCAGCTCTGTTTGCAGCCGTTGGATCAGCTATTGGAGATGATTTGGGAGAAAGCCAAGGATTGACACTTCCAATAACCATTCCTGTCATCATTGCTTTTTATATCATGTTCTCCACCGTTCGTGCACCACAAAGCACATTGGCCATTTGGGGTAGCATATTCCCTTTGTTCTCACCGATAGTGATGCCGAGCAGGCTTGCTTTTAATACCCCATGGTGGCAAATTGCCCTATCCATGGCCCTTTTGATAGCAACAACAATTTTTGTAGTGTGGCTTGCAGGAAGGATTTACAGGGTCGGAATCATGATGTACGGCAAAAAAGCCAGTTTCTCTGAACTCAGAAGGTGGATTTTCTATAAAAACTAAAACTTGATTATTTGGCAGCTTTCTTTTTAGCAGCTGGCTTAATTTTATCAGTTAGGTTCAACTCCAGCTTGAGGTACTTTCCTGTATGGCTATCGGGGTACATGGCTACTTGTTCAGGCGTTCCCTCGCATACAATGTAACCACCCCCATTACCTCCTTCGGGTCCAATGTCGATGATGTAATCAGCAAGCTTAATGACATCCATGTTGTGCTCAATGATGAGTACAGTATTGCCTCTTACCACCAATTGTGAAATAAATCCCATCAGTTGCCTGATATCTTCAAAGTGCAGCCCGGTAGTAGGCTCATCAAGTATGTAGAGTGTTTTGCCCGTATCTTTTTTAGACAACTCCTCGGATAGTTTTACCCTTTGGGCCTCTCCTCCTGATAAGGTGGTGGCCTGTTGTCCCAATGTTATATAACCGAGGCCGACATCACCTAAGGTCTTTATCTTTCGTAAAATTGGAGGATAAGCTTCAAAAAAAGTACATGCCTCTTCGACCGTCATGTTTAAAATATCATTGATGCTCTTTCCTTTGTACAATACTTCCAGTGTTTCTCTGTTGTATCTTCTGCCTAAACAAGTTTCACAATCAACTTCTACATCTGGAAGAAAATTCATTTCGATTACTTTTCTACCAGCTCCCTGACATTCTTCACATCTACCGCCTTTGACGTTGAATGAAAATCTACCAGGTTTGTATCCCCTAATTTTGGATTCAGCCAATTCAGAGAACAGCTTCCGTATTTCACCAAAAACATTGATATAAGTAACTGGATTCGACCTTGGGGTTCTACCTATTGGACTCTGATCTATTTCAATAACTTTATCTATGAGGTCCAATCCTTCAATCTTCTTATATGGTAGAGCTTCTTGTTTGCTTTTGTACAAATGCTTTCGCAATATTGGATAGATGGTTTCATTGACCAAAGTCGATTTTCCACTCCCCGAAACACCTGTTACTGCAACCAAACAACCCATAGGTATTTTCACATCAATATTCTGCAAATTATTCCCAGTTGCTCCCTTGAGAATCAGGAAATTTCCATTGCCTTTTCTGCGCGTGGTTGGTACTGCAATGGTTTTGCGATCGCTGAGATAATCAGCAGTGACCGAATCCAACTTGAGAAAATCGGCAGGGGTGCCGGCACCAACAATTTCGCCTCCATGTTTTCCTGCACCTGGCCCCATATCAATGACGTAATCCGCAGCCAGCATAATGTCCTTGTCGTGCTCAACTACTAAGATGCTGTTCCCAACATCTCTCAGTCGAAGCAATGCCTCAATCAATCTGTGATTGTCGCGCTGGTGCAAGCCGATACTAGGCTCATCCAATATGTAAGTGATCCCTGTCAGCATGGAACCTACTTGAGTAGCCAATCTGATTCTTTGAGATTCTCCACCAGAAAGTGTTCTTGATGGCCGTTCCATAGATAAGTAGTTCAAACCGACATCAAGCAGGAAGCCAAGTCTCAGCTTTATTTCTTTTATGACTTCTTGAGCAATAGTATTGTCGCGATCCGATAGCAATTCGGGCAATTTTGAAACCCAATCAAATAAGGTATTGACATCCCATTCACATATTTCTCCGATGTTCTTATTGCCTACCAAATAAGACATCGACTCTGGTTTCAATCTTCGGCCGTTGCATGAAGGGCACCTTTGGATAGACATAAATTCTTCCGACCAACTCCTGATTTTTTCTGAACTCGAATCTTTGAACCAACGCTGAAGCATTTTAACCAGACCTTCAGCCCCAAGGTTGACGCTGTAGTAATCGTATTTATCCGAACTTCCTTTAGATGAAAAACTGTCATTTCCTCCATGCAGGATAATTTCCATAGCTTCCTTTGGAATCGACTTGATGGGCGAAGAAAATGTAAATCCGAACTTCTTACTCATCAAACGCAGCTGATCAAATATCATGTTCTGCCTCGGCTCACCCAAAGGAACCAAACCTCCGTCATTGATAGATAGCGAAGAATCAGGTATCACTTTTTCAAGATCTACTTCATTGACATTGCCCAATCCATTGCAGTCAGGACAAGCCCCATAAGGTGAATTAAAAGAAAAAGTATTGGGGGAAGCTTCTTCATATGCCAATCCCGTTTCAGGATCCATCAAATATTTAGAAAAGGTATGAACCTGATTTTGATCATCCAACAACAACACTACCCCTTGGCCCATCCTCAAAGCAACAGAAAGTGAAGAACTCAATCTGTCAGCCGATTTTTCATTCACCTCCAATCGATCAACCACGACTTCGATATCATGGACTTTGAAGCGATCCATTTGCATATTGGGAACAATGTCCAACATCACTTTATCTACCCTTACCTTAAGAAATCCTTGTTTTCTTACTTGCTCGAATAATTCTCGGTAGTGACCTTTCCTTCCACGGATCAAGGGAGCCAGTATGGAAATAGGTTTTGATGCCCATTGGGTGGTAATGGTTTCAAGCATCTGTGATTCGGTAAATCTGACCATTCTCTTTCCTGAAATATGTGAATGTGCTTCACCTATTCTGGCGTACATTAGTCTCAGAAAATCCAAAATCTCGGTTACCGTGCCTACAGTTGACCGCGGGTTTTTGCTTGTTGTTTTCTGTTCAATGGAGATAACAGGACTGAGGCCGTTGATTTGCTCAACATCCGGACGTTCCATCGATCCCATAAACTGACGGGCATAAGAGCTGAAGGTTTCCATATATCTTCGCTGACCTTCGGCGTAGATGGTATCAAAGGCTAGAGAGGATTTACCACTACCACTTAATCCAGTTAATACAACCAGTTGATTGCGTGGAATCAAGAGGTCAATATTCTTTAAGTTGTGTTCCCGTGCGCCGATTATTTCAATATATTCTGGACCTTCTACCATATTTTGCCGTACTGTTCAATTGTGTTGATGAAAATATTGGAGAGCAAAGGTCCTCTTTCCCTGGCTATTTCCAAAACTGATTCTAAAGTAGCGGGTTTTATCTTTTCAATTGGGAAACACATATTTGATATTAAAGAAATTGCTCCAACCCTCAAGCCACAATGTCGAGCTACTAATACTTCTGGTACAGTTGACATTCCCACTGCATCAGCTCCAATTATTCTTAAAAAATTATATTCTGCTGGAGTCTCTAAACTTGGCCCTTGCCATGAAATATAAACTCCCTTTGAAGTTTGTATTGCTGCTTTTTTTGCCATTTCATGAAATACTTCCTGAATCTTAGCATCATAGGCTCCCAGCATATCTGGAAATCGCAAACCCAATTTGTCGTCATTCGGGCCACGAAGTGGGTGTTCAACCATAAGATTGATGTGGTCAGTTATAACCATCAATTCACCAGTCTCAAAATTTGGATTCAAGCCTCCGGATACATTTGACAACAACAAAGTATTGATTCCCAATTCCTTTAGAACTCTAATAGGAAATGTAATCTGTTTCATGTCATATCCTTCGTAATAATGAAACCTGCCGCCCAATAGCACCACTTCTATTCCTGCAATTTTACCGAAAATGAGTTTATTCTGGTGTGACTTAACAGTTGATAATGCAAAATGAGGAATTTCATGATATTCTACCACTTCCACATCTGTCAAAGCAGATTCAATATCCGAGAGTCCAGTACCTGCTGAAATGCCAATTTGAGGTGTGCGTTTGATGGTATTCCGAATGGATTGTACTGCCTCCTGGACAGCTTGAAATATTTGCATATTGATCAATCGACAATAAGTAATTCTTTATCCAAAACCTGCTGCATCACATTTTCGGGCAATTCACGGGGTTGATATTGCTGATCTCGCAGTTGGGGTATGAATCCAGCGTCTATAATAGCTTGTTGGATGCCATCCGCAGTAAAGCGAAAAGCTGCACCTGCTGCTGATACTACATTCTCTTCAATCATGATACTGCCAAAGTCATTGGCCCCTGAGTGCAGACAAACCTGAGCAACTTTTTTACCTACAGTCAGCCACGAGGCTTGAATATTTGTAAAATTAGGAAGCATGATTCTGCTCAATGCAATCATTCTTATGTATTCGTCACCCGAAACCTGATTGCGCGCTCTTTTCAATTTTTTAAGCAAGGTACCTTCATCTTGAAATGGCCAAGGAATAAAGGCAATGAACCCAACTGCGTCTTTTGGTTTCTCTGATTGGACTTGACGCAATAGCACCAAATGCTCCATACGTTCATAATTGGTCTCCACATGACCGAACATCATGGTTGCAGAAGTGGTCAGTCCTACTTGGTGAGCAGCTCGCATGACATCTAACCATTCTTGGCCTCCGCACTTACCCTTGGAAATCAATCGACGGACCCTGTCATTGAGTATTTCTGCTCCAGCACCAGGCAATGAGTCAAGGCCTGCTTCTTTCAATGCAGTCAAGACCTCAAAGTGGCTCAATTGTTCCAACTTGCTTATGTGGGCAATCTCTGGTGGACCCAAAGCGTGCAGTTTTAAGTTGGGGTAAATAGATTTGAGTTCACGGAATAAATCGCAATACCACTTCAAACCAAGGTCAGGATGGTGTCCACCTTGAAGAAGCAATTGTTCGCCTCCGAGCAAAAACATCTCCTCTATTTTTTCCTTGTACTCTGCAATTGTTGTAATGTATGCTTCATCATGCCCCGGTCGGCGAAAAAAATTGCAAAATTTACAATTTGCTACACAGACGTTGGTTGTGTTTGAGTTACGGTCAATGATCCAAGTAACCACATTGCTAGGTACATGCTTTTGCCGTAATTTGTTGCCAACATACATCAATTCTGCAGTGGTAGCATTCTCAAATAAAAATACACCCTCTTCTATACTGAGATGTTCCAATTGCAGGGCGCGTTGTAATAAATCTTCTGTATTCATGATTAAATGATCCTTGTAGGATAATAACAAAGGTAACAAGTCAATGTTGAGAATTTAGGGAACAAAAAATAAAACCGATATCTTAGACAACAATTTGAATTATTGAAGAGTTCTATATATCTTTGTAGCGAAATTTCGCTAAACTATAATTCATCTACAAAATACTTATTTCATGTCAACCGAAGCAGCTATTCAAAATGTCCTACTTGGCGGTCAATTCATCATTCGAGATACACCGGCAGACCAAATGTTCATTCCTGAGCAATTTACTGAAGAACAACTGATGGTGAAACAGATGGCTGAAGATTTCATGAAAAACTCCTTTTACCCCGTTCAGGAAAAAGTTGAAAAAATGGAAGAAGGCGTGACAGTAGGATTGTTAAATACCGCTGCAGATTTGGGACTTTTGGGAACACACATGCCTGCTGCTTATGGCGGAACAGAGCTTGATACCAACACCAATACACTTATCAATGAGGTTCTTGGTGCAGCGAGCAGCTGGATTGTCAGTTATGCGGCACACACAGGAATAGGGATGTTGCCGATATTGTACTTTGGAACTGAAGCTCAGAAAGAAAAATACCTGCCACGACTTATAACTGGAGAATTAAAAGCTGCTTATTGCTTAACTGAACCAGACTCAGGCTCTGACGCGCTGGCTGCAAAAACCAATGCCTTTTTGGATGCTGATGGACAACACTACACCATCAATGGTCAAAAAATGTGGATCACCAATGCAGGTTTTGCTGATGTTTTTATTGTGTTTGCAAAAATTGATGGTGACAAATTCACCGGATTTATTGTTGACAGAAATTTGCCCGGTGTAACTCTTGGTGCTGAAGAAGCTAAAATGGGAATTAAAGGATCATCTACCCGTCAAGTATTTTTTGAGAACGTGCAAGTTCCGACAGACGCGGTCTTGGGTGAAATAGGAAAAGGGCATAAAATTGCATTCAATGTACTCAACATTGGAAGATTCAAGTTGGCAGTTATGTGCATGGGAGGCTGTAAGCAGGTTATGAACATGAGCACGCAATATGCCAATGAACGAATTCAATTCAAAAAACCTATTGCAGAATTTGGTGCAATCAAGTACAAATTGGCTGAAATGGCAACTCGATTGTATGCCACCGAAAGTACGATTTACAGGGTATCAAATCTTATGGAAAACATGAAAGATAGCCTGATGTCACAACAAATTCCTTATGAAGTGGCCATCAATAAAGCGGCGGAAGAATACGCCATTGAATGTTCAATTCTGAAAGTTTATGGTTCAGAGATGTTGGATTACATAGTCGATGAAAATGTACAAATTCATGGCGGTATTGGATTTTCAGAAGAATATCCTGCAGCCAGAGCTTATAGGGATGCCCGCATCAATAGAATATTTGAAGGTACAAATGAAATCAATCGGCTATTAATTGTCGATATGATGTTGAAAAGAGCATTGGGTGGCCATCTTGATTTGGTTGGACCTGCGTGGGAAGTTCAAAAAGAATTGGCTTCAATGCCGTCAATGGAACCCGTGACTGGTCGATTTGGGGAGGAATACAAAGCTGTAAAAGATTTTAAAAAAATAGTACTACTGGTAGCAGGATCAGCAGTCAAAATGCAAATGGATGGCAAATTGAATTTGCAAGAGGAACAAGAAATATTAATGAATGTGGCAGATATCATTATGGATATGTATGTAGCCGAGTCATTACTACTTCGAGTTGACAGAAAACTATCTGACGGACATTTAGAGCATGAAGCAGCTGACGTTGCTATGCTTAAATTATTTATCAATGATACGACTCACCGAATTGCAAAAAACGGAACTGACGCTTTGTGTTCATTTGCAGAAGGGGACTTGTTGAAGAGATTCTTGATGGGCTTGAAACGATTTACCAAATATTCACCTCAAAATGTGCGAGATCTCAGAAGGACTATTGCAGCTGAATTGATCAAATCAAATGGTTGGTGCTTCTCTTAAGTTCTAAATTAATAACCTAACAATAATTCTAAAACTGCTATTAGGCTCACATATTAATATTACACCAGTATTTATTTCATAAATAATTATGTTAAAATTGTAAAAATATTTGAGAATACCAATTTGAACGTACATCTTTGTCATACAAATGTCATCCGCTAAAATTTGTATATGATTTGTCCGTTTAAATTAAAATTCCTGATGTTATGAAAAACATAATTCTGCTGGTTTGCTTGTCAATGAGTGTTTTTGTATCCTGCAATAAAGATCCGAAACTGAGTTTTAATTACTACAAAGACGGTCAGTATCAAATGATGTCCAAAACTTTGAATTTACCTGAAAAACCATTTGATTATCAGCCTAAATTAGCTGTTCATTTGGTTGCAGATTTTCTTAGACCTTCCGCTGTAAATTCTGATATGGCCACATTGGGTAGGGTCATATTTTATGATAAAAAGCTTTCCAAAGATCAATCTATAGCTTGCGCAGGTTGCCACAAACAAGAATTGGCATTCAGTGATGATGTTGCTTTAAGTACAGGTGTGGAAGGTCGGCAAACAGCAAGAAATTCATTTCCTTTGGGATCCGTAGCTAATTTTGCTGCTTATTATGGAACAGAAACATTTGGCTCAGCAGGAATTCCATTCTTTTGGGACAACCGTGCTGGTACAGTTTCCGAACAAAGCAAAGCAACTTTCGGAAATCCGGACGAAATGGGCATGAAAATGTCAGATGTTACTGATATGATCAACAAACTTGATTATTACGGGCCACTATTTTCAACTGCATTCGGCTCCACATATGTTTCGGAAGAAAAAGTCCTCCAAGCTTTAACTCATTTTATCAATTCACTTATGTCCTGCGACAGCAAATTCGATAAAGCTGCAAATAAACTTTTCCCTGGAGGCAATGGCGGCTTCTTTGATTATGAGAACATAATGTCAAATAACAGTTTTTCAAGTTTTACCCAATCCGAAAACAAAGGAAAACAAATATATGTGAATAATTGTGCGTCATGCCATACCGTAGGTTTTGGAAGACCTATACTGGTGAAAGCCAATAATGGTCTGGATGTTGTTTATACCGACAATGGAATCGGAAAAATAACAGGTCATCAAGCTGAAAATGGCTTGTTTAAGGTTCCTACTTTAAGAAATATCGCATTGACTGGACCTTATATGCATGATGGAAGATTCTCATCGCTCGAAGAAGTAGTTGAACATTACTCAACTGGGATAAAAAATCACCCAAATTTGAGTCAACAACTCAAGTCAAATGGTCAACCAAAATTAATGAATCTAAGCGTCCAAGACAAGCAGGATCTTATTGCATTTTTAAACACACTGACTGATGTTAATTTTGTGCAGCAGGCAAAATTTTCTGATCCTTTCAAGCAATAAGAACTATAAAGTATTCATTGGCAATTTCTTACATCTTATTCACTCCTGAATTATGAAATATACTTTCAGCTACATTGTTATGTTCTGCTGTCTCAATCTTGGAATTAGTCAGAGTATTATTTTGCCAAGTATCACGAGCTTTCCCAGTGGTTGGGGCAAAAACAATCTGGAATTGACAGCAAATGGTGGTTTATTTACAAGTAAGGGAATCTATTCAGGTCAACTGAACTACAATCCGATCAAAAACCTGTCATTGGGACTTTATGGTGGAGAGACAAGGACCGGAGAACTCCGTTCCTTCAAATCTATACCTGGCCCCAATCAATCAGAAGTAAACCACAATCTCAGCAGTTTGGAATTTGGTGGTAAGGCATGGTACCACATACCAATGAAAGGCATGTATGGTATTGTAACAGGAATGGGATATGGTAATATTTCATCAAAAGTTAATGAAGAGAATAGTTCTGAGGCATTAATTAAAGCCCAAACAGGCAGTCTAAGCCTCTATCTTACTACAACGATGACCAGAACAACATTTTATTTAGGCTTCGACTGGAAAATAACAAAAATAAACTCTTTTACAGCCCAGGGAAGTAGCCTATACATCAACAATGTAATTGGAAACAGATTGGCTGATCATTCAGTTACACGAGCCTTCTGCCCTACTATGGCCTTGAACTTTCAAGGAAGATATATCAACTGGGGAATGGCCTTAAGCGGATTCGCAGAAACTACCAAAACCAATCTTAATTTCTCGAGTCAAACATTTCATTTCAACATTACTGTTCCTATTATTAGGTCAACAGTTAAGAAGATTGAGGCACCAAATTAAGCAGCATTATTACTGCACGACCTTATCGCCTCTTAATGAACGGTATCGTTTGCGGGCGTCTGTAGCAAAAACACTGCCAGGAAACTTGGTAAACACCTGTTCGAACAGATCTCTTGCTTTGTCCTTTTCCATTAATTGAAGCTCATACATATCTGCTAATTCGTACATGGCATTATCTGCACGAATATCTTCAGCAAATTTTTCAAATACCTTTATGTACTCTTCAATGGCTTCAGGCCATAGTTTTCTCTTACGGTAGATTTTAGCTTTCAAATACAAAATATCATCCGTCAAGCTGTGTTCAGGAAATTTCGTATTTAAAGTATCCAATTTCAAGAAAGCTTGTTCAAACTTATTTTGATAAAACAGGAGTTCCGCTCCGGCGTAAAGACTCAAAGCCTCAGTTGAAGTATCCAATCCCATATTGTCCATGATGAAAACAGATAAATCCAATGCGTCATTGGCTATTAACTTGGACGTAGAAGACTTCAAAATATCAAATTGAGATTGCGCCCATTCGAAATCGCTATTGTAATATGATAGTTTGGCATTTCTAAATCTGGCCTCATGTCCCAAAGGATCTTCAGCAAAATCTTTATCTACCTGTGAATAAAGTAAGGTGGACTCCCAAACTTCGTCGGTTATCAAATACAAATCTCCCAAAAGCAGTTTAGCCTCCGCTTGAACATTTCTATTCAAACCGGGTATGTCTACCAGCTGTCTAAGTGTTTTGATAGAAGCTGGAATGTCGTTCACGTAAAGACCGAGCATTTGAGCATATTCCAACATCAACTGACCCGAGGATGCTGTAAAACCCAATTGGCTGAGAGCAGCCTCATACTCAGCCCTAATTATGACCAAATCCTCTGGTGCGTATATTGCTGAATCTGTAATTTTTAATCTTCTGGCTTTCAATAGCTCTTTTCTGGCTTCAAAATAAAGTGCAGATTCTGTTCCCCTTTCTAGGGTAATGTATTCAAATGCTTGAATAGCTGCATCGTACTTCTTTTCCTGAAGTGCTTGAGCACCAATTTGATAAGGTCTTGCACCATTCTCTTGCAATCTTTTATCCAAGGCTTTAGCTTGGCGCAGTGCGTTGGCATAATCCTTTTGATGATAAAACAACCAAGTCAACAGTTCTATCAAAACTGTTTCTTCACTGTTGGCTTGCAATCTATCAAATGTTTGGAGCTTTAATTCTTCGTAATCCTTTTCTTCTAAGATATTTAGAAAGAAAGATTCAATTGAAGTAAGTCTGCCTGGTTCCGCTATCAAAGTTGATAAGTAGGCATCAATCATTTTGGGAATATCACCTTTGCGATAATATAAATCAGCAAGAGAATTGACATAGTTGCCATTTTTGGAATTGGCAGATGCCTTTTCATAAACAGCTATGGCATGATCGTAATCCTGTATATTCATGAAGGCGTTACCCAGCTTGTAAACTTGAAAATCATCAGCACCCAAGTCACTTACTGCTTTGTTGTATTGGACTTGTGCTTCTTCCTCTTTGCCTTGTTTGGATAATATATTGCCGTAAGTGACAAGGAGACTGACATCTTTGCTATTCTTCTTTACTTGAGATTTTACAACATCAATAGCAGCAACGTAATCCTTTAGTTCCAGTAAACTACCAATGTAGTAATTGAAATAGTTTTCGTTATTTGGAGCGCCCTCCCATAATTTCTTATAGAGACTTGCTGACTTTTCATATTCGCCATTGCTGTAATATTGCAGAGCAAGCTTCATTTCTTGTCCCCATGACCTGACTGAGGCAAGTAAAGACATACACAACAATAAAGTGCGAAGAGATGCGGTCAAGGTAATTGTTTTCAATTATTAATGAACGAAATAACAGTGCAAAAGTTGTTCTATTTGATTTTCGGTGATCTTAAAATTATCATAAAAATCAATGTTGCAAGGAGGGATCCAATGCTGTTTGATAGAATGTCTGATAGATCAAAAATCCTGCCATCTCCTATCAAGTATTGCAGGCATTCCATCAACACTCCAAAAACAATACTTAAGACGAAGGAGACTTTGTACTGAGTGCTAATTTCATGAAATTTGAAATAAAGCAAATACCCACAAGTCAATACAAAATAACTTACAAAATGCAGCAGCTTGTCCTTGGTTAAAAGGAACCAATCCATCAATTCAATTGAACCTGGTGGCACAATTGACCCAATGAGTATCACAATATGAAGTAAAACTATTAATACAAAAGAAAAACGACGCATTAACCCACCAAAGCAGCATACGCGACACTATCCATCAGGCCGTCTATTTCAGATGCATCGGTCATTTTTACCTTTACAATCCAACCCTCACCATAAGGATCTGAGTTTATCAATGCAGGATTATCACCTCCAGTCTCACTCAGAGCAGTATTCAATTCCAATACTTCACCTGATACTGGCATAAACAACTCAGAAGTGGTTTTAACGGCTTCTACAGTTCCAAATACTTCGTCCTTACTCAATGTTTCACCAATTGATTCAATTTCAACATAAACCAAGTCTCCAAGTTCAGATTGAGCGAAGTCTGTGATACCAATTGTAGCAATATCACCTTCAATTTTAACCCATTCATGTTCTTTCGTGTAACGCAACTCTGCCGGAAAATTCATATTATTTTTTGTTTTGTGAGTCAAAAATACAATTCCTATTCTAAGCTACCAAAAATAAAAAAGCCCAAACAAAAATGCCGGGCTTCTTCTTGTATAATTTGTTGTCTATTTCTATGAAACTTGTTCTTTTTTACCATTCTTAGACGGTGAAGTTTTGGATTGAACATAATTGCCCAACCACTCTGAACTCACTGATTTAGGACGTTCTAATCCTAATCCTAAAGCTCTTGACCAACAAAGGGCTGCCAATACGCCCAGTGATCTACTTACACCAAACATAACTGTATAAAAATTAAATTCCTTCAAACCATAGTGAACTAAGATTGCCCCTGAATGTGCATCTACGTTTGGCCAAGGATTCTTAATTTTTCCAGTAGACTCAAGTATAGGTGGAGCTACTCGGAATATCTGCCAAACGATGTCAATCAAATTGCTCTTGATATTATAATCTTCAGCAAATTTCTTTTGAACCAAAAATCTAGGGTCCGGTTTGCGCAATACAGCATGTCCGTATCCAGGTACTACTCGGCCGCCAGCTAGGGTAGATTTGATGTATTCTGCAACTTGCTCATCCGTAGGAGTGTCAGTGCCTAATATTTCAATCATCTTGTAGATCCAAGATACCACTTCCTGATTAGCTAAACCGTGCAAGGGTCCTGCCAATGCATTCATACTTGCCGACAAGGATAAATATGAATCTGCCAAAGTTGAACCAACCAAGTGACAAGTGTGTGCTGAAGCATTTCCACCTTCATGGTCAGCATGAATAGTAAGGTATAAACGCATCAAACGTTTGAAATCTGGATCCTTAATACCAAGCATATGGGCAAAATTACCTGCCCAATCTAAGGTAAGATCTGGTTTGATATGATCACCATCGTGGTAAGTACGACGGTAGATATATGCTGCCACTCTTGGTATTTTGGCCAAAAGGTTCATTGTATCCTCATAGGTTGCGTTCCAATATTCATTCTTATTCATGCCTTCTTGGTGCCTTCTTGTAAAGATACTTTGAGTCTGCATAGAAGTAATGCCAATACTGAATTGCGTCATTGGGTGCGTTTCTATAGGAAGTGAATCAATCACCTTGTACACATGCTCAGGAATCTGACTTCTTCGGATCCATTGATCGGTAACGAATCTTGCCTCTTCTGCTGTTGGAATTTCATCAACCAGCATCAGCCAGAAAAGTGCTTCTGGAAGTGGCTCAGTGCCATTTGGTATCTTAGGTAGTTTTTCTCTTAACTCAGTGATGCTATATCCTCTGATTCTAATACCTTCATTGGCATCTAGCTCAGATGTTTCCCATAACATACATTGTACATCGCGCATGCCACCAACCAACTGAGCTAAACTAACCTCATCTATCTTTAGATCACCGTGTTGCTTGTTAAGATCGCTTAACTTTTGAGAGACCAATCTTGCCTTCTCAAAAAATTTACTCTTAAGTGGATCTTGCTGAACTGAATCCTGATTCATTTGCTATTTAAATAAAAGATTATAAAATGCTTGCACTCAATAAACCCAAACTTTTACGGTTTGTTGCTTTTGACGGCGCAAAATTGAGAATAAATCCTCATTTTATGATAAAATTCACCAAATAAATCTTGGAACAATAATAACAATATCATCCCATTAAGGATATGAATGATGAAATATGGCTGCAAAGGCCAGATATCTTTTGAATATCTATCCTAAATTCCAAGAAAATAAAAGAATCAATAGCCTATTTCGTCCAGCGCAGAATTGTAAGCTTGACTGTGCTGCATACCCTGTTTAACCTTGGCTGTGGTAATATCTGCAAGTTGCTTTCTGATAACTGATTGCCCTTGACGGTACTTCTGACGTTGCTCATTGTCCAGTATTTTGTTGATACTGAAACTGGTACCATCCATGTTGGATTTGCGTTTTTTGTAATACTTCTCAGTATCAGTAGTTTTATACTTTGAAATTTTTATTTCGTTGTTGAGCTTTCTTTCTTGAATTTTTTGCATTTCAGCTGCTTGTTCAATTGTCAGACTATACTGGCCCACCATTTTTTCGGTGATGCTTGCTGCCTGTGCTCTGGAATCTGATTGGCCAATTATCAAATTGGCGAACAACAAACAAACCGCAATTATTAAGTATTTCATGAAAACTTAGCTTTGAATTAGAAGACAAAGTAAACAACTTGCCGCCGTTTCAAAAAATGTATTGACATTTGTTTTCACAAATCACTCATATTTTGTTCATAATACAAGAAAAACTAATAGAAGAGTCCGTAATCAAGGCATATTTTGCCTGCGAACTTTCGGCTTGTAAAGGCGCTTGCTGCTGGGAAGGTGACTATGGAGGACCAATGACCAAGCAAGAAGCTGAAAATTATCAAGAAATTCTAGAAGTTTTACTTCCTGAACTATCCGAAGAAAGCCAAGACATTTTAAAAAATCATGGCACTTCTCATTATTTCAGTGAACCAAAATTTGAAGGAACACCTCTGCGAAAAAATGGTGCTTGCGTTTACCTCAGATCATGGCCCGATGGTAGCATGAGGTGTAGTATCGAAATTGCCTACAATGAGGGTAAAATAAACTACAACAAACCAATAAGTTGCCATTTGTACCCGCTGAGAATAGACAGGGACGCCATTACTGGTTTTGAATTGCTGAGCTACCACAAATGGTCTATCTGTAGTGCAGCTTGCCAAAAAGGAAAAAAAAGCAAAACCAAACTTTATGAATTTGTAAAAGATGCTTTGGTTCGAAAGTATGGAAGCGAATTCTATCACGAACTTGAAGCACTTGCCATACAATACAAAGATATCAATTGAAGAAAAATGCAATAGCTTAATCAATCAAAATGGATTCATTATCACAATTAGTACTTGGTGCAGCTGTTGGCAAATTTATTGCCGGCAAAAAGATGGGCAACAAAGCTGCTTTGTGGGGCGCTATTGCTGGAACTTTGCCAGACATGGATGTAGTACTCTCTCCTTGGTTGGACGTAATCCAAAAAATTATTGTCCACAGAAGTTATAGCCATGCAGTCTTTTTTCATTTTCTGATGGCATTCCTATTGGCTTGGATATCTGTAAAACTATCTAAGAAGTCCAACTATTCTTTCAAATTATGGTGGCATCTATGGTTTTGGGGTATGTTCACCCACGCCTTATTGGATTGCTGTACAGCCTATGGAACTCAATTGTTTCAGCCTTTTACCAATTATCTTGTCAGCTTTAACAACGTGTCAATCATTGATCCCCTTTACACAATGCCTTTCTTGTTGTTTTTGGTTATTTCACTTTTCTTTAAAAAAGAGAACCCCAATTTTTCACGATTCAACAATATCGGATTGATTATTAGCACGGGCTATCTGCTTTTTACCTTTGGTGTGAAATGTTACGTCGAATCTATATTTAAAAGTAATTATGAAAAGCAAGGAATGGTAATTGACCATCTTATCACATCACCAACATTTTTTAATTCCGTGTTGTGGTACCATGTTGCTTCAAATGAGACCAAAATCTATGTTGGTGAATATTCCTTATTGGATCAGACCAAGGATATTGATTTCGTTAAAATTCAGCGAAATTTAGATCAAATCAATAAGCATCCGGCAAAATATGAAATAGAAGTTTTGAAATGGTTTGGAACAGATTACTATTTTGCCAATCAAACCGCAGACACTTTAGAATTTTATAATGCAAAGTTCGGAAGGGCAAATTTATTAAACAGACCGAACCAAAGTAGCTTTCCATTTTATTATAAAATAACCCAAGAACAAGGTAAATCAGTAGTCTCAGTAATTCAGCCAGAAAACCTTGAGGATATTAAAACCGCCTTTGGTGATCTTTGGCAGCGTTTGTTGGGACTTAAAAATTGAAAATAACTCAATTTTGCATCGACTTTGAATAAAAACTGATGCTGTTAAATCTTGATTTATTCCTGCGGTATATCGCAACCAAGCGCTAAATGCTGCGTACATAGCTGAACTGCTTGAATTTAAGGTGTAAAGTACTTACTTTTGCATCTGCTTTTGAAGCACACATAAATATTAAAACAAATATAATAAATAATTTTACGTTGATTGTTGTTAATCAGTAGCGTAGATGAAAAACATTTTATAATGGCATTAATTACACAAATTCGTAAACGTACAGGTTTAATCATCTCCTTAATTGCTCTTGGCGTTTTGGGCTTCATTTTAATGGATATTCAAGGAAACCAAAGCATTGCTGGTGGTGCAGGTGGCCATGTGGGATCAATTGACGGAAATAAAATTTCGATCAATGAATTTCAATCGGTCAAAGAATCACTCTACGGAAATAGTGGTGGTGAAGATTTTAGCAGAAATGGCTATGTATGGGATTACTTCGTTGAAAAGATCATAATTGGCCAATTAGCAGAAAAAATAGGCTTGGGTGTTTCCAGAGAAGAGATGAAAGATCTTGCCTTTGGTGAAAATCTAAGTCCTATCATCCAACAAAAATTCATGGATCCAAATACCCGCCGAATTGACAGGAATCAATTGGGTGAAATCAAAAAGGCCATCGAAGGAAATAGCTTACCTGATGAAGGCCGTAGAAACTGGGCTCAAGTTGAAAAGGAAATATACAAGGAACGCCTTCAAGAGAAGTTCAATAATTTGATCACCAAATCAATTTATACTCCTAATTGGTTGGCAGAAGTTACTAATAAAGAGAGAAACGAAACCGTTGATATCACATTTGTTAAAGTACCTTACGAAACTGTGCCAGATTCTGAAGTAAAACTTACTGACGCAGATTACGAAAAGTATTTAAAAGAAAACAAAGGAAACTACTTTCAAAATGAGGAGACTCGTCGTATTTCATACGTGATTTTTGATGTAGTTCCTTCAGCTAAAGACAGTGCAGAGGCAAAACAAAAAATATCCGGCATCATTGAAAAATACAACAAAGTCAACAATGATTCACTTTTTGTCAACGCAAACAACGGTCAGATGGTTGGCCAATTTGTGAGCAAAGATAAATTAGAAGGCGTGCTTAAGGATACAGCATTTGATTTAGCTAAAGGTGGCATATTCGGCCCATACATTGAGCAAGGTGCTTTCATGGCGTTCAAAATATTAGACAGAAAAATACTTGCTGACTCAGTGCGCTCAAGACACATCCTTATCCAAGGAAAATCAGCTAGTGATCTGGCACAAGCGAATAAAACTATTGATTCGTTAAAAATACTTGTTGAAACTGGCAGAGCTAGATTTGACACGTTGGCAACTAAATTTGGCCAGGATGCAACCAAAGAAAAAGGTGGTGACTTGGGTTATGTAGCACCAAACGCAATGGTAAAAGAATTTAACGATTTGATTTTTGAAAAAGCTGATCAAGGCAAAATTTATAAAGTGACCACTCAATTTGGTGTGCACTTGGTAGAAGTAACTGGAAAGAAATTTGTAAAGAACGAACCATACATCAAGTTTTCCATCTTCCGTGAGGCTATTATTCCTAGTGAAGAGACAAACAATGCAGCTGAAGACAAAGCAAATAATTTCCTTACTACAAATCGTAGCGTAGAACAAATGATTGCTGCCACTAAAGGTTCCAAAGACATTGAAGTGTTGCGTTCGGTTCCTCTTAAAGCCAACGAATACAATTTGGGTGTATTGGGTGCTGAATCCGCATCATACTCTATAATCAAATGGGCATTCACTTCAGATGCCAAACTAGGCGAAGTATCACCGGTACTGTATCAAACCAAAAACAAACAGGATTTCTTTACTGATAAATTAATAATTGCTGGTTTGAGTGGTATAATTCCTGCCGGAATGCCTAAACTTGAATACATCAAAGAAGACATTAAGCCTCAAGTAATATTCGCTAAGAAAGCTGAAGTAATCAAAAGCAGGTTTGGTGGTAAAGATTTGAACTCAGTTGCTACAGCTATTAACGGAAAAATCGATACGGCAAAAGCTATAAATTTTGCAAGCAATTTTATAGCTGGAGTTGGAAACGAACCAAAAGTATTGGCTGCGGCGTTTAAACTACAAACCAACGCAATTTCCGCACCAATTGGTGGTAGCTCAGCTGCTTTTATCATTTCTCCTATTGGAAAATCAAGCGCTGGAACAAGCGCTGATATCCTTACCGTTAAGAATGGTATTCGCGATCAAATGAAAACTCAAATAGCTCATAAGATTATGGATTCTTTGAAGAAAGAAGTTAAAATAAAAGACAACAGATACGATTTCTTTAATTAGTAAATCAAAATTCCAAAAAAAAGCTTGTACAATTCAGTTTGTACAAGCTTTTTTTTATTGCTAATTATCGGTATTTCAACTTAGTTCCTTATTACTATTTTTTACGTCTAAAAAAATACTAATGAAGTTAAAATTTTATGCCCAACAATAACAATAAGTATATTCAATGTATTCAATTATTTTTACCATCTAATTACTACAAGGCACAAGCCAAAAACTGATGAAATTAATTATCCTAAAAAGACCAGATATTGCTGCCGAAAGATGGGATAATACCATAAAATCAAGCAAGAATGGGCGTATTTATGCCTACAGTTGGTATCTGGATATCGTAAGCCCAAATTGGTCGGCAATCGTTTCAGAGGATTACGAATATATTTTTCCATTGCCAATCGGAAAAAATATTTTGACACACAAAAGGATATTACAACCAATGCTTTGTCAACAACTTGGTTTATTCACTTCTAATACAGAAATCACTCAAGAAATACTATCCAGTTTTTTATCCAAAATACCAGATGAGTACAGTTTTGTTGATTTACAGCTGAATGAAGGGAATATTGAATTGGAGCAATTAGGGAACTGGAACTTTTATGAACGACCAAATATGTTGCTGGATTTATCACCCAAATATGAAGTTTTACATCAAAAGTTCAGCAAGTCAACTGCCAATAATATTAAAAAAGCAAAGGCAACTGCTCTTAAAATCGAGTACGTCACAAAGCTTGATTTTTTAGAAGGACTAAAAGCGGTTTATGCAAAGAAAAAACTCCTCAAATCGATAGACCTGAATCTGATTGGACAATTAATCGACGCTTGTTTGAGCCACAAAAATGGATTTATAAGAGGCGTGTACAATCAATGGGGCAAATTATTAGCCGCTGATTTTTATGGTAAAGACCAAAACAGAATTTATAAGTTGCTTTCCTTTTCAACGGAAGAAGGAAGAAATAATGAAGCCGGATATAAAATTCTGGACAGTGTGATTTGGGAAAATGCCGAAAAAAATCTTCTGCTCGATTTTGAAGGATCAAGTATTCCAGGTGTAGCTAAATTCAACGCAGGATTTGGAACGGTTTCGGTTCCTTATTACAGAATCATCAGGGATAATTTACCGATCTGGATGGTAAAGATCATGAAATGGATCAAAAAACACTGAGATATCCAAAATGGATTCTTGGTGATCTGAAGTCAAAAGCCTGATTGGACTTTCGACCAACTCCCGCCGCCACAGAAATAACACCTGACTTGGTTTCCAATGAAGCATTTACACCAAAACCTAAAGCTTGCTCTTGAATATCCTGAAGTCCATATTTGGAAACGTATGTGGCCCAATCTACAAAAAAGCCAATATAGGAATATGGACTGACCAACAATCTGAGTTCCGAAGTAAGCATACCATATTGGTTAACTTCTATAGATTGTTCATCAAAACCTCGCAGCAATTTGTAGCCACCAATTCGGTAAAGTTCGTTGCGAAGTGGGACCGTGTTGCCAAAAATACCAGCTCCCCGCAAGCCGGTCTTAAGAACCAAGTTGCCCGAAAAATTCCAATAATAGTCTGCTTGAAACTCAAGACGGTATTGATTTTTGCTGCTTGACAAGCTATCATATTGAGCCGCCAAACGGTTGTTGTCATTGGATAATGAAATAATTTTGGGATTCCTTTTTAAGTTTCTGATTCCTGCTTGGAATGAAATTTTTGCATCCAAGCCTGATCTAGGATTTACTATGAAATTCAATGTGTTCCTGTATACTTCAATTCCCAGTGAGTTCCTTCGAAAATCTAACAAACCAGGCAAATTTCCAGTTTGAAGGATTGAATTGACTGGAACTGACAAAATATTCGATATGCTATTCAAATAATTCAAACGCACACCTAAACCCTCCTTGATTGGAAAATTGGCTGACAGACCGGATTGAATGTCAACGCTACTGGTGTCTCTTTTTAAGATGCTAAATTGCCCATCCATGCCAATGTTGCTGGCCAAAAGGAAGGGCCATTGAATGCCTAAATTAAGATTTTGGTCTCCATTCTGAAAACTCTTGAAATCTAAAAACAGGCGTTCACCGTAATTTAAGGTATTGTAGACATCAGCTGTTAATTGTCCCGTCAAAACCAATCTTCTGCTGGTGTTGCCAATTGTGTTGGTAGGCTGCAATCCCAATATGACATCGAACCGATTCGCTTTTTTGGAGATTGGCCAGATTCGAACCGAGACTTCGTTGTTCTTAAAAACCAATTCGCTTGGTTGGCCGATATCGAGAAATGGTATTTCTCTTACTCTGTTATCTGTTCGGTTCAACAAAGCCAAGTCGCAAGGTCTTCCCTTTTGAAAATTCAATATACCGTACCAAAATTTATCAGGAAGTTTTAAGTTGGGGTTCTCTATGGTAATATCAGACATTAAAATTCTTGGGCCCAAATCCATTTTGATATCCAAAGTGACCGAATCAGTGTTCAAATCGATGTTTTCGAACCAAATCCTTGCAAATGGATAACCATTTTCCCAGAAATTTTTAAGCTTTTTCCTAAATTTTGGCCTTTGCTTTTGAATATTTACTTTTTTGATTAAAACCTCTTTTTCTTTTAAGTGCAATTGCTTTTTTTGGGAATCTGTCAACTTCCACGACATTTGTGCAATCCTATATTTTGGGCCTTGGTGGATAAAGATTAATCGGGATGTGTCCGATAATATTGTAACGCTATCGACAGAAATTTCAAGAAATCCATTGGTCGCATTGCTTTCAATCTTCGATCGCAGAAACCTATTTGCATCAATACTGTCCATAAAACACTTCTGCTCAGATTTTATGCCATCTGTATTAAGGATAAGACATTGTTTTTTCTGCCCTGAAAGTACAGTAGCAGAAAGAGCAAGAATAAAAATGAACCTGTAACGCATTGGACAAAAAAACGACACAAAGTAGTTATATAGTTTAAAGCGTGGCAATAAATATTTAAGATAATGAATTGCTTTGAATACTTTTACTGCTTGATACCCAATATGGCTGGAATTTATATACATATACCTTTTTGCAAGCAGGCTTGTCACTATTGCGATTTTCATTTTTCTACGAGTCTTCGATACAAAGATCAGTTGATCAATGCCTTGATTGATGAGATAGCTTTAAAGCATGAAATACTTGCCTCCCAAACTATACATACCATTTACTTTGGGGGAGGAACTCCTTCTTTGTTGAGTGGACCAGAAATAAAAAGAATCATCGACAGCATTGCCAAATATACAAATTTGAGTGCGCTTGAAGAATGTACCCTTGAGGCAAACCCCGATGATTTGAATATCAGTTATTTAAAGTCACTCAAGGAGGCAGGTGTGACGCGCCTGAGTATTGGAATTCAATCATTTCATGACTCAGACTTACAATGGATGAATAGGGCCCATAATGCAAAAGAGGCTCACAAAGCGATACATGAAGCCGCCAAGCTTGGTTTTAATAACTTATCCATCGACTTAATCTTTGGTTCACCTACTACTACTCATAAGATGTGGGCTGAAAATCTAAATATTCTTGAAAGCTTGCCCATTCAGCATCTATCTACCTATGCTCTGACTGTCGAAGCCAAAACACCGTTGGCTAAAATGATAAGTAATGGTTCCGCATCGCCAGAAGACGGAATGATGGCACAGCAATTTGAAATGTTGATGGATCATTTGGATTCAAAAGGATGGGAACAATATGAAATCAGCAACAGTTGTAAAAATGGAATGTATGCACAACACAACAGCAGCTATTGGCTTGGCAATCCCTACATTGGTATCGGCCCATCAGCACATAGTTTTATCAACGGAAACAGATCTTGGAACATCTCAAATAACAACCAATATATTGCTCAAATCGAGACAGGTATTGTTCCTGAAACGCTTGAAACTCTGAGCGCACAAGAAAAATACAACGAGTTCTTGATGACCCGACTGCGTACCATTTGGGGAGTTCC
>Ga0136636_10000177_pt1 | contig 28232 bp, 19 predicted proteins | sample AntDrymUQ8522106_2_FD_104653 | JGI IMG/M metagenome (GOLD analysis project Ga0136636, IMG submission 104653) | Polar desert sand microbial communities from Dry Valleys, Antarctica - metaG UQ852 (21.06) | ecosystem: Environmental > Terrestrial > Soil > Desert | place: Antarctica: Dry Valley... | reverse complement strand
TTACTAATTAAACGATAAACAAACATTTTTAACACCAATAACATACTTTATTTAACATTTTATTTAGATATTTGAACTAACTAATCTTAAATAATCCGAAAATGAGAATTAAATTAAAACATTTTTTGAGCGTCTTGTTTGTACTTTTTGTACAATTGATATTTGCTCAAGAAAGTACCCTAACTGGTAAAGTTACCGATATGGGCGGTCTTCCAATTCCTGGAGCTAACATTATTGTTAAAGGAACAACCATTAGCGCGCAAACAAATTTTGATGGTGAGTTTACCATAAATGCGCAAAGAGGGCAAATTTTAGTAGTGAGCTTTGTAGGGATGAAAACTGTAGAAGTTACTGCAGCTACCTCAATGCTGATAAAGCTCGGTGATGCTTCAAATCAACTAGAAACAGTTGTTGTAGTTGGGTATGGAACCCAAAGCAAAAAGAAATTGACAGATAATATTGCTCGTGTAACAGCAAAAGACATCCAACAAATTCCAGTATCTAATGTTCAAAATGCCTTAGTTGGTAAATTAGCAGGGGTACAAATTACGCAAACTAATGGTAAAGTAGATGGAGGAATAAACATTCGAGTACGAGGTGCAGCAAGTATTAGTGCAGGTACACAACCCCTTTATGTTTTGGACGGCATTCCTTTGGTGACTACGAATGAATCTAGTAATGGAGCACCAACCAATCCATTGCTCACATTAAGCCCAAACGAAATCGAATCTATTGATGTCCTTAAAGATGCATCATCAGCAGCCATTTATGGCGCTAGAGGAGCAAATGGTGTGGTTTTAATTACTACAAAAAGAGGTAAGGAAGGTAAAGGAACGTTCTCCATCAACCTTTCTCAAGGAGTTAGCCAAGCTACTAATAAAAGAAAATGGCTGAATGCAGATCAGTACATTGAATTGTTTACTGAGGCATCTATCAATGGACTTGGCGATGCTGCTGAGGCTGAAGATACTTTTGAGTTTTTAGCTCAAGGAACAGACTGGAGAAACCGAGAAGTGGATACAGACTGGCAGGATACTGCCTTTCAAGATGGATATAATACCGATGCTGATTTTTCAGTATCTGGAGGAGATGCGAAGACAAGATATTTCTTTTCTGGTGCTTACAACAATACCACTGGTATTATCAATAGTAACGCATTAGAAAGAATAACAGCGAGAAGCAATGTTTCTCACAAAATTTCAGACCGTTTTACAGCTGGTATGAATTTAAGTTTTTCGAGATCCCAAATTGATCGTGTGCAAGATGACAACTCTTTTACAACTCCTTTACAAGCTGTAGCGCAATCTCCGTTATCTCCTGCTCGTTTAGCAGACGGAACTGCTAATCCAAATACCTTATATGCGAATTACTTATTAGCTATTGATAATGCGTTTTGGAAAACACTCATGAGAAGAGTTACTGGTAAAGTATATGGAGAATTTAAAATTCTTCCCTCTTTAAAAGCCAATTCAGATTTCTCTTATGACTTGTTGTCACAAACAGAAGATGCTTGGTCTGGTAGAAATACCCCTTTCATGGCCACTGATGGAGAAGTTTTTGCAACTTCTGTAAATAATGAGACGTATATCTACAGTAACTATTTGACCTTCGATAAAACCTTTGGTGAAAAACACGATATTAATGCGGTAGCTGGTATAGAATTTAATAAATTCAACCGAAGATTTCAAAGTGTTACTAGTATTTACTTTCCAAACGACTCTTTTCAAACCGTTGATGGTGGTGCAGAAGTAAATGCAGGATCTGGAAATGAAACGGATTACACCTTCGTCTCTCAATTCGGCAGACTTACTTACTCATTTGCTGACAAATACATTTTCAAAGCCAGTATCCGTCGTGATGGTTCTTCCCGTTTTGGTAAAAACGAGAGATTTGGTACTTTTCCCGCGTTTTCGGCAGGTTGGATTATTTCGGAAGAGAGCTTCTTAAAAGACAATGCTACGCTGACTTTCTTAAAACTAAAAGGAAGCTGGGGAAAATTAGGAAATGCTGAATTGGGTAATTTTGCTTCACGCCAATTGTTTGGATCAAATCCTTACAACCTGAAATCAGGACTTTCATTCGCTCAAGCTGGAAATGATAATCTTACTTGGGAAAAATCAACTCAAATTGATTTTGGTGTTGAATTTGGTTTGTTAAACAGAATCAGCGTTGAAGCGGATTATTACAGAAAAAATACAAATGGATTACTTTTTAGTGTTCCCTTATCCATTAGTTCTGGAGCAACTTCAATCAACCAAAACATCGGTGAAGTACAAAGTAGTGGAGTGGAATTTACTTTGAATACAAAGAACATTGACTCTGACAATCTTAAATGGAATACAAGTTTCAATATTACAACTAATGAATCCGAAGTATTGTCTATGCCTAATAACAATAAGGATATCGTAGGAACCTTCACTATTAACCGCGTAGGAGAAAATATTTCATCCTTTTATCTTGTAGAATATGCTGGAGTAGATCCTGCTAATGGAGATGCTTTGTTTGTTAAAAACACACTTAATACAGATGGCTCCCTAGACAAATCAACAACCAACAATTACGCTACAGCTAAAAGAGTGATATCAGGAAATCCTTTTCCTACCTTAATGGCTGGCTTAACCAATACAATCAACTATAAAGGAATTGATTTTTCTTTTACATTCCAGGGAGAATGGGGTGCTAGTATCTATAATTCTGCTGGTATTTATCAATCCGTTGCTGCAGATTATTTTGACAACCAAACAATTGATCAATTGGATCGCTGGCAAAATCCTGGAGATATCACTAATGTTCCCCAAGCCCGATTATATGGTAGTAATGGAACTGGAGCATCTACACGATTTTTAGATAAATCTGATTTTGTTCGTTTAAGAAACTTAACATTAGGCTACTCTTTATCAGGTAATGCTATAAAAGAACTTGGGATGACAAGCGTACGTCTCTATGCAACCGGCGTTAACTTGCTTACTTTTACAAACTATTCTGGTTATGATCCTGAAGCAAGAAGAGATGATACAGGTATTGGAGAAGAATTTTATTCTACACCACCTGCGAGAACAATTGCATTGGGAGTGAACATTAATTTTTAAAAATAAAAAAATGAAATCAAATAAATTAATCTTAATTATTCTTTTCGCTACTTTTTTTGCAAGTTGTGATAGTGAATTAGAAATTGATCCAAGACAAAATGAGGATGCAACAGTAACATTAAGTACTGAATCCGGCATTATGAATATCTTAACAGGTGCCTATGCTATAGCTGCAGATGGTGATGTTTATGGCGGTCGAATTTTGACTTCAGCAGATTTATTAGCGCAGACTGGAATCACCGCAACAACCGACTTTAGATGGAGAGGAACTTTTGCAGAATGCAGACAAATGTATTCCAAAACGATGTTAGTTAACAATGGTTTTGTTCAACAAATTTACACTAGAAATTACCAAATTATTAATGCTGCCAATACCGTTATCGAGAACGTAGATAAAGTACAGGATCCTGCTAAACGAGCCACCATGGTCGCTGAAGCAACTTTTTTGAAATCATTAGCTTATTTTGATCTGGTTCGTTTTTACGCAAAACCTTATGAAGCAGGCCAAGCCAATAGTCAACTAGGTGTTGTCATCAGACCAAATGCCATCTATGATTTTACTATTGATTTAGCAAAAGAAAGAAGCACTGTAAGTGAAGTTTACGCGTTGATCATTACTGGCTTAAACCTTGCTTATAATGATCTTCCAGAAGAAAATAGTTTTTACGCTGACAAGTATGCTGCCAAAGCTTTATTGGCCAGAGTGTATTTACAACAAGGAAATTATCCTGCTGCTAGAGATGCTGCTCATGAGGTAATTGAAAATAGTGGTCGCACGCTATCCACTAAATATGCCAACGCTTTCAATCATGATGTCAATCAAAGTGAGGATATTTTTGCAATCCAAATCACAAAACAAACGGGAGAAAATGAAGTAACTAATTTATATGCTTCTGAAAATAATGGTGGTCGTGGTGGTGATATCGAAATTAGATCTAATTATTTGAATAAATTTACTGATCCTGCTGATGAAAGACGTAATTTCAATTACATCAATCCAGACAACGGAAGACGATTGACTTCAAAGTATACAAACCAGTTTGGCGACGTGCAATTAATGCGTCTCGCAGAGATGTATTTGATTAGAGCTGAGGCAAATTTTAGAGAAGGCACGTTCCTTGGCAACACGCCATTGACGGATATCAATTTACTTAGAACACGTGCAAACGCTGCAAATTTCTTAACCGTGAACTTAGCTTCTATCTTAAGAGAACGCGAGTTGGAATTAGCAATGGAAGGATTTGCAATTCATGATTTAAAAAGAACAAAACGTTCCATTGATGTATTTGCTGATGGTTCAAAATTAATTCCTTACAATGACAATACTTTAGTATTTCCAATTCCTTTAAGAGAAATGGATACCAATAGTAAAATTACTCAAAATCCTGGTTACGGAAGTTAATACAGTTTAGGCCTATTAGGATTAAAACACAATTCTTCTGGCTTAACTTCCAGAAATCATGAAAATTAAAAAGCCCGAAATCATTTTTAGATTTCGGGCTTTTATGTTTAACAGCTCTTAAAATTATTCGATTGGCACACTAAGTTCGGACGTAATAGCCTCTAATACTTCAAAAGCAGTTTCAGCCATTTTATTTCCTTTAGTATCTAACAGCGGATTTATTTCCACAAATTCGATACAAACGACCTTTTTGGTTTGAATAATTTGATTAATCATTGCAATAATTTCGTACTGATCGAATCCTTTAGGAACTGGCGTTCCTGTCCCGTATGAAATCATATCGCAATCCATGGAATCCACATCAAAAGAGATATATAAAACTTCACAATGCGCGACTTTAATCAATGCCTCCGAAACACATTTTTGTAATCCTCTAAACCGTACTTCGTCGACTTTATAATTTTTGATGCGCAATTTTTCAATTTGCTTATCCTCTTCTTCCTCGGTATCGCGAACACCAAAATAGATTAGATTTTCAGCCAAAACTTTAGGTCCTTTGTACCCTATATTTTTCATGTCCTCCCAATGTTGCTGCGTTTCTGGAGCCACATCATTATTCTGACAACTCAAATTATCATCAGCAAGAGCCGCAGACAAAGGCATTCCATGAATATTTCCAGAAGGCGAAGTATAAGGCGAATGCAAATCAGCATGAGCATCAATCCAAAACACACCGATATTTTGCTCTGGATATGCTGCTTTTATTCCGCTTAAAGTTCCTAATGCCGAGGAATGATCTCCTGATAAAACTATTGGAAAGTAATTCCCTTCTAAGTTTTTCTTTACTGCATTGCAAACTCTGGTGCATTGCTCTACAACATGCTCAATTCTTTTAGCGGAGGAGCTCCTATTTTTATCGTAAATCGATTCGTTGTGTGTCCTTACATCTTCAAACTCAAATTGATTAAAATAATCGCTGTCTTGATTGATTGCTGCAATTTCGATAGCATCAATCCCTAAATCGGATCCTCGTGTACCAGCACCTATATCAGATCTATTCTTTATTAATTTTATCGTTTTTCCCATGATCTATAAATTATCTGAAATCGTTTAACGCTTTTTCTATGATAGCCAAACATTCCTGTATTTGAGATTCAGTAATGACTAAGGGTGGCGCGAATCGAATTTTATTGCCATGTGTTGGCTTGGCCAATAGACCATAATCTCTAAATTTCATACAAATATCCCAAGCTAAATCGGATTCCTCACCACTATTGATCACAATAGCATTTAATAATCCTTTACCACGAACCAATGTGATTATAGGATTTCTTGAAGCAATCTCGTTAAGTCCAGTTCTTAAAACTTCCCCTAAGTGGGCGGCATTTTGTGCTAAATTTTCTTCTTTTACCACTTCAAGTGCAGCAATAGCAACTGCGGCTGCAACGGGATTTCCTCCAAAGGTGGAACCGTGTTGTCCTGGTTTAATTACATTCATAATGTGATCATTAGCTAAAACTGCTGAAACCGGATACACACCACCTGAAATGGCTTTTCCTAAAATAAGAATATCTGGTTTTACTTCTGGTCTTGCTTCACAACCTTTTTTACAATCACAATTCCCACAAGTTGCTAATAACCTTCCAGTACGAGCAATTCCGGTTTGTACTTCATCGGCAATAAACAAAACATTATGTTGCTCACAAAGCGCTTTAGCTTTAGCTAAGTATCCTTCGGCAGGAACATAAACTCCCGCTTCTCCTTGAATTGGTTCTACTAAAAATCCTGCGATATTTTTGGAAGATTGCAGTACGTTCTCCAAAGCATCAACATCATCATAAGGTATTTTGATAAATCCAGCTGTAAAAGGTCCAAAGTTTTTACGGGCACTTTCATCATTTGAAAAAGAAATAATGGTTGTTGTTCTCCCGTGAAAATTATTTTCACAAACAATGATTTGCGCTTGATTTTCAGGAATTCCTTTTACCTCATACGCCCATTTTCTACATAATTTCAACGCCGTTTCCACTGCTTCTGCACCCGTGTTCATTGGCAATACTTTATCAAAATTAAAATACTTAGTAACATATTCTTCAAAGGGTCCTAATTGATCGTTATGAAAAGCACGGGAAGTCAACGTTAATGTTTGCGCTTGTTTTACCATAGCACCTACAATTTTTGGATGACAATGTCCTTGATTCACAGCGGAATACGCTGATAAAAAATCATAATATTTTTTACCGTCCACATCCCAAACATGAACCCCTTCGCCTCGTTCTAAAACTACAGGTAAGGGATGGTAATTATGAGCTCCATATTGATTCTCTTTTGCTATCAACGCTTCCGATTTTGAAGAAAGGTTTTGTTCTGTATGTGTCATGATGTTTATATTTTAAAATAGTAAAGCACAAAACTACTACTATTTTTTAATTTGGCAATAAAAATAAATGTTTTGACTTTTAAAAAGATATTATTTAAAAATATTTCTTTAATTTACATTAAAATAAGTCATTATTTCAAATATGCATTTCGATACACAACTATTTTCGAAATAAATAAAAATAAGTACATTTATACCTCTGCAAAAACTTCATCATTAATAGTAACAATAACATGGATATATTAGACGAATTCGATATCAAAATAATCAAAGAATTAGAGAAAGATGGAAGAATGGCCTATTCCGCTATTGCGACTCATTTAAAAATATCAAACACAATGGTGCACCAACGCATCAATAGATTAACAGAGCAAGGAATTATTACTGGTATAAAACCAGTAATCAATGAAAAAAAAGTAGGCTATGATTGGGGTTCTTTCACCGGAATCACCTTAAATAAGGATCAAGATTCAAATCGAATTATTGAGGAATTGAAAAAAATTCCAGAAATAACAGAATGTTATTATATCACGGGCTCATTTACTCTTTATGTAAAAATCATTGCCAAAGACCACGAACACATGCGCAGTGTCCTTTATGAAAAAATAGACACTATTCCTGGCATTGCCAAAACCGATTCCATAATAGAATTGGGTTGTGCATTTAAAAGGAATATAACGCTGTAGTAGAGAATCTATTTAACTTTATCAAACCACAAAAACCAATAAAACACTGATGAAAAAATATTTACACTCCGTTCTCGCGCTTAAAGTTCATATTGGTTTATTTGCTTTTTTGTGCTGCGCCACAATTCAGGCGCAAAGTACAAAAGGAAAACTATTCATCATTGGGGGCGGACATCGATCAGATGCGCTTATGACGCAATTAATCAGCATTTCTGAGTTGAAGAAAAAAGATTATGTTGTTGTTTTGCCCATGTCTAGCGAAGAACCGGATAGCGCCTATATTTATTTTAAGGAACAATTTCAAAAACTGACAGCAAATCCCATTATTATGCTGAATTTTGATGCAACATCTACCAATAATAAAGTATTGAATGATTCTTTACAAAACGCAAAATTAATTTTCATTAGTGGAGGAGATCAAACTCGTTTTATGGATGTAGTCAAAAATACCCCCACATACACTGCCATTCACCGCGCTTATGAAAATGGGAGCACCATAGCGGGAACTAGTGCTGGAGCTGCAGTTATGTGTGAGCACATGATTACAGGCAACCAAAAATTAGAAACTAAATATTCTGCTACTTTTGATAACATCAGGCACGGAAATCTAGAAACTTCCTTAGGTTTAGGTCTGATTAAAAACGTAATTATCGACCAGCATTTTCTAAAAAGGAGCCGATACAATCGCTTACTTACTGCTTTAGTTGAATTTCCAGAACACATAGGAATTGGTATTGATGAAAGCACTGCTCTGATTGTTCGTAATAAAGAAATCGAAATTGCTGGCGACAGCGAAGTAATTGTGTTCAAAAAACCGAAAGGAATAACCAAGTCCAAAAAGGCCAATTTGGTCAGCATCAAACGCCTAGAAATGGCTGTTTATATTCAAGGTCAAAAATTTAAAATCCGATAAAATGAAATATTTCAAGAATCATTTACCATTACTTGTTTTAGTTTTTTGTTTTAGTATTCCAATGTTTTCACAAAACGCAAGTACTAAAGAAGTAGCGAGACTTAAAAAACTGTCTCAACAAGTGACCATTATTAGAGATAATTGGGGAATTGCTCATGTGTACGGTAAAACTGATGCCGATGCTGTTTTTGGAATGTTATACGCGCAATGTGAAGATGATTTCAAACGCGTAGAAATGAATTACATCGAAAAACTAGGACGCCTTTCCGAAATTAAAGGACAAGCTGTTCTGTATAATGACTTAGAAATTAAACTTTTAATTGATACCGAAGCAGCCAAAGCAGATTATATAAAAGCCGCTCCTTGGTTGAAAAAATTATTAAATAGTTATGCTGATGGCATTAACTTTTACCTAAACAATCATCCCGAAGTAAAACCCGCTTTATTGACTCATTTTGAACCATGGTTTCCGCTTCTTTGGACGGATGGTAGTATTGGTGCCATTAGTACCGCTAATCTTACAACTGGAGAATTAAAAGCATTTTATTCTGGAAATACGGATAAAGTCGCTTATATCGAACGTGAAAAAGACATACAAACTGGCTCGAACGGATTTGCAATTGCGCCTTCAAAAACAGCTTCGGGAAATGCCATTTTATACATTAATCCACATACTACTTTTTATTTCAGACCGGAAATACAGGTAAGTAGCGAAGAAGGATTAAACGCTTATGGAGCTGTAACGTGGGGACAATTTTTTATTTACCAAGGATTTAATGAAAGTTGTGGCTGGATGCACACCTCATCAAATGTAGATGTAGCCGATATTTATGCTGAAAAAATTATAACCAAAAACAACAAGCTGTTTTACGAATACGATAAAAAATTGTTTCCAGTAATCGAAAAATGGATCACTATCAAGTATCTAGAAAACGGAAAACTAATTCCTAAATCATTCAAAACCTATTCTACCAATAACGGTCCAATTATGGCCAAAAGAGATGGAAAATGGATTAGCTTAAAATCAAATAACCGTTCCATGAAAAGTTTAGAGCAAAGCTGGGTGCGGACCAAAGCGAAAAGTTTTGAAGACTACAAAAAGGCAATGGATTTAAAAGCCAATACATCTAACAATACCGTATATGCTGACAAAGAGGGAAACATTGCCTACTGGCATGGTAATTTTATTCCTATTCGAGATAAAAATTTAAATTGGTCAAAAGTAATGGACGGTACGACATCAGCAACACAGTGGAAAGGCTTGCATAACGTTTCAGAAACCGTTCATTCCTATAATCCTACAAACGGTTGGCTGCAAAACTGTAACTCTACCCCTTACACTGTGGCTGGAGACAATAGTCCAAAAGAAGAAAATTATCTCCCTTATATGGCGCCTGATGGAGAAAGTTTTAGAGGAATCAATGCCGTTCGCTTATTAAGCAAAGGCGAAAAATACACTTTAGACAAAGTAATTGCTGACGGATACGATACAAAACTAACGGCTTTTGAAGTTTTAATCCCGTCGTTAATATCCAGTTTTGAAAAAAATATAAATACAGAAGATGCATTATATAACGAATTAATTGAACCGATAACCCAATTAAAAAAATGGGATTATTATGCCAAAGAAAATTCTGTTGCAACCACATTGGCCATCGAATGGGGTTATAAATTGGATAAAATTATTCAAAAAGTATATATTGACGAAGGTGAAATGGACCAAGTAGAAAACACCCGTACTTTTGCAAAAAATGCATCTCCTGAACAATTGATTCCTCAGCTAAAAATGGTTGTCGACGAACTGAAAATAAAATTTGGAAGCTGGCAGATCCCTTGGGGAGAAATGAATCGTTTCCAGAGAAGTTCGGGAGAAATGAATCTGATTTATAATGACGGTTTAGAAAGCTTACCCATTGGTTATGGTCCAGCAATTTGGGGTAGTTTACCGGCTTATAAAAGCTCCTACCAGAACGATACTAAAAAACGCTATGGATCTAACGGGAATAGTTTTGTGTGTGCGGTAGAATTTGGACCAAAAATAAAAGCCAAATCTTTACTAGCAGGCGGAAACAGCGGTGATCCAAAATCAAAACATTTTTACGATCAGGCAGAGATGTATCGAAAAGGACAATTTAAAGAGGTATTATTTTATAAGGAAGAGGTACAAAAAAATGCCGAGCGAAGCTATCATCCTGGCGAATAAATACTTTGTTATCCACTATAAGAATTCAAAATACAGTGATAAGATAAAAAAATTAAAGTTTTATTTTCATGACTGCTTAATTGAGAAATTTGTAAAAATAAAAATAACTAGTATGAAAAACACTCTTTTTATCCTTTTAGGAATATTGTTGTGCTCCAATGGCGTATTTGCCCAGCTGAAAGCAGTAAAATATTCTGATGGAAATCAAAAATTAAATGGGTTGTCAGTTGGCCCAGAGAAAGGAAACAAAACGAACCCTGGTATTCTAATTCTTCCCGCCTGGAAAGGGATTGATACGCATGCAAAAGAATCCGCAGCAAAGCTTTCTAAAATGGGATATTATGCCTTCGTCGCTGATATTTATGGTGAAGGAAATTATCCGACAACTACACAGGAAGCAGGAAAACAAGCTGGTTTTTATAAAAACAATGTAGCTGATTATCACAGACGCATCCAACTTGCTTTAGACCAATTAGTAAAAGCAGGAGCTAATCCTGATACTATTGTTGTAATAGGATATTGCTTTGGAGGAACAGGCGCGCTTGAAGCAGCGAGAGCAGGAATGAAAATCCAAGGAGTAGTGTCTTTTCATGGTGGTTTAGGACGCGATCCTTCTCGCATTAACAATCCAATAACGGCAAAAGTTTTAGTTCTACATGGTGCCGATGATACCTACGTTCCAGCGACAGAAGTAGCTGCTTTTCAGCAAGAAATGCGTGATACAAATGCAGATTGGGAAATGATTTATTATGCTAATTCCGTTCATGCCTTTACAGATCCAGAAGCAGGAAACGATAATTCTAAAGGCGCTGCTTACAATGAAAAAGCCGCTAAAAAATCTTGGGAACGCATGAATTCTTTCTTAAAAGAAGTTTTGAAATAGTTTACTGCATATTTTTTTTTCAAAAACAGTATAAGTTGTAGATTTTTATTAGTTTTATATCTTGAAATTTAACAAAATTATAGAATTTATATTGTTTTTTTATGTCAAAAAGTAAAATCAGGAACGACAAAACCTGCCTTAATTGTAGGTTTGTAGTTGAAAATAGATTCTGTCCTAATTGCGGACAAGAAAATACCGATACGCGAAAAACGTTTCACCACCTCTTTATCCATTTTTTTGAAGACTTGACACACTACGAGAATGCTTTTTGGAGAACTATTAAAAATCTCCTATTTAAACCTGGCACACTGACTAAAGAATACCTTTCTGGAAAACGACTTTCTTATTTAGCTCCAGTTCGACTTTACATTTTTATCAGCTTTATTACCTTTTTAATAATAGCCCTTTTTCCAAACAATAGTAATACAGCAGAGAAAAATATACAAAAAGAGCCTAGTATTACCACTAAAAATAAATCTTTTCAAAATATTATTTCCAAAAATGATTCAATTAAAAACACCCAAACTGCATCAAAAGATGAAGATCAATTATTTAATGTGGGATATGACTCCGTAGCACAATTAGACTCAATTCAACAAAATGCCACTGAAGAAGAAAAACTTTCTGATTTCAACTATTGGATTATTAAAAAAATTCAAACGGTCAAAGAAGAAAACACTCAAGCAGAAATTATAGAAAAATTCATTAGTTCTTTCACGCACAACTTACCCAAAGTTCTCTTCATTTACATGCCGCTTTTTGCTCTTTTTCTTTTGTTATTCCAAAATAAAAAACAATGGTTTTATTTTGATCACGGCATTTTTACCTTACATTATTTCTCTTTCTTATTATTGATCCTATTACTATTGTTCCTGATTAACGAAGGACTATCCTTTTTTCAGAAATCCAGTTTTGCTTCATTTCTCCAAATAATTATTAATTTTATCGGAATTGGATGGATGGTTTACTATTTTTACCCTGCACATCACCGCTTTTATGGTGAAACAAGATTTATTTCGTTTCTAAAAAGCAGTGTATTATTCTTTATTAATATTGTTCTTATAATTATAATTTTAACACTTTTTGCCCTTTACACCTTTATCAATTTACATTAAAAAAATGAAAAAAATCTCTTTATTAAGTCTGTTCACCATTTTAACCTTAAGTTGTGCCTCTCAAAAAAGCAGTTTTGCTCAGGTGGACCCAACAAAATACATGAATACAATTACTGCTGACGAATTAAAAACACATCTTTATATCGTGGCTTCCGATGAAATGGAAGGCCGTGAAACTGGATCTGCTGGACAGAAAAAAGCAGGTGTTTACCTCATCGATCAATACAAGAAGAACACCATCTCCTTCCCTACTGGCGCCTCAGATTATTATCAAAAAATCCCTGCTGCTTTCCTAAACGCAAAACGAAACGAAAACTTAGCGGACTCCGAAAACGTTTGGGCCTACATTGAAGGATCTGAAAAACCAAATGAAGTGCTTGTAATTTCAGCTCACTACGATCACGTGGGAACAAAAAATGGAGAAATTTACAATGGAGCTGACGATGATGGATCAGGAACCGTTGCTTTACTCGAAATTGCCCAAGCATTCCAGCTTGCTAAAAAAGAAGGACATGGCCCAAAACGCTCGATTCTATTTCTTCATGTGACGGGCGAGGAGCACGGCTTACATGGTTCACGATATTATTCTGAAAATCCATTATTCCCCTTGGCAAATACAATTACCGACATCAATATAGATATGATAGGCCGCCGTGATGAAGCCCACGCAGCCAGCAACAATTACGTATATGTTATTGGAGCAAACCGATTGTCATCTGATTTAGATAACATTTGTACCATTGCAAACGCAAAATATACTCAATTGAATTTAGATTACAAATACAACGACCCAAAAGATCCAAACCATTTCTATGAGCGATCTGACCACTACAATTTTGCTAAAAACGGAGTTCCTTCTGTTTTTCTTTTCAATGGCGTACATGCGGACTATCATAAACCAACGGACAGTCCAGACAAAATTGAATATGATGCATTAGCCAAAAGAGCGCAGTTTGCCTTTGTTACCGCTTGGGAACTGGCAAACAGAGAAAACAGACCAGTTGTAGATAAAAAATAGAATGAATATTTGGGCATATCCTCGCTTTCACTAGCGTTACAGCGTGGTCGGGCTATCCATTACAATCTTTATTGTCTCGTTAAAAAACGAGACAATAAAGGATTTCCTTTACTATCCCTTATGCAAACAAAAAACCCATAAAAAAAAGCTTTGAATCACTTCAAAGCTTTTTTTTATCACGTATGGATTAGACTCTTTCGTCAAATTCAATTTTGTCTACACTGTCTATCTTAAATAAGGATTCCTCCAACGGCAGCGAAAAACAAAAAGAAGAACCAATTCCCTCCACACTTTCAACCCATATTTCACCATCATTTTTTTCTAAAAATCCTTTCACCAATAACAAGCCTATTCCGGCACCTTTGTTATCTTTCCTTGCTTTTGAAAGTGTACTCATTTGTGGCGTAAAAAGTTTGTCTACTACCTCTTGAGACATTCCAACTCCAGAATCTTTTATTTGAATTACTAATTTTTCTGCTACAATTTTTGCCGAAACAGTAATTTCTCCCCCTGACAAACAATGCTTAAAGGCATTATTAATTATGTTTTGAACCACAGAAAATAACATTTTCCCGTCTGCAAAAACACTAATGTCTTTTTCGATTTTATTGTAAAGATTGATAGCATTCAAAGAGGCTTTTTCTCGTAAAGAATCAAAAACTTTTTGTACATAAGTAAAAGGCTTAATTTTTGTTGGAGAAAAAACTTCTGATGCATACTTTATTCTAGCCCATTCAACTAAATTGTCTAGCATATTTAACTCATCGACTGCAGTTTTATGAACTAAATCGAGCATTTCTTTTGCTTTCTTGGATTCTAATCGGTCAAAATTTGTTTTCAAATATTCTGCTGTTCCTATAATTCCGGATAATGGACTTCTTAAGTCGTGAGATACAATTGCGAGGACATTTTCTTTGTGTGCATTAAGCTCTTCCAGTTCTTTAACATATTTCTTGATGGCATCTTCTGATTTCTTTCGTTCCGTCAGATCGCGCAGAATTTTAACGTATCCCAATCTTTCGCCATCCATACCGATAAGCGGAAAAACCAAACCATAAGCATAAAACACTTCCTTGTCCTTACAAATATGCCATCTATTGTCTGTAGCTCTCCCCTCTGATAGCGCAGTTTGAATTTCCGTTTGGGGAACACCATTTTTTATGTCTTCTTCGGTGAAAATTATATCAAAACTTTCTCCTATAATTTCATCCGATTCATAACCAAAAATTTTTTCAGCTCCAGAACTCCAGCTATTTATAATAAATTCATTATCAAGAGTGAAAATCGAATAATCTTGTAGACTATCAATTATTTGGCTATAAAACTCAGCTGTTGGAATGTATTTACTTTTAAGAATTTTAGCATTTGTTTTCTTGTTTTCCATTAAATTATATAAATAATATTTTAAATTTTGAAAGCTTATGATCAATTGATTTGATTGTCTAGAGCGCTCAAAGATAAACAAAAGAAAATACGATTGCTTTAATACAAAGAATATAAACCCTATCTGGCCAATACACACTAGAAAAGCTATTTTATTTACTCATTAAATAAGAAAATTCTAAATAACTTTACTAACCTCAATTTGATAGTCTCCCATTTTATACTATTTAAGCTACTAAAATACCCAATACAATTTCACTAACCTTTATGGATTGAAAATGCTCGATTTCTTGATTTTCTCAGCTTTCTACTCCTTTTACTATTAAAATTGTACTTATTCTAAAATGGTCGCCTTCGAATAAATTACAAATTGATGCAAATGCTGAATAGGATCTTCATTGAAACTATAAATATTTTATGAGTTACTTCCTCTCCAGTTACAAATCTGATTTTAACCAATTAGATAATTATTTTTTGATACTAATTCAATTTTATTTCAAACTAAACCTACAAGAAGAAGTTAATTTACTGCTGGATAACACATTACATTAATTTTATAAGTTTTAGAATAAATTGTGTAAGTTTTCAATAAAGCTTTATACCTAAATTTGAGTGCATCAAAACACCAATCATTACAATCTTACTTTGAGTACTTTACTAAGAGCATTGATTGAAAAGTAAGAAAAGAATATTTTTTACATACTCAAAATTATATACCACATTAAGTAACATAGAAAAAAAAACTATGATATAAATCAGAAAAGAGAATCACATAAAAAACAAAAAGCAATAATTAAAAAAATTCCTTGCACCTGAATCAATAACAAGTTCTATAATACGCATTGGTTACCAAGTTTGATTACTAACTTTTAAATGTTTAATTATGAAAAATGAAGTAAAAATTCATGAAGTAAGTTCCTCTACCCTCAAAGGCCGACGGGAATTTCTTAAAATCAGTGGTCTGGTCGTTGCCAGCACAGGACTGATTATGATGGGATGTAACGATGATGATAATCCCACTGCTGATGACAAATTTCCAGGAATTAGAAATGGAAAGTTTGATTTAGGTGGCAACGATTTAGGTGTACTGAGTTATGCCTATGCTTTGGAGCAATTGGAAGCAGACTTTTATACAAAAGTAGTTAATGCAAGCAACTTCACAGCGACTTTTAATGCGACTGAACGACAAGTTCTCACTGATTTGTATTATCATGAGGTAATTCACAGAGAATTTTTCAAAACTGCTTTAACCGGGGCGCTTCCTAATCCAAGCGTTCAGTTACTTCCTAATCTGGCATTCAATTACGGTAGTTTAAATTTCAATAGCCGTAATGAAGTTTTAGCCACTGCAAAAGCTTTAGAAGATACTGGCGTAGCGGCTTACAATGGTGCTGGTAGATTGTTATCAAATCCTGATTACTTACTACTAGCGGGAAAAATTGTTTCGGTCGAAGCACGGCATGCCTCTGCGATTAGAAGTTTAATTAATCCCAACTCTGCTGATTTTGCTGGTGATGATGTAGTAAACACGACTACCGGACTTGATGTCGTAAAAACTCCTTCTCAAGTTCTACCTATTGCTGGTGGATTTATCACAACTCCTTTTACTGCGCAATTTTTACCCTAATCAAATTTAAAACTTATCATTATGAACATATTAAAATTTTTAGAACCGTTTACCAATGAGAATTTAATGAATGGTAAAGGTTCCAGAAGAGACAGTTTCAATCTGTTTGGACATTTAGGTAAAAATGCTGCATTAGCAGCTGTGCCGTTTGGTCTTGCTGGGTTAACTTCCTCTAACGCATTTGCTGCTGATATTAGCCCTACACCTGCAACTCCAATTGGAGCCTTGCAACTGGCCCTAACGCTGGAATATTTAGAAAAAGAATTCTATATTATGGGGTTAGCATCAGGTGTGATTCCAACAGCCGGTCGAGAAGAAAAAGTATTTATGCAAATTTCTGCACATGAAACGGATCACGTAACCTTCTTGATTGCAGGTTTAGGAGGATCTGGAAGTGCTAATTTTGTTGCCAAACCCACTTTTGACTTTACTGTTGGTGGTACTTTTGATCCTTTTAATGCAACTGGAATTGGAAAAACCGCAGCATACGCTCAATTTCTGGCTTTGGCGCAAGCTTTTGAAGATACGGGAGTTCGTGCTTATAAAGGACAAGCTTCTTATTTAATATCCACTCCAGATTTATTAACCGCAGCATTGCAAATTCATTCAGTGGAAGCGCGCCATGCCTCCGAAGTGAGAAGATTGCGAGGGTTAAAAGGGTGGATCACTGGAAATGAAAGAGGAGCTGGAATGCCAGCGGCAACACAACCAGTATATGATGGTGAACAAGTTACCACTCAGGCGGGTTTCAATACCGCAGCACTCTTTGGAGCATCTGCAGGATCTGAATCTTTTGATGAGCCTTTGACAACAGCTGAAACTGTTACTATTGCAAATCTGTTTATCGTGTAATTAGTAATTAAAATTTCAAACAAACTCAGTAAGTTGTAAAATTGAAATTAAGCACGTTATTCCACAAAAAAAGCCTCTCATTTATGAGAGGCTTTTACCTTTTTGGGTGGGAGACGGGGCTCGAACCCGCGACCCTCGGTACCACAAACCGATGCTCTAACCAACTGAGCTACAACCACCATACTGCTTAGCGGTGGCAAATATACAACATAAGTTTACTTTTGCAAATAATTTTTTTAAAAATTTACATCTATTTTAGATCAAATCTCCTAAGCTATTGACTGCCAAATATCTTTCTACCGTAAAACCTTCTGCATGTTCTACTCCAGAAAGCCGTCCCAAATCTCTGGAACGGTAATTCAGGCTTTCCAAGAAGTTTTTACTCGTTATTGGGGACTCCGGCTCATTCGAATTAGCATCATAGAACTGAGAACCGTAGGCCAGAATAGCTTCGATCTTTTTATCAGTAAAACCGGTAATGTCAACCACAAAATCAGGGGCTATATTTTTCCATTGAATGTAATGATATACCATTTTAGGTCGCCAAGCAGTTTGCTTCTCTCCCTCCACTGTGGTTTCTATTTTCATCAATCCAGCTAAAAAACAAGCATCTGAAACCAACTTGCTTCCCTTTGCATGATCTATATGACGGTCATCAATCGCATTGCATAAAACTATTTCTGGCTGGTATTTGCGAATCATTTTTATGATTTCCATTTGATGCTTTTCATCATTGACAAAAAAGCCATCTCGCATTTCTAAATTTTCACGTATGGAAACGCCCAAAATAGCAGCAGCAGTACTCGCTTCCTGATCTCTTATTACAGCAGATCCGCGGGTGCCTAATTCGCCACGAGTTAAATCAATTATTCCTACTGATTTACCTAAAGAGATTTCTTTTAGCAAGGTTCCAGCACAACCCAATTCTACATCATCTGGATGCGCACCAAAAGCTAATATATCTAATTTCATTGTTTCTTAATTTATTATTATTTTTTATTGTTCGTGGTTTTATAGCATAAAGTCAAGCAAAAATTCATTTACAAAACTTTTTTCATGGTCATGGATTTATTGACACTTTCCTCCCACTCTTTAGCTGGAATACTATCCTTAGTAATCCCACAACCCATATATAAGTAAGCTTGCAAACCCTTAATTTGCATGCAGCGCAAGTTTACATATAAATCAGAACTATTGGTACTCGTTGTAAAATTGCAATTTAATTCCCCCAGAAAACCAGTATAAAAACTCCGGTCATACTGCTCATTTTTTACAATAAAAGCTTTGGAATTTTCTTTTGGTAAACCGCAAACGGCGGGCGTTGGATGCAACAAACCAATCACTTTTTTCAAACTGGAATCGGAATTCAGTTGTCCCGAAACATCCGTTCTTATATGCCAAATACTTCCTGCTTTAATGCTATATGCTTTTGTATATCGAACAGCTGTGGCTACATTTTCCACCTTTGAAACGATATAATCAGTAACAAACTGTTGTTCCTCTTTTTCTTTTTCTCCCCAAATAATCTCAGAAGAACCTGTATCTATTTGCGTTCCTGCTAGAGAAATCGTCTCAAAATACGTGTCTTTAACTTTTAACAATTGCTCTGGTGTGGCGCCTAACCAAGTTCCAATCTTTGGATGGTAAAAGCAATAGACAAAAGTAGAAGGATAGCGCTGTATTAATTTTTTAAACGTTGCTATCAAATCAAATTCGGCTAAGTCCACTTTTTCGCTGCGGGACAAGACTACTTTTTTGAACTCATTATTGTTTATGGCTTCAATTCCCTTGGCAACTAAGGCTTCAAAATTAATTTTAGAGTTAGTATTAACCTCAATCACTTCCTGCTGAGAATTCGTCATTTCTATTTTATCCAAAGAAAAATGCACCACTACTGATGCGCTTTCAGGAATTAAATAAGTTTTAGCGCCATCAAAAGTAGCTATTACAAACCCCTTTTCGGTATAATCATTAACTTCAAATACAGTATCGTTCTGCTGAAAAAAGCCGATTCCCGCCTCTGAATTTGGCTTACAATACAATACAAAAGGAAGTTTTGCCTGAAGATGATTTTGGGCTAGAGTTACAATTTCTTCCATTATTTGTCCTCACTTTTTCTTTTTGGCAAAATCATATTGGTTAATTTGCAAAGTGAAATTAAAGCATTTTTTTCATCTGTAATTCGTATTTCCCAAAGGTGAATACTTCTTCCTTTGTGAACGATTCTCGCTGTTGCTGTAACAATTCCGTCACGTTTTGCTTTCAAATGATTTGCGGCTATCTCGATTCCACGGACTTCACTTACATCAGAGTTTACATAAAGCATAGAAGCGGCACTACCTACACTCTCCGCTAAAGCCACTGATGCGCCACCATGCAATAATCCCATTGGCTGATGTACAGAAGGATTCACGGGCATTGTAGCTACTAAAAAATCTTCTCCTGCATCAGTATATTCAATACCCAGTGTTTGCATTAAAGTATTTTTAGAAACGTGGTTGCAATACTGCAGTATTTTTTCTTTGTCGAATGTCATGTTATTTGCTTTTAAAATGTAAAATTAAATAAAAGATAAGTCACAAAACAGGAAATACAATTGTTATTCTAATTTCGAAAATAGATTTTTCCTATTTTTACAAAAAATATAACGAGATGCGTCCTAACATAATATTGTTTTTTATTGGAATTGTACTTTCGGTGTGTTCCTGTCGTTCTGATTTTGAGACCGTAGCCAGCACAGGTGATTTAGAGTTTTCCAAAGACACTATTTACCTCGACACTGTGTTCTCAAACATTGGTTCTAGCACGTACCGACTCAAAGTCTACAATAAAAGTAAGAATGACATCACTATCCCTAGTATTCGTTTAGGAAAAGGATTGAATTCTAAATACCGCATGTCCGTAGATGGAATGCAGGGAACAAATGGGAAAATTTTTAACAATGTCGATTTATTGGCGAAAGACAGTTTGTATATTTTTATAGAAACCACCGCTAGTAGTGCTGATGCTAACGCAACCGATTTTTTATATACGGATCAAATTCAATTTGACAGTGGCGAGAAGCTACAAAAAGTAGAATTGGTAACCCTTATTCAAGACGCCGTTTTCCTATACCCCAAACGTTTTGCCGATGGAACGACGGAAACACTTCCTATTGATAACGAAAAAATAGATGGCTTTTATCTGGACGAAAATGATCCTGTGAATGGAAATGAATTGCAATTTACAAATGAAAAACCGTACGTGATTTATGGTTATGCAGCCATTCCTTCGAATAAAACAGCCACTTTTGAAGCCGGAACCAGAGTGCATTTTCATGCTAATTCTGGACTTATTGTAGCCAATAAAGCTTCGATACAAGTCAACGGAGCGCTTTCTACAACGGACAAGCTCGAAAATGAAGTCATTTTTGAAGGCGATCGTTTAGAACCTAATTTTTCAAACGTACCAGGACAATGGGGAACGATTTGGCTTACTGACGGCAGCACAAATAACACAATAAAAAACCTCACAATAAAAAATGCTACCATAGGGTTGTTGATTCAAAATAATGATGGAACCACGGTATCAATCAAAAATACACAAATTTACAACTCAGCAAACTACGGAATTTTGGCGCAGACCGCTAAAATCAATGCCGAAAACGTAGTCAGCAACAATGCTGGACAAGCGAGTTTAGCGTGTACATATGGAGGAAATTATAAATTCTCTCATTGTACTTTCAACAATAGCTGGAATAGTTCGCAACAAGTGGCCGTTTTTATTAGCAACAATAGTACGGGAGCAATTCCCGAAGCGCGAGACCTCACTGCAGCTACTTTCAATAATTGCATCATTTATGGTTCGTATTCAAATGAGATGATTCTAAATAAAAAAAGTGAAGCTACTTTTGAATACCAGTTCAACCATTGCCTCATCAAATTTGACAACGTGTCCAACCCATTTACCACCAATCCCAATTATCAATTCACTACGGACACAGCACATTATAATGGTATAATTTTGAATAAAGACCCTAAATTTTTGAGTGTATCACAGCATAAATTGAACATCGATGCATCTTCATCCGCTTTCGCAAAAGGGAATTCGGTTTATTTGATTCCCTTAGATATTTTAGGGAATACAAGAACGCTACCGCCTGATATGGGAGCGTATCAAAGCAAAGCCTTTCCCAAATAGAAAACAGTGATCACTAACTACATGTAAAAAACTCTTCATTTAATTAAACATCTAGTAACATGAATCTGTGATATAAATAGTAGTTTTGATCAAATTTTAATTTCAATATAAAAATTCATTTTTAAACCAAATTAAACCAAAAATTAAACTATGAAACAAATCTACTCGCTACTCTTATTGTTTCTTTTTACAAGCGGCTTTGCACAAGCGCCAACTGGCTATTACACAACTGCCACAGGAAGCGGATACACTTTAAAAACACAGTTGTACAGCATTATTAAAGATCATACAGTTCTTAGCTACGGAGATCTTTATGTGACCTATGAAACGTCAGATATTGATAATTTCTTTGAAAAAGATGGTTCGGTTTTAGACATGTATTCCGAGAATCCAGCAGGAACAGATCCGTACACGTACAGTATTGCATCAGCGCAACGATGCGGATCTAGTGGTTACGCGAAAGAAGGAGATTGTTACAATAGAGAACACATCATACCACAATCTATATTTAGCCAAGCATCACCGATGGTTTCTGATGCGCATTTTATTACTCCTACTGACGGAGAAGTAAATGGAATCCGATCCAATTATCCACATTCTACAGTAGCAACTGCAACTCAAACTACTCTTAACGGAAGTAAACTTGGAGCCAGTACAACTGCTGGTTATACCGGTCCTGTTTTTGAACCAATTGATGAAGTCAAAGGGGATATTGCCAGAATGTATTTCTATTTTGCAACTCGTTATGAAAATACAGTTGCCGGATACAATTACCCAATGTTCAATAATTCAACTAATAAAGTATTTACCACAGCATTTCTAAATCAATTGTTGGCTTGGCACAATCAAGATCCAGTAAGTGCGAGAGAGATTGCGCGTAACAACGCTATTTATGCGCGTCAAAACAATAGAAATCCCTATATTGACAATCCTGATTATGTAACAGCTATTTGGAAAATTGAAGTAGTTGATACAGAAGCACCGACTGCTGTGGCAAACGTAACAGTAACTGAGACTACCGCTAACACTGCAACCTTGACTTGGACAGCTGCAACGGATAATGTTGCAGTTACGGCTTATGATATATATGTAAACGGCACCTTAAAAACAACTGAAACTGGATTAACAGCCACTGTAAATGGTTTAGCTGCATCTACAACATATACATTTTATGTTATAAGCAGAGATGCTGAAAGAAATTCTTCAATTGCTAGCACTTCAGTAGAAGGTGTCACTAAAGCTCCAGATGCAGGCACTACTTTTTGTGCATCGGAAGATTTTCAAACCATTCCTACAAATTCAGGTTCCTATGTTACACACACCTGGACTAACGCGGGAATTTCATGGACATCTACAGATTCTCGTACCGACCAAACATTGAATTCAAGAGCAATAACAATACGAAATGGTTCTCTTTCCTCTTCGTCTGTTGCTAATGGCATCAAGGATTTGACCGTTACTACCCAACTTGTTTTTTCTGGAACCGCAGGATCATTCAAACTTAATGTCAATGGAGTTGAAGTTGGGACCATACCTTATAGTACAACCGCGACTACAACAACTATTTCAGGAATAAATGTAACCGGAAATGTAATCATCAGCATTTCAGGAAACAGTAGCACATCAAATCGTGTAAAATTTGACGATCTTTCTTGGACATGCTCCGCCTCACTTAGCGTTGATGAATTAGAAACAAAGAGTTTTAATATTTATCCAAATCCATCCAGTGGAAATGTCAAAATAAATTTCGAAAATCCAAATGAGAACTACAATGTTCAAGTATTTTCTGTTTTAGGTCAAAAAGTTTTTGAAAAAGATTTTACAAACAGTTCTTCTGCTGTTATCAACAATCTTCAGAAAGGAGTTTACTTAGTTAAAATAACTACCGATACAAAATCAGTTACTAAAAAACTTATTGTAAACTAGTTTAAAAATTAAACTATTCATTTAAAGCGGCACCTATTGCCGCTTTTTTTGTTTTTAATTTTTCGGAAAAAACTTTTCGATTCTAGTACAAAATAGCTTCCTCGATTTTGTTTCTATTTTTTTTACAAACGAAAGCTACTTTCTTCCTTATGCAAATAATTATGTTAAGAAAATCATAATAAAATTAACAATCCCTTAACATAAAACACAATAAAAGTTATAAATTTGCGCAATTTCAGCAAAATAAAAATTAAAAATAAAGCATTATTAACTGAAAGTAACCCCAAACTAACCAAATAAAAGTACCCTATGAAAAAAATCTACTCTATTTTATTACTTCTTGTTGTAACAGCAGCGATAGCTCAAATACCAAGCGGCTATTACGCCACTTCGACTGGAACCGGCTACACCCTAAAAACGCAATTATACAACATTATCAAAGGACATACTGACCCCGGATATGCAGGATTGTATACGACGTATCAAACATCTGATAGGGATTATTACTATGAAAATGACGGCACCATTTTAGACATGTATTCTGAAAAGCCAGCAGGAACAGATCCTTACTCGTATGCTGCAGGGACAACGCAAAGATGCGGTACTTATAGCGTAGAAGGCGATTGTTACAATAGAGAACATATCATTCCGCAATCTACTTTCAATTCCGCTGCCCCAATGGTTTCTGATGCGCATTTCATAACACCAACCGATGGAAAAGTAAACGGACAGCGTTCCAATTACCCTCATGGTCCAGTGACTTCTCCTACTTGGACCTCCTTAAACGGAAGCAAGCTTGGAGCCAGCACGCTATCTGGATATACGGGACCTATTTTTGAACCCATTAACGATTTTAAAGGGGATATTGCACGCATGTACTTTTATTTTGCAACCCGTTATGAAAATACTGTTGCAGGATATTCTTATGCTATGTTTAATAACTCAAGTAACCAAGTATTTACTACAGCATTTTTAAATTTACTGATTACTTGGCACAATCAAGATCCAGTTAGCGCCAGAGAAATAGCGCGCAACAATGCTATATTTGCAATCCAAAAAAATAGAAATCCTTACATTGACCATCCGGAATATGTACAAGCAATATGGAACCCAACTACTGATTCCCAAGCTCCCACTGCTCCAACTAATCTAGTATCTACTGCAAAAACAACGAACTCCATTTCATTAAGTTGGTCGGGGTCAACTGACAATACTGCTGTCACTGGATACAACCTATACCAAAATAGTGTTTTAAAAACTACAACAACTGGACTTACAACAACCATTACTGGATTAACAGCTTCTACTGCCTACTCCTTCTCTGTAAAAGCAAAAGATGCAGCTGGCAATCTTTCGCTCGCCAGCAACACATTGAATGTGACTACAAGTTCAAGCTCCACTGCAACCGATTTATTATTCTCTGAATACATAGAAGGTTCTTCAAATAATAAAGCGTTGGAGATTTCAAATGCAACGGGTGCTTCCATCAACTTATCAATTTACAGCATCAAAAAACAAACCAATGGCGCAGGATCTTGGAGTACAGGATTAGCTCTAACGGGAACTTTAAATAACGGAAGTAAGTTCACCATTGTAAATAGTTTAATGGCATCCAGTTGTTACCCAATAAGCTCCGCTAATCTTTCAACTTCAGCAGGTGAAATGACTTTTAACGGAAATGATCCCATCGGCTTATTTAAAAATGGAATTCTTATTGATATTATAGGAACCTTTAACGGCGGAACTGCCAACTTTGCCGCTGATGCAACCATTCGAAGAAAAATTACCATCACCGCTCCATCAACAACTTTCAATAAAGCGGTACAATGGGACTCCTTTGCATCGGATACTTGTACTAATTTAGGAAGCCGTATCGTTGTCAAAGAACCTAAAGCAGCAACTGATGTAGCTATAAACGCAATTGCAATTTATCCCAATCCATCTAATGGAACTTTCTTTGTCAACAACGCGAATAGGATGTACTCCATTGCAGTTTATTCGCTTATTGGTCAAAAGATTTATGCAGAAGAAAATTGCACCAATTCAGAAATAAGGGTACCAAACATTGCAAAAGGCACCTACTTGGTTCGAGTTAGTATGGATTCGGATTCAGTTATAAAGAAATTAATAATCAACTAATTAAGAAAGCGGCAAATTTGCCGCTTTTTTTTTCTTTAAAATTTAATCTTAATTGACTAAATTTGCACCGCAATACAACAAACTACACAACAATGATCCATTTCTTTGAAAACCAAAGCAAAACTGTTTTTGCAGTATACACGAGCGAAAGCGAACTGACGAAGCAAACACAAAACGTCCCGACGGCGATCGGGATTTCGGCTCAAGACATTTCAAAACTAAACTGGCTTTTTGCCGACTCAAATAAAATTGAAAAATCCGTATTGACGGATTTTTTTGTTGGACCTCGTGCCACAATGGTAACCCCTTGGAGTACCAATGCTGTTGAAATAACGCAAAACATGGGTATTACTGGAATCATCCGGATTGAGGAATTTCATAGAGTAGCCGAAGATTTTACGGATTTTGACCCGATGCTTTCCCAAAAATATACGGAATTAAATCAGGAAATTTTCACGATCCGCGTGCAACCGGAACCTATTCTGAATATTGAAGACATTGATGGCTACAACAAGAAAGAAGGCTTGGCATTAAGTTCTGAGGAAGTGGAATACCTAGATAATTTAGCTGTAAAATTAAAAAGAAAATTAACCGATTCTGAGATATTTGGCTTTTCCCAAGCCAATTCAGAACACTGTCGTCATAAAATTTTTAACGGAACATTTGTAATTGATGGCGAAGAAAAAGAAACATCTCTTTTCAAATTAATCAAAAAAACATCTCAAGAAAACCCGAACGACATTGTTTCGGCATACAAAGATAATGTGGCTTTTGTAAAAGGGCCACGAGTGCAACAATTTGCTCCAAAAAGCGCTGATAAAGCTGATTTTTACGAAATCAAGGAATTTGATTCGGTTATTTCGTTAAAAGCAGAAACACATAATTTTCCAACCACCGTTGAGCCGTTCAATGGCGCTGCAACAGGTTCTGGCGGAGAAATTCGCGACCGTTTAGCAGGTGGACAAGGTTCGTTACCATTAGCTGGAACTGCAGTTTATATGACTTCATATTCTCGATTGGAAGATCAAGAATCTGTTCAGAGTAAACCTTGGGAACAAGGAATGGAAGAAAGAAAATGGTTGTATCAAACTCCTATGGACATTTTGATCAAGGCCTCAAATGGAGCTTCTGATTTTGGAAACAAATTTGGACAACCGCTTATTACAGGTTCTGTTTTAACTTTTGAACATCAAGAAAACAATCGCAAAATTGGTTACGACAAAGTCATCATGCAAGCGGGAGGAATTGGATACGGAAAATTAGATCAAGCAATTAAGAAAAAACCACAAGAAGGCGATAAAATTGTTATCCTAGGCGGAGAAAATTATAGAATCGGAATGGGTGGTGCTGCGGTTTCCTCTGCAGATACTGGCGCTTTTGGTTCCGGAATTGAGTTGAATGCAATTCAGCGTTCGAACCCAGAAATGCAAAAACGGGCTGCTAATGCCATTCGTGGTTTGGTGGAAAGCGACCATAATCCCATTGTTTCCATTCACGATCACGGCGCTGGTGGACATTTAAACTGTCTTTCAGAATTAGTGGAAGAAACCGGTGGATTAATTGATTTAGATAAATTGCCTGTGGGCGATCCTACCCTTTCGGCAAAAGAAATCATTGGTAACGAATCTCAAGAAAGAATGGGATTAGTTATTGGTCAAAAAGATATTGCTTTGTTACAAAGAGTGGCCGATAGAGAGCGTTCTCCTATGTACCAAGTAGGCGATGTAACAGGCGACCACCGTTTTACTTTCGCGTCAAAATCTACTGGTGCTAAACCGATGGATTATGCTTTGGAAGATTTCTTTGGAAGTTCTCCAAAAACGGTAATGAATGATAAAACAATTGCTTATAATTATCCTGCTTTAGAATATGATGTAAAAAACATTGCTACCTATTTAGAGCAAGTACTGCAACTGGAAGCCGTAGCCTGTAAAGACTGGTTGACCAACAAAGTAGATCGTTGTGTGGGTGGTAAAGTAGCCAAACAACAAACAGCTGGCCCCCTACAATTGCCTTTGAACAATTGTGGTGTAATGGCATTAGATTATCAAGGAATTGAAGGCATCGCGACGGCTATAGGTCACGCCCCTATTTCAGCTTTAATTGACCCTGTTGCAGGAAGTAGAAATGCAATTGCCGAATCATTATCGAACATTGTTTGGGCACCAATTAAAGGAGGTTTGGACGGTATTTCCCTTTCGGCTAACTGGATGTGGGCTTGTAAAAATGAAGGTGAAGACGCTCGTTTGTACGCAGCCGTAGAAGGTTGTTCGGATTTTGCGATAGAATTGGGAATCAATATTCCAACAGGAAAAGATTCGCTTTCGATGAAACAAAAATATCCAAATGACGAAGTGATAGCGCCAGGAACGGTAATTATTTCGGCTGGTGGAAACTGTACTGATATTAGAAAAGTAGTAGAACCAGTCCTTCAAAT